>Ga0310124_10002315_pt1 | contig 13113 bp, 9 predicted proteins | sample CB11b_AW_Bot5_MG_FD_203507 | JGI IMG/M metagenome (GOLD analysis project Ga0310124, IMG submission 203507) | Marine microbial communities from Western Arctic Ocean, Canada - CB11b_AW_Bot5 | ecosystem: Environmental > Aquatic > Marine > Oceanic | place: Canada: Western Arctic Ocean | collected...
CCGTCTCGCGTACGGTCAACTCCGGGAAGAGTCGGGCGGCCTGGAACGTCCGGCCCAACCCGACGCGCGCCCGGGCAGAGGCCGAGTGGTCTGAGACGTCGGTGCCGAGCATCTCCACGACCCCCTCGGCCGGGGCGAAGCCGCCGATTGCATTCATGAGAGTCGACTTTCCGGCGCCGTTCGTGCCGATGAGGCCGACCACCTCGCCGGGATGGGCCACGATCGCCACCCGGTCCACGGCACGCAGACCTCCGAAGGTGACGGATACGTCCGTCACGGCCAGGGCAGGGCCGTCGTAGACAGGTCGGTCCCGGGCACCACCGAGGGCAACGGCTGGTGGGCCGGTGGAGGTCTTGGAGGGCGCCTCAGGGAGGCGGGATTCGGCCCACCGGAGGAGAGCGTCCCTGGCTGAGTAGGTGATCTGGATGAGCCCGCCCGGGAAGTACAGCAGCAGGATGAGCAGGCCGATGCTCGAGGTGAACAGGGGGATCAGCTCGTTGTCGGGCCAGAAGGCCGGTAGGCCGATCACCCAGAGGGCGCCGACGACCGGCCCCATGAGGGTTCCCAGCCCTCCAATGACCACTATCGACACCAGTCGAAGCGAGTCGCTGATCTGGAACAGGCGCTCTGTGTAGGGAATGTTCTGGACGAGGCCACCGAGGAGTGCTCCACCCAGTCCGGCGATTCCCCCGGCCAGCGAGAAGGCGAGAAGCTTTGTCCGGGTGGGGCTGACGGTGTAGGCGGCAGCCGTGTACTCGTTCTCCCTGATCCCGATTATCGAGCGACCAATGCCGCTCGCCCGGAGCCGTGCCACCACCACCAGGAGCACAACGAGAATTCCCAGGCAGAGGTAGTAGTAGGCCCGCTGGCTGGAGAGATCCAGCGGTCCCAGGCTGCCGCGGCGAAAGGGGATGCTCTGGCTGTTGCCGCCGTTGAGCATCGGGCGCCGGTAGAGGTACTGCTGTGCCGCCATGGCAAAGGCGAACGTCGTGACCGCCAGCAGCAGCCCCTTGACGCGCAGCGCGCCGAGGCCGATGAGGGCCGCTGTTATCGCCGCCATCGCGGCGGCGAGGAGCATGGAGACCAGGTAGGGCACCCGTGGGAAGGTGACGGAGAAGAACTCCCACTTGTCGCCGATTCCCACCCCGACCGTGAGCCCCCGGTTGAACCCGGCAGCGAACAGGGCGCCGATTCCGGCGAAGGCCATCTGGCTGAGGGAGAGCTGGCCCGCCCATCCGGTCACGATGGTCATGGATAGGGCGCATATTGCAAACGCCAGGATGCTGGCGTACAGCAGGTGACGCGACGGTCTGGTCACGATGTAGGGCAGGACCAGGGCGATGGCCAGGAGGAGACCCAGCGCACTGGTCGACAGGCCCCTGATCCACCAGATCTCCCTGAGGCGTTCGGGGATCGGTCGACGTCGGGCCGAGAACGAGAACGATCCCACGTCATCACCCGAGCCGCGGCTCTGGAAGGCCACGGCGATGGCTACCACCACGAACAGCAGGAAGTCGATGAGGCCGCCCTGGTTTATGAACACGAACTGAACATGGGCCTGGACGACACCGATGGTTACCCCGGCGGCCAGCGCCCTCGGGAACGAGACCATGCCGGCGATCACCGCCGCGGCCAGGGCTCGGGCCATGGTGTTGGGACCGAGGTTCGAGAGGCCTCCGATGCTTCCCCGGTTCGCCGAGAGCAGCAGCAGTGAGATTGTCGCCAGGAGGCCGGCGATCGTCCACACGAATAGCTGGACCATTTTCGGGTCGATACCCGAGAGTCGGGCGAGGTCGGCGTTGGTTGCAGATGCCTGGACCGTCTGGCCGAACACGGTGCGATTCAGGAACCAGGACAGGCCGACCGCCAGCAGCGGGACCACTACGAGAATGGTGAGTTTCGGGCCGGTGATCCTTAGGCCCAGTACGTCATCCCAGATGAAGGTGAGGGGAGCCGGAAACCGTTGGCCGCGGGATCGTTCCAGGTCCGGGTAGGAGGCCAGGACGGCCTGCATCAGCTGGGCGATCCCGATGGTGGCCACCAGCACAATGACCCGGGGAGCGTCGAACAGGCGTCGGATGACCGCCCGCTCGATCAACGCCCCGACGATGATGCCGACCACAAGTGCAATGGGCAGTGCCAACCAGTAGGGGAAGTCGTAGTTGATCACCAGCAGGGCCATGAGCCCGGTGGCTGGGAGCCCCATGTTCCCCACGGCCAGGTTGATGACCCGGGTCGACCGGTAGACGAGGACGACTCCGAGGGCGAGCAGGCCCAGGACCATCCCGTTCACGACACCGTCGAACCAGAGTTGGCGGGTGGTCCAGACCGCCAGGACAGCGCTGTCCACCTCAGCCGCCGTCCCGTCCCAGGAACACGGCCCGGGCCAGATCGTCACGCTCGAGCAACTCCTGGGCCGAGCCCTCGAACCTGATCTGGCCCTTCTCGAGGAAGATGGCCCTGTCGGCGATTGACAGGGCCACGTTCAGCGACTGCTCGACCAGGATGATCGTCTGGCCCCGTTCCTGGAGTCGTTCGATGAGCTCGAGCAGGTCCTGGACGACGGTTGGGGCCAGCCCCAGCGAGAGTTCGTCGATCAGCAGGATCTCCGGCTCGTGTAGCAGGACACGGGCGAGGGCCAGCATCTGCTGCTGGCCGCCGGACATGGAGTTGGCGCGTTGGCCCTGACGACGTTCCAGGTCGGGGAACAGCTCCAGGACCGAGGCGATGCGGCGTTCCACATCGACGCTGTCACGCCGGTGGATGTAGGCGCCCATCACCAGGTTCTGGCGGACGGTCATGTCCGGGAACACGCCCTTGCCGCCCGGCAACTGCTGGATGCCGAGACGGGACCGCAACTGCGGCGAGGTGTAGGTGACCGTTCGGCCACCCAGACGCACGACCCCGCGCTCGGGGATCCCCAGCCCGCTGATAACGCGCAGGATCGTGGACTTGCCGGCACCGTTGGTGCCCAGCAGGGCCAGCGTCTCGCCCTTCTTCACCTCGAAGGCCACGTCGAACAGGACCTGGACGGGGCCGTAGGAGAAGTCGATGTTGTTCAGCTGTAGCGCTGGAATCTCGTCGTCGCCGGAGGTCCGTCGCTGCTCGTCCTGTTCGTCGAAGAGCTCCTGGACGTTGAGGGACAGGTCATGTCGGACGTGCTTGGCGCCGCGGTACATGATCAGGCCGCCGAGAATGGCCGACGGGATGGTCAGCACCAGGGTGGTGACACGTGGGCCCCACGAGTCGGCGAACATGAACGAGATCAGGCCGCCGCCCGTACCGCCGATGAAGAAGATGTAGAGGGTGATGAGGGCGGTGCCGCTGCCCCGCAGGCGGTAGGGAACGATGGCCTGCATGACCGGGCTGACCATTGCGAACGCCGTGTTCAACATGACCAGCGTCGGGATCGAGAAGGCGATGAAGAGCGGGACGGTCGGCATGGCCCACTGGATGGGCTTGAATACCGCCGAGAAGCCGATGAGGGCACCGATCATGTGCAGGGTGCGCGTGGGGTTCTCCCGCCAGAGCCGGTCGAATTTGGGGCCGACGTAGACCAGGGACAGGACCGTGAAGAGGCCGGCGGCGGTGGCCCAGGCTCCCCGCTCGAACGATTCGAGGCCGAACTTGTCCTCCAGCCAGAGGTTCTCCAGAACTGGGGCGGTGAAGAGGCCGAATCCCAGGGCACTGAATCCGACGACTACCGACTTGACGGTCTTGATCCGCATCAGTCGTGAGAATGCGGCATCCATCGAGACGGGAAGAGGGTCGTCTTCGGTGAACGACTCGCCTAGTACGTCCTCCTTCTCCCACCGTCCCCGCTGCGGCTCCTTTAGGAAGAAGGCGGCGATGGCGGCGATTGCCACCGGGATGCCGAGGATGTAGTAGGCCCACCGCCAGCCGTCCACTTCGCCCGGCCCATTGGCGATCGCCGCGATCCCTCCCACGAGGATGGGGCTGATGACCGCGATTAGGCGGCCGGTGCCCTTGTCGATGGCCCCGATCCGTCCGCGGATTCCGATCGGGTAGGTGTCGGCGATCATCGACGAGTGGACCGGGATGGTGTTGGCCTTGGCTATGCCCACACCGAACCGGGCCCAGAAGAAGCTGAAGGCGTTCACCGCCATGCCGGAAAGGGTCACCATGGCGGCGAAGATGATGCTGGCCCAGCCGATGATGGGGACCCGCCGCATGCGGTCGGCGGCCCAGCCCATGGGAATGGCGCCAAGGACGACAAACGCGCCTGACGAGCTGGCGATGAAGGTGATGGTGCCGTCGCTTACGCCGAATGTGTCGCGGATGTCGGGGGCGAGCACGGCAATGGCTGCGGTCTGCAACTCGTCCAGGGAGTTGAGGATCATCAGGACCACGAACGTGGCAGCGCCACCGCCCATGGCGAGACCCTTCTTGAGGCTGATCCCCTCGCTCTTGACACCCGGCAGCAGGTCGTCGGCGAAGAGGACCTCGCTGGACTGGTGCTCGGCCTGGCGGGCGGCCTCCTCGTCGAGGACCGTGGCGGCGAGCGCCGTGACGCCGCTGGATGCCGTTTCGTCCGGGACGGGTTCGACGGGCGCGCCGTCGTCGGCGATCACGGGCTCCTCTTCCTCGCGGCCGTCGTCTGCCATCTACAGGTTCCCCCCGTGCCCCCACTCAGGAGCGGGGGATATCCTTCCACGCCGTGTCCCGGTCGATCCCCGGTTCCCTGGGCAGGCCCAGGGAACGTTCGGCCAGGTTGTTCTTCTGGACCTCGGTGGTTCCTCCACCGATGGAGATGCTGAACCGGTTGACCACCTCGGCCCTGACCCAGTTGCCAATGGGGTCGTTGCCAACCAGGGCGGCCGGGCCGGCGAGTTCGGCGGCCAGGTTTCCGGTCATCACCTTGGTGCCCGCAGCCATGACCTTGGTGAGGGCCGGATCGAACGGTGGCTTGTGCCCGTTGCGTACCGACGACTGGATGCGCTGGCCCATGAGGGCCTGCAACTTCTCCCGACTGATGATGGCAGCCAGTCGCTGCCTGACGATCGGGTCTTCCCGGCGGCCATTCGCCGAGGCCAGGTCGCGTAGGCGATCCGACGTCGGCGCACCGCCACCACGGCCTATGAAGGCGGCTTCGTTTGAGAGCACGGTTCGCGCTGGACCCCAGCCGCCGTGGATTTCGCCGACCACCTGGCCTGCGGGTATTCGTACGTCGGACATGAACACCTCGCTGAAGTGGGCCGAACCGTTGGCCTGGACCAGTGGCCGGACCTCGATCCCCGGTGAGGACATGTCGACCAGCAGGAAGGTGATGCCCCGGTGCTTGGGAACGTCGGGGTCGGTACGTGCGAGCATGAATCCCCAGTCGGCGAACTGGGCGCACGAGTTCCAGACCTTCTGCCCGTCAACCACCCATTCGTCGCCGTCGCGCACCGCACGGGTGGCGAGGCCGGCCAGATCGGATCCGGCACCGGGCTCGCTGAACAGCTGGCACCAGGTCACTTCACCGCTGACCAGCGACGGCAGGAACCGGTCCTTCACCTCGGGCGTGGCATGGGCCAGGAGGGTGGGCCCCAGCATTGCAATGGTGGCTCCTATGAAGCCGGGTCCAGAGCCGTAGGAGGTGGACTCTTCGGAGAAGATGCGTTCGGCCCAGGCCGGGTGTGCTCCTCCGCCGTACTCGGCGGGCCATGTGAGACCCGCCCAGCCGTGTTCGGCGAGGGTGCGCTGCCAGGCTCTACCGCGTTCGAAGTAGGCCCGGGCCTCGGCGTTATTGGGAAATCCTGATATCTGCCAGGGGTCGGCCGCGGCGAGCGGTTCCGCCCAGGTGGACAGGAAGGCGCGCACCGATGCCCTGAAAGCCACCTGGTCCGGTGATTCGGTGGCGCCACCTGCCGGGCTGGAAGGACGGTCGGGCACGGTCGCCAAGACTAGTGGCACCAGAAATCTGACGGACCATCAGAAACTCGGTTTCTATGGGCGACGTTGGCAGCCTGCGGGCCAAGGCCGGTCGTAGAGCCTTCAGGCCAGAGGGTCCACGTCGTCCACCTGCTCGAATACCCGCTGCACCTTGCCGACCTCGGTCCGTGGCATGGAACCCGCGGGTACCAGCTCCAGGTCGGCCCGTATGCGGATCCGATCAGCGAGCACCCGGGCGACCCGATCAGCGACAGCAGACAGACGGTTTTCGGCATCGGCGGTGGCCTCGGCCCGGATACGCAGTTCGACCATGGGGCCACGTCGGTCCACGACGATGGCGTAGTTGGCTCCCACGTCAGGGTCGTCCATGAGGACGGCCTCGATCTCGCGGGGGTACACGTTTATGCCCCGGATGATGAGCATGTCGTCGGCACGCCCGGTCAGGCGCGCGATGCGGGTCCAGTGCCTGCCGGGCACCCCGCCGTCGGGAAGTATCCGTGTGATGTCACCGGTGCGGTATCGCAGTACCGGCATGGCCTCCTTGGTGAGCGTGGTCAGGACCAGCTCGCCGGACTCGCCGTCAGCGACTGGAGCACCGGTCTGCGGGTCCACGATCTCGGGCAGGAAATGGTCGTCGAAGACGTTCAGGGCGCCCAGGTCGTCCGGTGCCTCCATGGCCACGCCCGGGCCGATCACCTCCGACAGCCCGTAGATGTCCAGCGCCGTGAACCCGCCCCCCCAGGCGTCCTGGATGCGGGTCCGCATGCCCTCCGACCACGGTTCGGCACCCAGGATCCCGATCTCGACGCCCAACTGGTCGCGGATTCCCTGGGAGTGCGCCCGTTCGGCCAGCACGAGGCAGTACGACGGGGTTGCCAGCATGACCCGGCTCCCCAGGTCGGCGAGGAGCTGGAGCTGGAGGGCCGTGTTGCCGCCGGATACCGGAACCACCGTGCAACCGAGACGTTCGCCGCCGTAGTGGAGGCCCAGGCCACCGGTGAACAGGCCGTAGCCGTAGCCGTTGTGGAGGATGTCCTCGGGGCGGGTGCCGGCCAGTGCCAGTGCCCGTGCGTTCACCTCGGCCCAGATCGCCAGGTCGTTTGGGGTGTAGACGACGATGGTCGGCTTTCCGCTGGTCCCGGAACTGGCGTGGAGGCGGGTCGTTTCCGCCATGGGGATGGTGACCATGCCCAACGGGTACTGGTCACGCAGGTCCTGCTTGACGGTGAACGGCAGCGAGCCGAGGTCCTCGACCGAGGTGATGGAGGTCGGGTCGACGGCGGACAGACGGTCCTTCCAGAAGGCGTTGCCGCTGCTGGCGAGGCGGGCCACGAGGGCGGCCAGGCGCTCGCCCTGGAGGGAGTGTTTCTCCGCCGGGGGCAGGCCGACCATGTCAACCGGGTCGAAGGAAGCGCCGAGCATCCGCGGATCCTAGACCCGGGCCGGATCTGGGATCCCGAGGAGTGACCCCGTTGAGGCGATCAACCGGCCCTCACCACGGCGGAGGCGACGATCAGGTCCCAGGCGGCCAGTCCGACTGACTTGAACAGGGTGACCTCGTCCTCTGATGCCCGACCGGCGGCGCCGCTGCAGAGTTCTGCCAGGTCGCCGACGACGTGGTCGAACGACCATTCGCCGTCTGCGGCCGGGACCATCAGGTCGCCGGCTTCGGCTGCTGCTGTATGGCGGTTGTCCACGAATACCGAAGCGAGGTTCACCAGGTCGGAGTCGACCTCGCGGCGTGCCACCGAGTAGGAGCCGACCAGTCCCACGTGGGCGCCCGGTCGCACGGCTCCGGTGGGGACGACCGGGGTGGTCGACGAGGTGCAGCCGCACACGATGTCGCAGCCGGCGGTCTCCTGTGGGTCGGCGGCGACCAGGGCACGACCACCGGCCAGGTCGACCACCTCCGGGTCGGTGACGAAGGCCGCTGAGGATTGCGGGGTCCGGCCGGCCACGAGGATCCGCGTGATGCCCGGGCGCACCACCAGCATCGCCTCGACGTGTCCCCGGGCCTGCACGCCGGTGCCGAATATCCCCAGTGTGGAGGCGTCGGGACGGGCCACCAGGTCGGCCGCCAGGGCTGAGGCGGCCGGGGTGCGCAGGGTGGTGAGCGCAGATCCATCCAGGGTGGCGGTCGGAACACCGGTCTCCCGATCGCAGTAGAGGTAGAAGCCGTGGATCAACGGCAGGCCCCGATCCCGGTTGCCCGAGATGACGTTGACGATCTTCACCCCGATCCCGGCAGGTGACACCGCCGGCATCATGAGGAAGTCGTCGGTCGGGCCCAGGGAGACCTGGGTGCGGGGGTGGAGGTCGCCCAACAGCAGCGATCCCGTCCGGAGCGCCTCTATGCACGCCGGCATGTCCACGATTGACCGGATGGCCGCAGCGTCGAAGTGGGGGAGTCCGTTCATCAGGTGGACCTCATCGGAACACGAACCCCAACCCGATCGGGTCGTGGGGGTCTAGGTGGAAGGTTGTGGTGGCATGCCGGTGGGCTGAGCCCTCGACGCTGGTCACCAACCCGGCGTCGGTCACCCTGACCACCCGGGCGGTGAACATGTCGCCTGCCACACCGTGGTTGTGGAATGGGACCTCCGGAGCGATCCGGCCGTGGTGGTGGAGCAGGGCCAGCCTGGCTGAGGTGCCGGATCCGCACGGAGACCTGTCCACCTGTCCGTCGGCGAAGATCGTGACGTTGCGTTCCTGCAGTGGGTCCCCTACGAGGGTCTCGTGGATGATTGTTCCGTACAGCCCGGAGAGACGGCCATCGGTCGGGTGGACCACCGATGGATGGTCGCCGAGGGCCGCCTTGACCTCCCGACCCAGGGCAATCAGGTCGTCGACCCGGTCGGCGGTTGCCGTCAGCCCGAGGTCATCGATTGCCACAGAGGCGTAGAAGGCACCTCCGAACGACACGTCTGCGGTGACGTGTCCGAAGGAGGTACCGACGCCTAGGCCGGTAGCCGACACGAATGAGGGCACGTTGGTGAAGCGCACCGAGGCCACCCGTCCGTCCACCATGCGGGCCACCGTGTGCAGGCGACCGGACGGAGCGTCCACCACCACGTCCACCTCTCCGCTCTCCGGGGCCGTGATCCGCCCTGTGTCGATGGCCCAGGTGGCGATGGCGATGGTGCCATGGCCGCAGGCGGTGGAGAACCCGTCCTTGTGGAAGAACACGATGCCAACATCGCCGCCGGGGCCATCTGGTGGCACCACCATGCCGCCGTACATGTCGGCGTGGCCACGTGGTTCGTGGCAGAGGAAGCGCCGATGGTCATCCAGGTTCGCCATTGCCCAGGAGCGCCGGTCCAGGACCGAGTCGCCCTGCATGTCACCCAGGTCCACGATCCGGAAGGGTTCGCCGGCAGTGTGGTAGTCGTCGGCGACGATCACCTCGCCGGGGCCCAGCACCATGGCGACGAACCGTAATGCGTCGGCCGCGACCACTCCTGCTACCAGACGGCCGCAGGGTCGAGGTCGATGACCTCGCGCATGCGGACCAGCAGGGGGCCGAAGTCGGGGTGCCGGACGAGGCGTCCCGTGGGTGCCATCGGCTCTATCCGGTCGGGGTCGAAGTCGAAGCGGTGCCTGACCCTGTCCTTCCACTCGTCGAGCCGGGTGTCGAACGGTGCCGAGGCCACCCCGGTGGCCACCACCTCGGCTTCCCCGGCAACTGGATCGAAGATGCCGATCGCCAACGGGAGCAGGTCGGCCAGCGCCGCCTGCAGACGCTCTGCGCTGTCGGCAGCCGGAAGGAGGACGTCGAGTAGGCCGTCAGCGTGTCGACGGTGGTACCGCTCTTCGCGTTCGGCCCGGGCTGCGGCCTCGGCGAGTGGGATCAGCGACGACTGCGCCACCTGCTCCCATCGGAGCTGTTCGGCGGAGTCGTACAACCAGTGGCGGACCAGGGCGTGGGCCCAGTCGTCGGAAGCCACCTCGACGAGTTGTGCGCAACGCCAGTCGTCCGGTGAAGGCCGGAAGGCCAGTTCGTCGATCCTGAGGTCGTTGTCGACCGGGTCGCCGTCACCGGCCACGATGGCGTACAGGGCGGCCGCATGGCCCAGTTCGTCCTGCGCAATGGAGCTGAAGGCCAGGTCCTCCTCCAGGAACGGCGCCACCCCGATCCATTCCGTGTGCTGCTGGCCCATCAGGTGCTCGTCGTCGGCGAAGGCCAGGAGGAACTCGCGGACGGAGCTGCCCAGGCCTGTCATGCACCGCCCTCCCGCGTGTTGCGGCGGTGCTCTGCAATGGCCTTGCCATCGTTGTGACGGTGGGGCTTGTCGGAGTTGGAGGCAATGAACTCCAGGTCACCGAGGATCACGTTCTCACGGTCGACCAGCCACAGGCGGTCGCCCTCGGCCCGACGTGCGTAGCTCTCGCGGGCGAGCACGAGGGCCAACTCGTCGTCGGGAGCGTCCAGGGAACCGGCGTGTCGGAACTCGTCCCTGCCGTCCTTCTTGAGGAACACCTCGTAGCGCCGCATCTGTTCTCCTAGGCCCGCATCACTTCGACGACCTCGGCGCAGGCCGGGCAGGTGTGGACGGCCCGGCACCGGCTGGGGCCGAACATGGACTGCTCGTGGGTGGGTGAGCCACAGCGTGGACAGGCAACGGGTCCGCGTCCGATGCGGACCGCCACCGTGAACTCGCGGGCCATCGTCGCCCGTGCTGTTTCGGTGACCCGGTCGACCCCCCAGACAGGAGCGCCCAGCCACCGCACGTCCACGCCTTCCACACCGTCGACGGCGTCGACGGCACGGCGCACATCGTCGGCAATCATCGAGAGTGCCGGACATCCCGAGAAGGTCGGGATCAGCCCGACCGCCACGTGGCCGTCGTGTGTGGTGTCGAGTGATTCCAGCAGGCCCAGGTCGACGATGGAGATTCCCGGATACTCGGGGTCGTCAACGGTCGCCACAGCGGCCCGGACCCGGTCGACGAGAAGGTCGGTGTTCACGCGGCGACCCCTGCGGGGCGGGGCGGGGCGTCGTCCAGGACCCGGCGCACCCAGTGGGTGTCCGCCCAGTTGGCCGCGGCATCGGCGATGCGTCGGGCCGAGTCGGGTCCGCCCATGGCCAGGGTCCGCTTCAGCGGTTCCCAGTCAATGGGGCCGGAGGTCCACGTTCCGGTAGCCGTGTCGTGGATGAGCCCGGGGTCAGGGACGCTGAATCCGTACGACATGAGGAGGGGGACGAACTTCTGGACCCAACGGGCACGCAGCACCTCGTTGCGTTCCGACTTGATGTGCCAGCGGAGCAGGACGTCTCCCGGCTTCGAGTCGGGGCCGAAGAGCTGGAGGGAGGGCCACCACCAGTCGTCGAGGGACTGCTGGAACATGGTCCGCTGCATCTCGGTGCCGTCGGCGATGCGCAGCATGCGTTCCTCGCCCATTCGCATGTGGAAGCCCTCCTCGCTGATGATCCGCTTCAGGATCCGGCGGTACGGGCCATAGGAGCAGTTCTTGAAGACGGCCTGCTGGCTGGCGAGGGCAGCGGCGTCCACGAGGAACGAGATCGCCACCTGGTCCCCCCACGTCTTGGCCCGGTAGTGGAACACGTTGTGGAACTTCGACTTCCCTGCGAACAGGTCCTCGAGCATGTCCCGTCGGGTCTTGATGGCCAGGTCGGCACCCACCATGTACAGCAGGTGGGCGTGGCCGATCTCGTCCTGGGTCTTGGCCAGCACCGCCATCTTGTGGCGAAGGCCCGGGGTCCGGGGGATCCAGTCCCGCTCGGTCAGGCCACCCATCAGTTCCGAATTGGCGTGCATCTCGATGAAGGCGAACACGGCCTGTCGGTACGCGCCGGGCATGTCGTCATCCACCTCGACGATCCCACCGTCGTCCAGGAAGGCCTCGAAGTCATCCATGGTCGTCCACGTGCGCCGCATCACGCCACCTCGTCCGGTGCGCCGTTCATGCCGGGGCGGTTGGCGACCATCGTCAGCACGTCGTAGGCCGCAACCACCTCGTCGTCCTGGTTCACGACCTGTGCGTCCCAGGCCACCTCGCCGTAGCCCGCTCCGGCCCGCAGTGTCTTGCGCTTGGCGGTCAACCAGACGGTCAGGGTGTCACCCGGGTAGGTCGGCTTGGCGAACCGGCACCGGTCGATTCCGTAGTTGGCGAGTACGGGACCGGGGTCCGGCCATACGAACAGCCCGGCGGCCAGGGACAGCACCAGGTAGCCGTGGGCCACCCGGCCTCCGAAGATCGGGCTGGCCGCTGCCGCCTCTTCGTCCATGTGGGCGTAGAAGTGGTCGCCGGTGGACTCGGCGAACGCCTCGATGTCGTCGATGCTGACGGTCCGGGACCCGGTGCGAAGTGCCGTGCCCAGCTCCAGGTCGTCGAAGTGGAGCTTGAATGGGTGGCCCCGGTCGGCGTGACGGGTGGCGCCGGGCATCCACTGGCCCACGATGCGTGTCAGCACGTCAGGCGAGCCCTGGAAGGCCGTGGTCTGGAGGTGGTGTCGCACGCCGCGAAGGCCGCCCATCTCCTCGCCACCGCCGGCTCGCCCGGGTCCACCGTGCAGGAGCATCGGGAGCGGCGAGCCGTGGCCTGTGCTTGTGGAGGCCACCGAGGCATCCACGACCTGCACCCGGCCGTGGTGGGCTGCGATGCCGAGAGCGATTGTCGCCGCCTCGTCCGCGTCACCGCTGTAGATCGATGCCACGAGGCTGCCCTGTCCGAGCGCGGCGAGCCTCACGGCCTCGTCCGGCCCGTCGTAGGCGACGAGGGTGGCGACCGGACCGAATGCTTCCGTGGCGTGGATCACAGGCGCTTCGGAATCCGTTGCCAGGAGCAGCGTGGGCGCCAGGAATGCGCCGACCGCCGGGTCCACGTCGTGGAATGTGCAGGAGTCGACGACGACACGGGCCGCTGTCCGTAGGGCGGCAATGGCGGCGGTTGCCTCATCGCGCGCGGTGGTGCCCACCAGGGACCCCATGCCGGTGGCCTCATCGGCCGGGTCGCCGACCTTCGTTTCTGAGAGGGCGGCGGCGATTGCCTCGGCAGCCGCGTCGACGTGGATGGCTGGAACCAGGATTCGGCGGATGGCCGTGCACTTCTGGCCGGCCTTGACCGTCATTTCCCGTGCCACCTCGGCCACGAACAGGTCGAACTCGGTCGTCCCCGGCACGGCGGCAGGCCCCAGGATCGCGGCGTTCAGCGAGTCGGCCTCGGCGTTGAAGCGGACCGATCGACCGACCAGGTTCG
>Ga0310124_10002318_pt1 | contig 13095 bp, 8 predicted proteins | sample CB11b_AW_Bot5_MG_FD_203507 | JGI IMG/M metagenome (GOLD analysis project Ga0310124, IMG submission 203507) | Marine microbial communities from Western Arctic Ocean, Canada - CB11b_AW_Bot5 | ecosystem: Environmental > Aquatic > Marine > Oceanic | place: Canada: Western Arctic Ocean | collected...
TGTGATGAGAAAAACACCCGGCTCTGTCATCCTCGGCTGAGGGCAGGGTGCAATTCTTTCCGGAGATCTCGATGGCCGGCAATGAACAGAAAACCAGCGGCGGCCAGGACTCGCGGGATCTCTACGACGCGGTGCTCTCTTTTTGCACTGGAGATCGAAAGAGCGTGGAGGTTCTCGCCCTCGAGCTGGCCCGCCGCGGGATCCGGCTCTATCGGGATGAGACCTCCGAGGCGGAGGCCTGGGGAGCCCGGCTGGGAGCGGCCATTCCGCCGACCGCGGGCGTTCGCTCCCGCTACGTCATCATCTGCCTTCCGCGAGAGACGGCTCGCGGGATCTGGGACGCGGCGGAAGCGACGGTGGAGCTGGGCGGAGTCTCCTCCGGGTCTGAGCCCAGCGCCTCGATCAGCTACCTGTGCTGTCCGCCGGAATCGGTGGTCAGCATAGCCGACCGGGTCTCCCAGGAGCTTCGCAAGGCGCCGGAGTCTGTTCCCAGGATCTGGCGGGTGCCCCTGGGCATCGGAACAGTACCCGGCGCGGGAGTTCCCGTTTTCGAGGACAAGCCGCCGCCGGAGTGAGTCGCCGGAGCTTCCAGAGCCGCCGCCTTTTTTTAAAGGCCTGGCTTCCAGAGATAGTACAGCCCCGCGGAGCTGTTAAACCCATCAAGCCGCAGGGTGATGCTGTTCTCCCGCGCCATCTTCGCTCCTCCCTGGGTGTAGATATTGGCTCCCTTGCCCGCGCTCCTGGTATAGCGGATGAGCGCCGGCTTGCGCTGCGCCCCGTCGAGGCGGGAGGTGAGCTCGCTGACGGCGTCCTCGATGTAGCCCGTCCTGTCCACCAGGCCTGCCCTGGCGGCCTCGACGCCGGAGAAGACGCGGCCATCGGCAAGAGCCAGGACCTTTTCCCGGTCGAGTTTTTTACGACTGGAATCGACGACATCGACAAAGCGCTGGAACATATCGTCGACCAGCTTCTGGAGCACCTGGCGTTCATCCTTCGTGATCGACCGCCAGGGGGAGTTGAGGTCCTTCATCTTGCCGGACTTGATCGGGTCCATCTCGATTCCGAAGGCCGCGATCGCCCGGCTCAGGTCCATGCTCTGCATGATGACCCCGATACTTCCCACGATGGCCGTCGGATGGCTCATGACAGCATCAGCGCCCATCGCCGCGTAGAGGGCGCCCGAGGCGCCGATGTTCTCGATGTAGGCGACGACCGGCTTGCCGGTCTCGGCCCTGAATTTTTTTATCTCGTGGTAGAGGTTGTCGCAGGCGGTCACCTCGCCGCCCGGGCTCGAGATCTTGAGCAGGATCCCCAGCACGCCGCTGTCCGCCGCGGCCAGGTCAAGTTGGGCCCTGAGACCCGAGACGCTGTTGTCGGGGCTGGTGAATAAGAAGCCCCCGGCCTCGGAGGAGAGCACGCCGCTGAGCTCGATGACGGCCAGCTTGCCTGCGAAGAAGCCATCGCCCTTTTCGATAACCTGCTCGCTGTAGTCCGTCTCACCCACCAGGCCGGTGAGCGGAATGACGAGGCAGCCGGAGCAAAGGAGGGGAAGGGCCGCGGCCAGGAGCAGGGCGAAGAGCGCTTTCGCGGCGGTTCTCTCCACCGGCAAGTCGCCTGGGCAGGTCGTATGGCGGGACTGAGAGGTTTTCATTCTGTATTTTCCTTCTAAACGGTAAATGCTTAAATCTCGATTCTTTCTCCACCAAATCCGGACAGGTCGATATACTCTCAACCTCCGTTGGAAGACAAGGTCTTAATAGCCTATCAGCCAGTATGTCAGTCTTCAAAGCAGTACCCGAACGTTATGACTTTCCCGCCGAGGAGGCGAACATCGTCTCCTTCTGGAAAGAGCGGGAGGTTTTCGCAAAAAGCCTGGAGCGGCGCGCCGACGCTCCGACCTTCGTTTTTTTCGAGGGCCCTCCGACCGCCAACGGCATGCCGCACAACGGCCACGTGCTGACAAGGGTCATCAAGGACGTCTTTCCGCGCTACAAGACCATGCGCGGCTTCCTTGTGCCTCGCAAGGCCGGCTGGGACACCCACGGCCTGCCGGTAGAGATCGAGGTGGAGAAGGCGCTCGAGATCTCCGGCAAGGAGGGCATCCTCGAGTACGGGGTTGAGAAGTTCATTCGTAAATGCGTCGACTCGGTCTTCGTTTATACGAAGGAGTGGGAGGAATTGACCGAGCGCATCGGCTTCTGGGTCGATCTCTCCGAGGCCTACGTGACCTTTCACAAGAGCTACGTCGAGAGCGTCTGGTGGTCTCTCAAGGAGCTCTTCGACAAGGGGCTGCTCTACGAGGACCGCAAGGTCGTCTGGTGGTGGCCCCAGGGCGGAACCGCGCTGTCGGCCGCCGAGGTCGGCGAGGGCTATCGCGACGTGGAGGACCCGAGCGTCTACGTGCGCTTTCGCGATGCCGATGATCCGGACCTCAGCTATCTCGCCTGGACCACGACCCCCTGGACCCTGCCCTCGAACGTCGCCCTCGCCGTGGCCGACGGCGGCCAGTATGTCGAGGTGGCCCTGGCGCGCGAGGACGGCTCCAGCGAGAGGCTGGTTGTAGCCGCCGAGCTCGCGCCGAAGCTCTTCGCCCCGCCTGCGAAGAAGAAGGGCGAGGAGGAGGAAGCCCCGGCTCCCGAGCCGGTGTTCTCCGATCCCTTCCCGGGCTCTGACCTCGTCGGCCGGCGCTACCGCCAGCTGCTCGATTTCAAGGAGCCCGAGGGCGGCAAGGCCTTCGAGATCGTCGCGGCCGATTTTGTCGTCATCGACGCCTCCCAGGACCACGGGTCGGGAACGGGGATCGTTCATATCGCCCCGGCCTTCGGCGAGGATGACTACCGCATCGCGCGCGAGCAGGAGCTCGGCTACCTGCAGCTCGTCGATGAGCAGGGCCGCATGTCCCCGGAGACGGGAGCGCTCGCCGGCAAGTTCTGCAAGGACGCCGACCGCGAGATCATCGCCCTGCTGAAGGAAAACGGCGCCCTCTTCCGCCGCGAGTCCTATCGCCACGAATATCCCTACTGCCCCCGGGCCAAGGATGACCCGCTGATCCAGCTGGCGCGCCCGGCCTGGTTCATCGGCACGAGCCGGTTCAAGGACCAGCTGGTGCAGAACAACTCCGGGGTGAGCTGGCACCCGGAGCATATCCGCGACGGCCGCTTCGGGAAATTCCTCGAGGGTAATGTCGACTGGGCCCTCTCCCGGGAGCGTTTCTGGGGGACGCCGCTGCCGATCTGGCGCTGCGACAAGACGGGGCATACCGAGGCGGTCGGCTCCTACGCCGAATTGCTCGAGAAGCCGGCGCTCGAGGGAACCGAGGCCTGGGAGAAGGCCATCGAGGAGGACCCCGGCATCTCAGAACACCTGCAGGTTCACAAGCCGTATATCGATGAGATCACCTACGAGTCGCCCGAGGATCCGGCCGGCCGCATGCGCCGGGTCATCGAGGTCATCGACTGCTGGTACGATTCGGGCGCCATGCCCTTCGCCCAATGGGGCTATCCGCACGTCGAGGGCTCCGCGGAGAAGTTCGCCGGCGCCTTCCCGGCCGACTTCATCTCCGAGGCGATCGACCAGACCCGCGGCTGGTTCTATTCGCTGCTGGCGGAGAGCACCATGCTCCACGGCGAGCGGGAGGGCCCGCATCCCTACCGCAATTGCGTTGTCCTGGGCCACGTCTGCGATAAGAAGGGCGTCAAGGAATCCAAGCGCCTGGGCAATTACACCTCCCCGAACGAGGCCTTCGACACCCACGGCGCCGACGCGATCCGCTGGTACTTCCTGAGCCAGGGACACCCGTGGACGAACGCTCGCTACGGGCTCGACCGGGTGGCGGAGGCGAAGAAGGACTTCCTGATCCGCCTGCAGAACGTCTACAGCTTTTTCAACATCTACGCCAACATTGACGACTTCGATCCGACCCGGGGCAACGCCGAGGCGGCGAATGCGGCTGGCGCCACGCTCTCGCGCGGCGAGGGCTACACCAATGTGGGCTCACGCAGCCTCATGGATCGCTGGATCCTGTCGGAATTGCAGCTCACCACCCGCCGCGTGACCGAGGCCATGGACAGCTACGACCTGCTCAGCTCGAGCCGGGCGCTCTTCGCCTTTGTCGACAACCTCTCGAACTGGTATGTGCGCAGGAGCCGGGCGCGTTTCTGGGGCTCGGGAATGACGGACGACAAGCTCGACGCTTTCTGGACGCTGTACGAGTGCCTGGTGACGGTGTCGAGGCTGAACGCTCCCTTCACTCCCTTCTTCAGCGAGGTGCTCTACCGGAACCTGGTTGCCGGCCCCTTCGGGGATTCGCAACCCGAGAGCGTTCACCTGACGGATTATCCCGAGGTGAACGAGGACCTGGTCGACGAGGAGCTCTCGCGGCAGATGGCCGTCGCCACCGAGCTGGTGGCGCTGGGCCGCGCCGCGCGCGTCGAGGCGAAGCTCAGGGTGCGCCAGCCCCTGCGCGAGGCGGTCGTCGTCCTCGCCGATATGTCGCGCGCCGAGCCGCTGGCGGAGCTGCTGCCGCTGGTGGAGGAGGAGCTCAACGTCAAGGAGATCCGCTTCACCGAGGAAGCCGAGACCTACGTCGAGTATGTGCTCAAGCCCAACTTCAAGGTCATCGGTCCGCGGATCGGGGCGCTGGTGCAGAAGCTGAAGGCCGCCCTGCTCGATGCCGATGCCGCCACCCTGCGCGCCTCGCTCGATGAGCGCGGCGTCTGCGAGCTCGAGGTCGATGGCGAGACGCTCGAGCTGAGCCCCGAGGAGATCGAGGTCGACCTCGCTCCCCGCGAGGGCTACGTGGCGCGCTCGGGCGATGGGATGGTGCTGGTGCTCGAGACCGCCGTCGACGAGGAGCTGGTGGGGGAGTGGTGGGCGCGCGAGGTCGTCGCCTGTGTCAACTCGCTGCGCGGCGAGCGCGGCCTGGCCTACGAGGCCCGCATCGAGCTCGAGGTGGCCTGCGGCGAAGAGCTTCGAGGCGCGCTCGAGGCGCGCGAGGACTACCTCAAGGGCGAGACCCTCTCCCTCTCGGTGACGTACCCCGGCGAGGGGAGCGCGTCCGAGGGCAAGGAGGGCAAGGCCGGCGAGCTCGCCTTCTCCATCGACTTTACCCTCTCCGGGTAGGCCTCCGAGAGTCCGGGCGACCTTCGTTTTTTGTTTTGATGGCGGGCTCCATTTGACTACTCTGAACGGCCTTTAATTTTTTCACAACACGCGTTTACCCCTGCGGAGATGGTAAAGATATGAGGTCGATGAGGCTTTTTTCATTCCTGGCGGTAGTTCTTGTCTCGCTGTTCTGCGTTTCGCTTCGGGCGGCCGAGGTCAGCCTCTTTGACGGCAAGACCCTCGATGGCTGGAAGGGCAAGGCTGACCTCTGGTCGGTGAAGGACGGCGCCATCGTCGGCTCGACCGGACCCAAGGGCATTCGCTCCAACACCTTTCTCGTCAGCGAGAAGTCCTACTCAAACTACATCCTGAAGCTGAAGTTCCGCTTCAACGGCACGGGTAACAGCGGCATCCAGTTCCGCAGCAAAGAGGTCGGCAAGCCCGAGGATTACGTCATCTCCGGCTACCAGGCCGATATCGGCAGCGGCTTCCACGGCAGCCTCTACGATGAGAAGCGCCGCGGCATGCTCCACGCGGCGAAGAACGACTGGGCCAAGCTGTTCAAGCGCTTCCTGCATCTCGACGGCAAGCGGTGGAACGACTACGAGATCCGGGCGATCGGCAACGACATCACCCTGAGCCTCAACGGCCTTGTCACCACGCGCTACACCGAGAAGGATGACAAGATCGACCGCTCCGGCGTGATCGCCCTGCAGCTGCACGCCGGGCCCGCCATGGAGATTTCCTTCAGGGACATCCGCATCCGGGAGATCCAGCCGAAGAAGATCCTCTTCGTCACCCACTCCGCCGGCTTCCGTCACGGCTCCATCCCCACCGCGCACAAGGTGCTGACGAAGGTCGGCCTGGACTCGGGTTACTTCGAGGTCACCGCCACCAATGATACCGACCAGATCAACCCCGAGGGGCTGAAGAAGTACGACGGCGTCGCCTTCTACACCACCGGCGACAAGAACCAGTTCCGCCTCAGCGAGGCCAACCGCGACTATTTTATCAGCTGGGTCAAGGAAGGCCACGCCTTCGCCGGCTTCCACAGCGCCACCGACACCTACAAGGACTGGGAGCCGTACTGGGACATGATCGGCGGCAGCTTCGACGGCCATCCCTGGCACGAGGACGTCACCCTCGATGTCGAGGATCCGAGCCACCCCTCGGCGCTGCACCTCGACACCCAGTGGACGATCAAGGACGAGATCTACCAGATGCGCAACTACAACCGCGACCGCATCCACGTCATCCTGAGCATGAATCCCAAGTCCGTGAAGGGCAAGGGCAAGCGTAAGGATGGCGACTACGCGGTCGCCTGGTGCCGCGCCTTCGGCAAGGGCAAGGTCTTCTACACCTCGCTCGGCCACCGCGACGACGTCTGGACCAACCCGGTCTACCAGCAGCACATCGAGGGCGGCGTGCTCTACGCCCTGGGGATTCCCGGCTACGAGGCCGATGAGCGGCCCGGCCTGAAGAAGGGTCCGGTAGAGTTCACCTCGCTGCTCGATGGCAAGACCCTCAGCGGCTGGAAGGCCGTTCACGATGCCGACTGGGAGGTGAAGGACGGCGTCCTCACCGGCCGCGGCAAGCAGGGCCACCTCTTCAGCCCCAAGCGCTACAGGAACTTTCACTACAAGGCCGACATCAAGGTGGGCACCAACTCCAACAGCGGCATGTATTTCCGCACCCAGCTCGCCAAGGCTCCCAAGCGGCAGCCGCGCTGGCCTGATGGAATGGAGGCGCAGGTCAACAGTAACCACGGTGACCCGGTGCGTACCGGCAGCCTCTATATGTACAAGAAGGTCTTCGAGCAGCTGATTCCCACCGGCGAGTGGGGTACGCAGGAGGTTATCGCCGTCGACAACTTCATCGTGATCAAGGTCAATGGCCGGGTCACGGTGCGCGGTCGCTTCGGCTACGGCAAGAAGCACTTCAAGGATGGGCACTTCGCCTTCCAGCAGCATCACCCCGGCAGCGAGGTCGACATCAGGAACGTCGTCGTGCGCGAGCTGCCCTGAGGGTCGCGGCCGAGAATTTCAGCGGCGGCGGTTTCCTGCCGGGGACCGCCGCCGTTATTTCTTCTTCACCCGCAGGTCCATGCAGATCAGCCTCTTCGTATCGCGCAGGTAGAGCAGTCCACCGCTGAGTGTGGGGACGGTCCACGCGGGCGAGGAGAGGACCTTCGGTACGCGGATAAGCTCCTTGTGTCCCGCCGGCGAGAGCTGCAGGAGCGCCAGGTCGCCGAACTCTCCCATGGCGATGAAGTGTCCGTCGGAGTAGATCATCGAGCCGCGGTAGAAGTGGCTGCGCCACTCCCATTTCACCTTGCCGGTGGCGAGCTCGACGCACTTGAACATCGCGTCGGGCGGGTTGCGGCCGCTGAAGGCGTAGAGATGGCCGTCGAGGTGGTTCGGCGGCGTCCAGTGAATGTCGAGAATACGTCCGCGCCTGGAGAGGTCATCCTTCCACAGGGTCTTGTAGGAGTCTTTTTTTACCTGCAGGCAGACGCTGCCGGTGCCGTAGGTCGCTGAGAAGAAGACCTTGTCACCGACGACCAGCGGGGTGGCGCCGTTGACCGAGTCACGGAAGCGGGCATGCCAGGGGAACTTCCAGCGCTCCTTGCCGGTGGCGGGGTCGTAGCAGGAGAGGCCGCCGCGGTGGAAGATGAACAGCTGGCGCGCTTCGTCGATCTCGGCGAGGCTGGGCGCGGCGTAGGATCCTCCATCGGTTACGGTCTTCCAGAGCTCCTTGCCCGTCCCGGCGTCGAAGGCGAAGGCCATGCCGTCGCGCATGCGCAGGGGAATGAACCGGGTGCTGCCCAGGTTGCAGAAGACCTTGCCCCCGGTGATCAGCGGCGTGGCGCCGGTGCCGAAGAAGTTGGGCCCGATGCCGTAGCGCGTGCGTATGTCGATGGACCATTTTTTCTTGCCGGTCTCGAGCGCGAGACAGTGCAGGACTCCCTTGGGGCCGAGCGTATAGACCCCTCCATCGTAGACCGCGGGGGCGCAGCGCGGCCCCGCGTCGTAGCCATAGAGATCCTCGTAGTCGGTGGGATAGCTGAAGCGCCACTGGCGTTTTCCGGTGGCGGCATCGAGGCAGTCGATGTGGAGCGTGGCCTCGATCCGTTGAAAGAGGATCAGCCGCCCCCCGGAGATGATGATCGAGCTGTAGCCGCCGCCGATGTTCTGTTCCCAGAGCCGCGGCGGTCCGGCCGCCGGCCATTTTTTAAGCCAGCCCTTCTCCGCGGAGGCGCCGTCGCGCTTCGGTCCGAGCCAGTGGGGCCAGTCATCGGCCCTGGCTCCTGCGAGTGGAACGAGGCACGAGAGCAGGACCCCGAGGGCGAGGGCCGCGAGGAGGCCGGGTTTGCTGTTGAGGGATGTCACGATCTTTCTCTCTTCCTGCTCAGTCCTCGGTGTTGAGAACCCTGTAATCGCCTTTTCGAACGGTGAAGCCCTCACGGTCGAGCTGCTCGAGCAGGGGAATGCTGTATTTCCGTGTTGAGCCGATCAGGTCCTTCGCGCCCCCGGCGGTAATCTGCTCGTTTTCTTCGAGGTACTTTCTCATGACCCGCTTGATGTCTTCAATCGCATCTCGATGAAAATAGATGCCGTCGGCGATCTTCTGCAGGACGCCCTCTTCATCCAGGAGATTGAAGAGATCGGTGGTCCTGGCGGGGTTCCAGCCGAATTCGGAGGCCAGGGCGCCCGGCGAAGGCGGGGTCGGGCCTCCCTCGAGGCAGGCGGCGGTGATTTCCGCGAGGTCCTTCTCCTCCTCGGCGCTGAGGCTGGGGCCGAGGTCGCGCCACTTCAGGTGCCCGGTCTTCGCGTTTTTCACCTCGCCGGCATTCTGCATCAGGGTGACCAGCTCCTGCAGGAAGACATCGCTGCAGCCGATCTTCTGGCGCAGGACGGCCTTCTCCATCAGGCGCCGGCGCGGGTTCTGTTCGAAGTAGGCGGCGGCGGCCTTCGTCGCCGCCTCTCTGCCCGAGCTCAGCTGCGATCCGCTGATGAGCTGACCGCCGCGGCTGGTCCTGCAGGCGAGGCCTTCCTCGATCAGCGACTTGATCAGCTCGAGGGCGTCTTCATTCTTCAGCCCCGCCTGGCGGGCGAGGTCCGCCTCGTTGACCGCGTTGAGGCCGGCCTTGTCGAGCTGGTGCAGGAGGAAGCCGCGTGAATCGGAGAGGGCATCGTTCTTGCTGCGCAGGGTATCGATGACAAAGTCCTTGCCGGTCTTCAGACGGTATTTTGAGCTGTCGATGATCTCGCCGCCGCCGATCGTCTCCATGGGGGAGTGGAGGCGCAGCACGTAGCGGTCTCCCGGAGCGGCGACCACGGGCTCCTCGAAGCGGAACTGGACGTAGCTCTCCTCGCCGGGGTCGAGCCTCCTGGTGTCAAGCAGGTAGATCTTGCCGAGCTGCTCCGCCGTTCCCACGTGCAGGCGGATGGTGGTCTGGTGTTTGAGGATCCGGTGATTGTCGGGCAGGTAATGGAAGCGAGCCTCGAACATGGTCGAGCCGGTGAAATAGCCGGGCTGGGTGAGTACCATGCCGCGGTGGACCTGGCGGTAATCGATGTCGGAGAGATTGATCGCGGCCGAATGCCCGGCGCGGGCCGTCTCAGCCTGCTCCTTGTAGGCCTGGATGCCCCGCACCCGCCCCTTCTCGCCAAGAGGGACGATCTCGAGGGTGTCGCCAAGCTGGGTGGTTCCGCTCACGGGGATTCCGGTGACGACCGTGCCGAAGCCCTTGGGAGAGAAGACCCGCTGTACCGGCATGCGGAAGATTCCGCCGGCCTCCCTGGGGCGGACCTTTTCCACCAGGGTGTTCAGGTGCTCCTCGAGCTCTTCGAATCCATCTCCCGTGATCGAGGAAACCTTGACCAGGTCCGAGCTCTCGAGGAAGGTGCCCTTGAGGGTCTCTCGCACGTCCTCCTCAACCAGCTCCAGGAACTCCTCCTCAACGGCATCGATCTTGGTGATGACGACCATGCCGTGGCTGAGCCCGAGGATCTGCATGATGGTCAGGTGCTCGCGAGTCTGCGGCATGACTCCATCGTCGGCGGCGATCACGAGGAGCACCAGGTCGATTCCCGTGGCGCCGGCGACCATGTTCTTGATCAGCCGTTCGTGCCCGGGGACATCGACGATACCCACCCGCAGACCGTTCTTCAGCGTCAGGGGCGCGAAACCCAGGTCAATCGTCAGACCCCGGCTCTTTTCTTCGGGGAGCCGGTCGGGATCGATGCCGGTCAGACGCTGGACCAGGCTGCTTTTTCCATGGTCAATATGCCCGGCCGTACCGATGACGATGTTAAAGATTTTGTCGTCGTTCGTGGTCATAGAATGTTGAAGGCTATTATCTTAGCGTTTTTACGGGGAGAGGTCATCAGGGTTGAGGGGGAGAGGTTAGGGTAAGGTTCAGATTCAGTGCCCGGGTTGACAGTTATTACCCTAATCCCTATGATGGCATACTCTTCGGTGTTTTAATCTAACGAGTGAAACAGCCTGCAGCTTCCAGAGGGTTGCACAGCATACAGACAGGCTTCTTTCGGCCTGTTTTAAAGGACAGCCTTGAGCCGGCAGCGGCGCCGGATTTTCTCCTGCTGTTGAGTAGGCATGACTTTGCCGCGGATCTTGGAGGTTCGTAAGTTCCTTTTATCCGTGGCTGAATACAGGTAACGAAGCTATGAGTCAAAAACAGGATCTTCTCTTCTGCAAGATTGCCATCGCCAACGGCAGAGTTTCAGAAGATCAGGCCAAGAAGTGTCTTGCGATTGCCAATAAGCGAGAGCAGGAGACCGGACGCCGACCCACGATCGGTTCGGTCTTTTCGAAGTACAACCTCATGGGTAAGCAGGAGGTCAAGTTCGTCTACGAGGCCGTTTACAAGAGAACCGGGATGCAGGCTCCGATGGCCGGAGCTCCCGCCGCGGGAGGCGGCAGGGGCGGAAGAGTTCGCAAGCCATCCTTCTCCGATGATGCCCGCCCGCGCAGGGTTGATCCCAACGCTCTCTGGCTTGGTGTGGCCTTCGGGGTCATCTTCCTCGGAATCGTGGTCACCCTGGTCGTCATGTTCGTTACTCACTCCGGTCCGGATAAACCAGGAGAAGATGGAGCCTCCGCGATTGCGGCGCCCGAGGGAGCCGCTGGCGCGCCAGCCGGAACCACCGCCGGGGAAGCCGGAGCGCCAGCCGGTGGAGCGGCCGGTGGAGCGGCCGGTGGAGCTCCAGGAACCGCACCCGCGGCGCCCGCGGGGATGCGCGAAGACCACCGGCGCCTCATTCGCCAGCGCCTGACCGATGCTCGACACGCGTCGCTGACCGATGCTACGAAGGCCCTGGGTATGCTCAAGACCCTCAAGAGCACCATCGACGAGAAGAAGATCGTTGTCGATCCCGGTCTCATGAAGGAGCTCAACTCCGAGATCAAGTATCTGGAGACCGGAGATTCCGGATCCGATGATGAGGGGGAGGGCGACGCCGCTCTCGATGATGATCTTTGATCAGTGAGAAACGCGCTTGCCTCCCCGGCGTCCGCTTCCCGGGTTATTTGAAGCTCAAGTGCTTCTTGAGGATATCGTCGTAGTCGATTCCAAGGCCGCGCAGCTCATCTAAACTGGCATCTCTCCAGGCGCAGGGCTCCAGGCCCTTGAGCTTGATATTGCCGACCCTGGTCCGTGCCAGCCTGAGGACCTTGTACCCGACCGCTTCGAACATCCTGCGGACCTGTCGCTTCTTGCCCTCGTGGATGACCAGGACGACCTGGGTGTTGTTTCCATCCGGGACGGTCTGGCGGACCTTTGCCGGCGCCGTCTTGTAATCTTCGATTTGTACCCCGGTGGCGAGCTTGTCGAGCGCGTTTTTTGCGGGCTTGCCGTTGATGAGGGCGACATACTCCTTCTCGATCTCGTAGCTGGGATGAGTGACTCGGTGGTTCAATTCACCGATGTTGGTCATCAGCAGGAGCCCCTCGGTCTCCCGGTCGAGGCGGCCGATCGGCAGGATCCCGATCTTGAGCAGGGCGGGAGGCAGGTAGTCCATCACGGTAAGGCGTTCGTGAGTATCGTGGGTGCTGGTGATGATCCCGGGCGGCTTGTTGAGAAGAATGGTTCTCGGCTCGGGAATACTGAGCACCTCGTCGTTGACCGTGACGACATCGCCCTGTTTGACCGTGGTTCCGAGACTCATGAGAGACTTTCCGTTTACCAGTACCCTGCCAGCCTGGATAAGAATCTCGGCCCTTCGCCGGGAAGTATAGCCGCAGGCCGCGATGTATTTATGGAGGCGCATGATGATGGATTATATCGAATTATCCCGCCCTCTTCCCGACCGCTTTCACGGGAGGCAAAAAAGTACGATTACGGACGCCGCTGTCCGCATACGGACTCCCTGGGGCCTATAGGCGACCTGCCGCCGGCGTCTAAATCCGTCTGCCGGGAGCGAATAGGGAAAAAACACCGGCGAGGAGGGTTTTGGCCAGGGGATTGCATTTGAAACGGCAGGGTCGCGGGCTCTTTGCCCGGGACGTTATGCAACCTCCGGAGAGTCCCGCCTCACTTCATTCCAACACACAATCTTCGCGCAAGCCTGAACCGAACCCAACAGGCATGGTCCAACTGGTCCTGTCCACAACTGGTCCCACCTCTACCATCGGCCTACCCGCAAACGCTCTCCGGAGGAGCTTTAATACAAGCGGCGCAATCTCGAGGCCGGGATATCGGCCAGCTCACGGTACTTGGTTACCGTTCGACGGGCGATCCTGAGCCCCTCCTCCTGGAGGAGCCGGGTGAGCGCGGTGTCGCTGTGGGGCTTCTTTTTGTTCTCTCCCTCGACCAGCTCGCCGATCCTGCGGCAGACGTTGCGCCTCGACTCGATCTCGCCGTCGGCGTTATCGACGCCGCCGGTGAAGAAGTAGCGCAGCTCGTAGATCCCCGAGGGGGTCTCGATGTACTTGCCCTTGAGCGCGCGGCTGATGGTGGAGAGATGGACG
>Ga0310124_10002321_pt1 | contig 13077 bp, 7 predicted proteins | sample CB11b_AW_Bot5_MG_FD_203507 | JGI IMG/M metagenome (GOLD analysis project Ga0310124, IMG submission 203507) | Marine microbial communities from Western Arctic Ocean, Canada - CB11b_AW_Bot5 | ecosystem: Environmental > Aquatic > Marine > Oceanic | place: Canada: Western Arctic Ocean | collected...
CGCACGCGCCGAACAGGACGGTGAGCTCCGGCCACAACGTACCGATTTTCTCGATCATGGCGTTCATTGATTCGCCAACGTGAAAGCGTCACGAATTTCCGGAGCGTTGTCGGCTCGTCGATGCGAAACGAATGGGTAGACCGGTTCGGGTGGTTGTTCCGTGGGGTCGTTGGTCGATGCCCTGCTCGTGACCTCGGTTGGCCGGACGCGGCTCGTCATCGTTTGCAGCGGTATCCCGTTTGCGTTGCGCTTCGCCACTTCACGACGTGGCGCCGCGGTCAACGTCTCGATGGGATCCTTCAGCGTGCTCAGCACCGTGTTGGGGGCGAGCCCCAGCCAGAGGCACGCGACCGCCAGCGGCACAAGCGTGGCGACTTCCCGCAGGTTCAGGTCCTTGACCTGCGGCGCGGGTAGGTCCGATTTGGATTCAGGCGCGGGCCGCTCATGGCCGGCGGGATCCCGGGGGATGCAGACCGGCCCGAACACGACGCGTCCGACCATATAAAGAAGGTAGATTGCGGCAAAAATCATTCCGAACCCGGCCGGTACGGCGTATCCGATGCCCAGGACGTCCTGAGACTGGAAAGTCCCCAGGAGCGTCAGGAACTCTCCGACGAAGCCGTTCAGACCCGGCAGACCGACGCTGGAAAGACAAAAGAACACCATGAAGAACGCCCAGCGCGGCATGACCCGTGCCAGACCTCCCATCTGTTTCATCTGACGCGTGTGGAATCGTTCGTAGATCATCCCGACACAAAGGAACAACGCCCCGGTCGACAGGCCGTGGTTGATCATGTACATCACCGACCCGCCCACCCCGAGTGCGTTCAGGGAGAACATGCCCAGCACACAGAATCCCAGGTGTGACACCGACGAATAGGCGATGAGTTTTTTGATGTCCTGCTGCACCCAGCAGATCAGGGCCGTGTAAAGAATTCCGATCACCGCAAGCACACCGATCGCCGGCGCGGCTTCGACCACGGCCGCGGGGCACATCGGCAGCGCAAAGCGCAGCAAGCCGTAGGTCCCCAGCTTCAGGAGGACGCCCGCCAGGATGACCGATCCGGCGGTGGGCGCCTCGGTGTGGGCCAGGGGCAACCAGGTGTGAAGCGGAAACAACGGCACCTTGACCGCGAACCCGGCGAGCAGCGCCAGCAGGACGCACATCTGTGCGGACGGATCCATCTGTTGCGCGGCATCCACGAGATCCGGAATCAGAAAACTCCAGACGCCGTCGTTGCCGCTGGCGAACCACCAGGCGACGTAGAGCACGCCCGTGAACGTCAGCATCGAACCGGTAAACGTGTACAGAAAGAAGACGCGCGCCGCTTTCAGCCTCTGCGTCGAACCGAACACGCCGATGAGGAAGTACAGGGGGATCAAGGTGAATTCGAAACAGATGTAGAAAAAGATCACATCCGTGGCGACGAACGTGCCGATCATGGCTGCCTCCAGGACGAGCAGCCACACGTAGAACTCGCGATGCCGGTCTTTCACGGCTGAGAACGAACCGAGCACGACCAGGGGCATGAGAAACGTCGTGAGCAGTACCAGCCAGAGCGAGATGGCATCGACACCGAAGCTGAAGCTCAGACCGAACGGCTCGATCCAGGTGATGCGTGATGACATCTGCATGGTCGCGCCGGCGCCAGTCCACCTGAAGGCGGCCGTGGCCCCAAGGGCGGCGGCAAACGTCAGCACCGTGTTCAGCAGGGCATAGGCGCGAACGCTGCCCGCCCCACGGATCGGCAGCAGCAACATCGCCAGCCCGCCCAGCAGGGGCAGGAAGACCATGAGTGGCAACAGCGTGTTTTCGTTCAGCAGGTTAAGCATGTCGTAACAGGGGAAAGTGACGGAGCGACGGAGCGACGAAGGGGTCGTGCTTCGGCGCTTTGCCCTGCGGTTCGAGAATCCGTTGTCATTCGCGCGTTAGTCATTAACGTTTCTTATCCACATTTACTTTGTGCCACGCATGCGATGCCTTTCCCTTCGTCGCTCCGTCGCTCTCTTCTCCATCACTTCGTCAAGTAGATCACAAACAACAACACAACCCCGGTACCCACGGCCATGCCCAGGCCGTAGCCTTGGAGGAAGCCGCGCTGGGAGGTCTGGACCGCCATCCCCGCCAGGCGAGGCAGGGCGCCGACCAGGGACACGAGCCCCTCGATGAGGAGCCGGTCGACGATGTAGAAAAGGCTGCCCAGCATCCGCAGCGGTCTGACCAGCAGCGCGTCGTACAGTTCGTCGACGAAGAATTTGTTCTGAAGCGCCCGCACGACATCTCGGAAGCGCACGGCGATGCGGTCTGCCGCGGAACGATTCAGCCAGTGAAAGTAGGCGGCCAGAGCGATGCCGCCCAGCGACACGACCACGCTCACCACGATCATGAAGCTGTGCACGTCGAGACCGAAGATGAGGATCTCTGCAGCGCCGGCGGCGGCGTGACCGTCTGCCGAACCGGGAGCGGCCGACACGGCGCCGCCGACCATTGTTGTCACCCATTCCTTACACAGAAAGCCCGCAGTGAGTGCGCCGGCAGCGAGCACGAGCAGCGGCCCGTTCATCAGCCAGTTCATCTCATGGGGTTCGTGATAGTGCTCCACGCGGATGTCGCCGTCACTCGATTCATCGACCGGTTCCTGCGGCGCGTGTTTCGGACCCATCTCGTATTTCGCAGGGCCCATGAATACACGGAACCAGAGACGAAACGTGTAATACGCCGTGAGCAGCGCCGTGACGATCGCGAGCACCGCCAGGGTGGTGATGCGCCAGTCGTGCTGGCTCAGTCCCTTCTGAAGCGCACTGGCAAGAATCAGATCCTTGGAGAAGAATCCGGCCGTCCCCGGCACGCCCGCGAGGGCCAGGCAACCGGCCAGCATGAGCAGGCAGGTGAGCGGCATTTTCCTTCGCAGGCCCGAGATCCGGCGCATGTCGAGCTGGTCGGCCATCGCGTGCATCACGTTGCCGGCCGTCAGAAACAGCAGCGCCTTGAAGAAGGCATGGGTGAACAGATGAAACACGGCCCCGACGGAGGACAATACGCCGATGCCCAGGAACATGTAGCCCAGCTGGGATATCGTCGAATAGGCGAAGACTTTCTTCAGGTCGTTTTGACTCGCCGCAATCAGGGCCGCGAAAAGCGCGGTGATCGCGCCGACGGTCGCCACCGTCGGCAGGGCGTAGGGGCAGAGCGTGAACACCGGCAGCAGCCGCGCGATCATGTAGACGCCGGCCGTCACCATCGTGGCTGCGTGGATCAGGGCCGACACCGGCGTGGGGCCCTCCATGGCGTCGGGAAGCCAGACATGCAGGGGGATCTGCGCGCTCTTGCCGAACGCACCGAGCATCAGCAGAAAGGGAATCCACAGGTCGGCCGGCGCGGCGGCGAGCGTGCCGTCGTGCACCTGCGCGGCCAGTTCGAGGACGCCGGGGGACCCGGCATCGCCGGTCCACAACGTCACGGTCCCGTACCGCTGAAACGTCAGGAAGATGCCCAGGGCGAACCCGAGATCACCGATGCGGTTGACGATGAACGCTTTCTTCGCCGCGGCGACGGCGGAAGGCTTCTGAAAGTTGAACCCGATCAGCAGATAGGAGCAGAGCCCCACGCCTTCCCAGCCCAGGTAGAGCAGGACCAGGTTGTCGGCCATGACCAGCGTCGTCATCGCGAATAGGAACAGGCTCACGTAGGCAAAGAATCGCGCGTACCCACGGTCGCCGGCCATGTACCCCGCGGCGTAAATCGCCACCAGCGCTCCGACGCCGGTGACGACGAACAGCATCACGAGCGTGAGCGGGTCGATCAGGTACCCGAAGTCGACGTTCAGGTTCCCGATGTGGATCCACGAAAATGCATTGATGGTGTTCGGATTGCCGGCCGCCACGGCATCCCTGAAGCCGAAGCTGATCAGAAACGCGGCGACGATCGAGAGGATCGAAACCGGCGCCGCGTAAACGCGAAGCTTTCTGTGCCAGCAGCAGGCTCCGCAGATCAAGGCCGCGAGTGCGGGGATCCAGGGGATGAATTTGAAAGCGTCAAGTTTCGACATTCGCCGCCGCTATCCCTTCATCGCTGCCCAGGCCTCGCAGTCCAGCGTGCGTTTGCGGCGGAACAGGAGCACCACCAGTCCCAGGGCCAGGGCCGCTTCCGCCGCCGCGATCGTCAGGACGAAGATGACGAACGTCTGCCCCGTGTCGTTGCCGTGCAGGCGGCTGAAGGCCACGAGGCTGATCGCGACGCCCTGAAACATCAGCTCGGTAGAGAGGAACATGATGATCAGATTGCGGCGGCACAAGAACCCCGCCAGCCCGAGCGCAAACAAAACGGCACCGGTCATGAGAAAGTGTGACAGGGCCGCGTCCTGGAGCGGTTCAAAGGGCGTGGGCATTTCAGTTCACTCGTCGCCGGGGTCGATCGGTGTCCGGGCGAAGACCACGGCGCCGATCAGCGCTACAAGCAGGATCACGCCGGCGAGTTCTAGTCCCAGGGGATGGCCGCGAAACAGGTCCAGGCCCACGCGCTCGACGTTGTGCAACGGCATCCTGATCGTGTGGTCGGCGCCGATACGCTTGGCAAGTCGTGCGTCCGGCCGATCGGAAAGGATCCGTTCAAGGCCCAGCGTTTTGCTGCCGTTGATGATCTGATCGGCGGTCAATCCACGGGTGTTCGGATTTGGCTTGATCCGGTCCGTGTCGAAGGCCACGGTAAGCAGGACCGCCAGCAGAAGAAACCCCGCCGCGACCGCGGGAACCGGTTCGCGCGCGACGCGGTCATACGTCGGCGCGTCCTCGGCCTGTCGCGGGTCACCGCTCTGTGTGGCCAGCATGATGACGAAGACATAGGTCACCAGGATGGCGCCGCCATAGATGATGACCATGGCGACCGCCATGAACTCCGCTTCCATGACCAGGAACAGTCCCGCCGAAGCCAGGACCACGATGATGAACCAGAGCGCCGAATAGATGGGCCTGGGGTGCGTGACCACACCGGCCGCGCCGGCGATCGCCAATCCGCTGAATACGTAGTAGTAGGTCATCGCCGCGCCCTCGGTCGTTGCGACCGGCGCCAGAAAGAGCCACAGGCCGCCGAGCGTTGCGGCGCCGAGCAGGGCACCGAGCGTTCGCGGCGTGTGACCGCGGCGCGGCATCATCATGGTCAGCGCGATCGCCCCGATCACTGATGCGATGTAGAGAGCGTATTCCATACGGCGGCAAGACACGGTAATGGATGGCGCGATCCGTCACGCATCGTTCATGACCGTCGGGCGTAGGATAGGATCGCCCTGTGCCGGCCGCAACAGTTCGAATCGCGCTGACAGACTGACGTTCGCATCTTGGCGGGTTGTGCCGCTTGACTTATGATCAACAGGCCCCCTGCATCGATTGGTCGTCCGGAGCCCTTGCGTGAAGCTGATCGCATTTCTTGTTGTGTGCCTGATGACCACGGTGACGTGGGCCGACGAGCCACGTCTGACGCAACAGATCACACTGCGTAACTCCGGAACTGCCAGCGGTGTCATGCACCTGCATGCAGGAAAGTGGGGCATGCTGCGGGCCACCGTGCACAACCCGACCGATCAGAACCAGGAGGCCGTCTACGCACTTCGTTTCGATGAGATGCCGAGTTTGCAGTTCGTGACTCCGGTCTGGATTCCACCGCGTTCGCAGCGGCAAGTGTACATCCCGCTTCGTGGGGCGGGTGCGGCCGCCGATCGCCTCCCGTCGTCGCGACGCGGGGGCCTGGAAATCATGCGGGGCGAGGCATTGCTGATCGATGTCACCCGCCAACCGGAACGGCGCATCGTGCGGGAGCAGGCGCTGATCATGAAGCGCAGCGACCGGCCGGTGACCGGCAGGCTTATTTCGAATATCGGAGACGGCAAGCGTTCGTCCGAGCTGGTCAGCGCGATGCGCGTCGCCACGAATCTCTCGACCACGGTGTCCGGCCTGCGCGACACCGAGTTGCCCCATTTCACGGCCGGTTGGGAGGGGCTGGACCATATGGTCATCAGCCGACACCGGCCGGAGCTTGACGCGGCGCAGATGGAGTCGCTGCGCCAATGGATCGCTTCCGGAGGGCGCCTCTGGATCATGATCGACCAGGTCGACACGAATTTCGTCGCGTCACTGCTGCGCGAGGCGTGGACCTGCTCGATCTTGGACACGGTCGATCTGACCGACGTCTGCATCCGCCGTCACACGCCGGGCGACACCCGGTCCTGGCCGCGCGCGGCTCACACGGTGCGTGTCGATCGCAACGAGAAAATTGACCTGGACGGCCACCGCCTCGCCGGCATCGCAGAGTTCGCCCGGAAAATCACGGCCGACTTGGCCGAGGCCCCGACTCAGGACGATCGTACGATCGTCTTTTCGCACGCCGATGCCTTGCCACATGAACGCATGAAGTCGTGGCAGCACACCGTCACGCAAGCCGGCGGGATCATCGCGGCAACCCAGCGCACCTACGAACAGCCGGTCACCTTGGCGCGCCTGTTCGCTTCGGGATGGGAAGTGCTGCAAACGGTCAACGGCTGGCCCGCATCGCTGCGCCGCCGGGTTGGCCGTGGCTGGGTTTTGATGACGACGCTGGGGCCGCGGGGGTGGATGCGGGTGCGAGAAGCATCGGATATGGACGGCGCTCAATCCGCCGCGTCACCCGAGGCGGCGGGAGACGATTCGTCGCCTTCGGCGCGGGTGGTCTACCCGCCTTACTACGCGCGGCCGGCGCTGCGCGAACTGGCCACGTGGTTCAATCAATTGCCGGTCAGAGAACTCGTGCCGCCGGAGCGGTTGCGTGCCATGGCCGGTTCACAGATCGACTACCGGGTCATGGCCCGTCGGACCGTCACGGCAGTCCTGGGTCTTTTCGTGGTCGGTCTCGCGGTCGTGGGCGCGTGCTTGCACTGGCGGCGGCGACTGGAATTCCTCGGCATCATCGGTGGTGTTGGGGCTGCGTGTGTCAGCGTGCTGCTGGTGGTGATGGGTCACGCGCACCGCCACAAACTTCCGTTGACCATGGCCAGCGTCCGCGTGGTGCGATTGCCGCCTGAAGAACCTTATGCCGTGATGTCCGGCGTCGTGGGAATCTACGCGCCCGACGAAGATATCGGAACCGTGCATGCATCCAGCGGTGCGATCTTCTGGCCCGATCTGCTGACGCAGAAGAAAGATCCCCTGCGCATGGTGTGGTCTGATCTGTCCGTATGGAAGTGGAAGAATCTGCACCTGCCATCGGGCCAGCCCCGAGGCGGTGGACTGCGGCACGTGGCGACGCTGGCCGCGCCGGTGCAAGCCCACATGACGTTCGGTCCTCAGGGCGTTGAGGGCTGGATCGATCCCGGCGTCCTGCTGCGCTGCGCGGAGGCCAGGGCCGAGCAACTTGATGACGCAGAGGTCCCGGACGCGCTGCGCACGGCGTTTCGGGATCGGGGCATTGAACTGTCCATGTCCGCGAAGGTGGCGACCGTCACGCCTGGTGCGCAGTGGACGATCGAAGACGAGGCCCAGATATTTTCGGTCGTGGCCGATGCGGCCGGTGTCGCGGTTCAGGCGTTCGCGGACCCGCATGACCTGCTGTTGTTGACGCCGCACGGGCGCATGGCACCGAGGTTGGCCGACGGCATACGTTTCAGTGCGACCGGCGCCGACGTCCTCGGTGGCGAGGATTTCATGCCCAGTCGTTCGGGGATGATTACGGATGTGCAACAGCGCCGCGCGCAGGTGGTTCGCGCTTTACCGGAACGGCTTTACCACGATGACGTGCACCGTGGCAGACGCTTCGCGCCCCGGCAGGAACCGACTTTGCTGGCCTGGTCGAGTTCGATGGACCTGGGATTTGATCTTGGCCATCCGCACGCGCGCCGGGACGTGTCGCTCCTGGTGATGCCGGTGCGGATCAATCGCCCGGCTCCCGGCACTCGGGTGTCGTTGCCGGCGCCGTTCATCACGCTTGTCCCCATACGTGGACCCCGAGTCGGGTCCCGAGGCGCCGCACGAATGAACCCGCTGTACTACAAAGGCGAGTGGATCGAGTCCACGGCCGCCGGCAACGCTTTGATGCGCTTCCAGTTGCCGCAGGAGGTCCTGCCGATTCACGTGGACCGGGCGAAACTGAAGATCCGCATCAGAGCACCTCACCGCAGGCTGCTGGTGGCGCACGGCGCAGGCGACGATCGAATCGTATTGTACGACAAGAACGCCCAGGACGGGACATTCACCGTCGACCTGACCGAGAACAAGAAGGTGCTCAGTCGATTCGACGTCCGCGGTGGCCTGGAACTGAATATCTCGGTGAGCGAAGTGTTGGAAGGATCTCCCGCCCTTTCCACCTGGAAGATTCTAGACCTCGGCATGTCGGTGGAAGGCGTCGCGGAGGGCGGCGCGCCTGACGTCCGGGTGACTTTACCTGGGGCGCGAGCGAGGCGACGATTCGCGTTCGCGAGATCCGCAGGGACACCCGCGAAGCATTCACGGAGCACGAAATGAGCGACCAGCCAGTCGTCCTGACGAAAAACCTGACCAAACGCTTCGGGGACATCGTCGCGCTTGACGGCCTGTCCATCGAACTGGAGCGCGGCCGAATCCTCGGCTTCATCGGTCCCAACGGCGCCGGCAAGACCACGACGATCAACATCCTGGTCGGGTTGGCGCGGCCCACCGAGGGTGAAGCATATATTTCGGGATGCGACTGCACCCGCGACGTGAAGCGCATTCAGCAACTGGTCGGCTTCATGCCCGACACGTTCGGCACGTACGACAACATGCGTGTGACCGAGTACCTCGACTTCTTCGGTGCTGCGTTCAAGATTCCGCGCAAGAAGCGCCGTGAACGGATCGACTGGGCTCTGGAACTCACGAATGCGACATGGATGCGCGACCGTTTCGTGGATGCCCTGTCGCACGGGATGAAACAGCGGGTGGGAATTGCCCGGACGATTCTGCACGACCCCGACGTGCTGATCCTTGACGAACCCGCCAACGGCCTGGACCCCAACGCCCGGATCGAGATGCGGCAGACGCTCCTGCGTCTGGCCGGCATGGGCAAGACGCTGATCGTCACGAGCCACATTCTGCCGGAGCTTTCGCGGATATGCGACACCGTGGCGATCATCACCGAAGGGAAGTTGCGAGCGTTCGGGACGCTCGACCAGATTCTGAAGCAGGTGCGGCAGCGACGCATCGTCATCGTGCAACTGGCGAGTCCGCAGCAGGTGGACGCCGCGACCTCATTCCTGCGAGATCACCTGGATGACAGCGACGAGGTGACACCTTCACCGGCTGAATCCGAAGTGCGCTTCACGACCAGCAGCGGTGATCAGGCTCTGGCCGAAATCCTGAAGGGATTGTTGGGGCAAGGATTGGTCGTCTGCCAGTACCACGAGGTGCCGCTGGACCTGGAAGACGCGTTCATGTCGGTGACCGGGGCGCAACAGGATCAGGTAGTCGAAAAGCGGGCCGTCGGCCAGGTGTGATCAGAGCACATGAGCAACCCCATCATCCATCGTGAACTGGTCGGGATGCTGCGCACCGGAAGGGCGGTGGTGCTCCAGGTGCTGCTGGTGCTAGTTCTCAGCGCGCTGGTGATCCTGCGCTGGCCCAGCGAGGGACGGGTCGCCATCAGCGGCCTTCAGTCCCAGCAGGTGCTCAGCGTGTTTGGATACGGACTGATGGTCGGTCTGATCCTTTTGGCTCCGGTATTTCCCGCGACCTCCATCGTGCGCGAGCGCCAGCAGGGCACGCTGGCGCTGTTGCTGAATTCACCCATGAGCAGCGGGTCCATTCTGCTGGGCAAGTTGATCGGGACGGTCGGTTTTGTGCTTCTGCTACTGATCCTCAGCGTGCCCGCGGCGGCCGCGTGCTACACGATGGGCGGCGTGGATCTGGTGGGTCAGTTGGGGCACATCTACGTCATCCTGTTTCTGGCTGCCCTGCAGTTTGCCGCGCTGGGCATGGTGGTCAGCACGTACGCGTCCACCACCGAATCGTCGTTGCGCGTGACCTACGGCCTGATCCTGGTCCTTTGCGTCCTGACGCTCGGTCCGCACCAGTTTCTCCAGGGCCTGCTGAAAATACAGTTCTTCGCCGAGGTGGTGGACTGGTTGCGCTGCGTCTCTCCGATCCCGGCGATGCTGGAAGCGATGCATCACGGCGACGTCGAGTCGCGGGGCATGGTGGGGCTTGGCAATGTGGCCGGCCGCTATGCGTTGCTCTCGCTGACCCTGACCGCCGTCTTCATCGTGTGGACTCTGGCGAGGTTGAATTTCCGACTGTTTGACCGACCCCGGGCCGTGGGAAAAATCACTGATGAGCGGTCGACGGCGGTGCGTGCGTACCGGCGCTTCATGTTTCTCTGGTTCTTCGATCCCAATCGACGTTCGGGCCTGATCGGTCCGCTTTCGAACCCCGTCATGGTGAAGGAGTCGCGCTGCAGGCGTTTCGGGCGTTCTCACTGGCTGATGCGTCTGATCGGATTCTGCACGATCGTCTCGCTGGCGCTGATGCTCGCCGCCACGTCGGCCACGATTCAATGGGGGGCCGACACGCTCGGCACGATTCTCGTCCTGATGACGGTTGGCCTGATTGTTCTGATGACGCCCACGCTGGCCAGCGGACTGATCAGCGGCGAGCGGGAGAGTGGCGGCTGGAAGATGCTCATGATGACGCCGCTGTCACCGTTCACGATCATCACCGGCAAGTTGTTGAGCGTCGTCATGACGCTGGCGCTTTTGCTCGTGGCGGTTCTGCCGGCCTATGCGCTTCTTTACCAGATCGACGTGCTGCACAAGCTTCGGATCGCCGAGACGCTGATCTGTCAGGTCATGATCGCCATGTTCGCCCTGTCGCTCAGCGCCGCGATCAGCAGTCTTTTTCGGCGAACGGCGACGGCGACGACCGTCTCCTACGGGCTGCTCGTCGGTCTCTGCGCCGGGACGCTGCTGATCTGGCTGGGTTACAACGCGCCCTTTACGCGCCCCACCGTGGAGGCGGCCCTGATGGTGAATCCGATGGCCGGTGCCTTGACACTGATCGACGCCCGCGGCTTCGAAGACTTCGAGTTGTTCCCGGCCCACTGGTGGTTTCTGGCAGGCGGGTGCGGTGTGAGCCTGTTCGTGCTGAGCGTGCAAACATGGCGCCTGACCCGGCCGCAGTAAGAGTTCCTAACAGAATGGGACCGTCGGGCCGAGGGCGAGCGAGGACAAGCCTGGCAAGGAGGCCGAAGCAGGCGGCCATCCTATTGGCCTCCGATGCAGGCCGACGCCGCCAGGCGCCGCCGCAGCCGGCCGAAGCCAGGTACCATTCTGTTAGGGGCTCTAAGCCAGGCGGCGATGAGATTGACCATGATGCTGAAGGGATGTCCTGTTGCCGGGATTGTTCGAACGGCCGCGCTGTGCACTCTGCTGCTGACCGGTAGCACCGGCACGGCTGTGGGCCCCGGCGACGTTGAAGATCCCATGTTCACCGATCCGGTGTTGATCGCTCCGGTGGTCCGCACTCGCTACCACCCTCGGCTGAAGCAGCTGATGACCGCCGCGCTCGCCCGCCCGGATGTCGACACGCGACGTCGCGCCGCGGACACCATCGGTCGCCTGGCTCGCGCCGGCATGCCCGGCCTCGACGATCTCGCCGAGCCGCTGAAGATCCTGCTGAATACGAGCCCCAGCCACCCGCGGTTGAGGCTTGCCGCGGCCAGAGCCCTGATTCGCATGGACGCGCACGGCGCGGCCGAAGATCTGCGTGTGCACGCGGTCCGCGACGGCCTCGACATGATCCATCTGGTCGATCCGGCGTTGGCGTCATGGAATGACCCGTCGGCGATCGAGATGTGGATGGCGATGCTCAAAAACCCTGCCGCTTCGCGGGCGGCGCGAATCTCGGCGATCGAATCGCTTGCCGCGGTGCGCCACCAGGACGCGGCCCTGGATCTTCAGCGCATTGCCCTGGACCCGACGCGCGACCCCGCGCTACGACTCGCGGCGGGCGGGGCCCTGGGCCGGCTCGTCCCTGCCGGACTCGATGCGGCAGCCGAATCCCTGCTGGCGGCGGGGCGCGGCCTGCCGGATCGCGCGGTGGCCGCGGCGATCATCGCCGAGCACAAGGGCAAGGAGGCCGTCGTCCTGATGCGCCGCATGGCGGTCGATCGCGAACCCGCGGTCGCCTGTGTGGCGCTGAGGCGACTGGTGGATCTGGATCCGATGCAGGTGCGCGACTTGGTCGAGCCCCTGCGGGTACCCGGTGACCTGGCGGATTATCGCAAGGACAACCTTTCCAACATGCGTTTGCTCGCCGACGACCCAAAGATCCGCAAGCTCGCGGCCGAGGTGCTTGTATTCGAAGCCACGCCGCAGACCGTGAACCTGCTGGCGCCGATGATGGACGATCCGCATCCGGACGTGCGCGTCTACGTTCGGCGAAGCCTGGTTGAGATGGATCGTGATCAGAAGCTCAAGGCGACCATTCGGCACGTCGGCGTCGCGGCACTGAACGCCGACGAAGTTGATAACTGGCGCATAGTGGAGCAGGCCGCACTGCTGCTGGGCGCTATCGATCACGAACCGGTGGCACCGCGAATGGTCGACCTTTTGGTTGCCGCCCGGCCCGAGGTCCGAAACGGCGCAGCGGTGGGCCTTCGCCGTCTGGCGATCGCCGACACGTTGCCACAGGTGCTCGCGGTCGCTCAATTGATCTGCAAGGGCCTCGAGGACATTTACGCCATCAAAGATCCGAGGAGCATTGAGCAAAACATGCAGAGCGACTCCCGAGTGCGGGACGCGATCAATACCGTCGACAAGGCCGACCTGGACCGCCAGGTCGGCCACATGATGCAGATGTTCGGTCAGATGCGGTATCGGCCCGCCGAGCCGCTCATGCGGCGCCACATCCCCAAACACTCTTTCGCGGTGATGGCCAGGGGCGCCGCGATCTGGGCGCTCGGTCATTTGCACGCCGGCAGCCCGGACAGTGAACTGGCCGAGCTATTCGCGGGTCGTCTGTCGGACCTGAACCCGAATGATCCCGAGTTTCAACTGGTGCGTCGCTGCTCGGCGATCTCCATGGGCCGGATGAAAGCGGCGCAGGTCA
>Ga0310124_10002322_pt1 | contig 13075 bp, 13 predicted proteins | sample CB11b_AW_Bot5_MG_FD_203507 | JGI IMG/M metagenome (GOLD analysis project Ga0310124, IMG submission 203507) | Marine microbial communities from Western Arctic Ocean, Canada - CB11b_AW_Bot5 | ecosystem: Environmental > Aquatic > Marine > Oceanic | place: Canada: Western Arctic Ocean | collected...
ATAGGCGAGCCAATGCCCATAGGGGATCGTCTTCTCCAGCAGCACAAAAATCGCCAGTCCTCCGACCCAATACAGATTCATGACACCGCCGACAAATAGCAGTCCCATGAGGAACCAACAACACCCCAGGCAATAGGCGCCGTGGGTCCACCCCATGGTAAAGGCCCCACGCGTTCCAATCCACTGCAACCCCGTGGCCAACAGGTCGAGGCAAAAACATTGAACACCGTCGACCCAGGCTCCTGTTCCTGACCTGTCAGGATCTTCAACAGGGCCTCCCGTTGTGCTTCATCAGCGCTTTCGTCAATGAATATCTGCGCCGCACCATTGCCCTCATGCACGGCACCCGGCCACTCGAACAGAGCCGCTGCCCGAAGTCCGTCGAGTCGCGTCTCGGCGACAAATGCCATATCAGGCCTTTCCTGTGGGTATCATGGTGGTTGGTTGAGACTTCTGTGCAAAATATCTCGCCGGCGTGGCTGCGGCAGGCGCTGGAATCCGGCTGCACCAGTGCGCCTCTTGACATTGTAGCCCCCGAATCACTCCTGTTGATACACTAAACCATCAGCACACAAGACCAGAGGGGTGCTCCTATCGCCAACGACAAGCAGTTCCGACTGAGGACCAAATTCATCGCCACCCGTGGCGTCAAAGAATACCGCGAATCCATAGAAACATGGGTGCGTCCCGATGACTCCGTCTTGGAAATCGGTTGTGAATGGGGTTCGACCACCGTCCTCATCGCACCCCACTGCGGTCAAATCATCGGTACCGACGTGAGTTCCGTCTGTATCGAACGTGCCCGCGGCGACCATCCAGGCCTCCGTTTCGAGGTCCTCGATGGCTTCGACGTACGCGCCGCCACCGACTTTGGCATCCAGTTCAACAAGGTCTACATCGACATGTCCGGGTTGTCCGGATATCGCTCGATCCTGGATGTGATCTCGCTGCTCAACATGTATGCAACCGTCCTGCAACCCGACGCCATCATCATCAAGAGTGGCGCTCTCAAGGACTTCGCCAACAACTGCGTCGCCTGGCACTCGGCGGAATCGCGAGGCAAGGAAATCTGATTTTCAGCGCGTTGCGATGATGACCCGATTCATCGGCGTCACGTGTTCCGGGATGTGTATCCACTTGACGTGATACCCATGCTCATTCAGTCGATAGGTGCGGTGCGTATCAATCGCCGCCTTCAAACCAAGCTCTCGGCGGAGCACCGGGGGCGCCTGGCAGATACCATTCGCATAACAACAGGGGGCGACGGACTCGATCGCGGCAAGACAGCGGTGACTGCTCTCGGGTATGCGTCGATCGCACAGAGTGACAGACTCTACATCCGGCTCGAAGATGACCATCAGCATGCCGACGAGGCCATGACCGCAACACAGATCCATGACGTGTTTGGAGCGGATCGGTTTCCGCAGCCGCTGGAACACCTCGAAACTCTCCACCACCTCTTTGACCGATATGCACCGTGCGTCCCCAAGAGCACGGACGATCAGCGAGTGCAGCGTATCACCGGCAAAGTGTTTATCAGCGATGTAGCGGTTGAGTGTGGAGGGAGAGGCCAGCACCGCTGGTGGCGCTGCGTCATTGAACTTTCGGAAGGCTCTGAATCGGGGCAACCGCGAACTCACGCTTCGAGGATACCGTAGGGACCGTATGCGGCGTACCACATGGCACCGTAGCAGTTGTTGTGCTCGAAGTCCCAGTCTTTGTGGCCCTGGAAAGATCCACTCGCCATCTCAGCCTCTCGATACTCGAAACCTTCCGGCAGTCGGATAACCGCCCGGTGTGGTTTGCCCGTCACCGGATTCTTGATGGGCTCGAGACGGAGTTCGAGATGACCTGGAACCCGTACGGACCGGTCCGATTTTCCAGATCGCAGGAGAAATCGATCTAGGCGATGACGGTGTCGCGTTCGCTGCTCCATCGTCGAACCGTAGATGTTGAAGACCGTGTGTGGCTCCTGCTCTTCTCCGCCAAGGATTTTATTCAAGGCGAGCCTCGCAGTCGCCATTTGTCGGCCGCGCTGGCACGCGGTCCGAGTTGTATGCAGTTTCTACCACCACTGTGACTGACCCCACCCCTCCGACTTTGAGTGTCGCCGATGACAAGTATGACGGGCCCCAGTACCCTCATTCCCGAGGCACGAATCGCAGTGCTTGGACTGGGATATGTCGGTCTGCCCCTGGCCGTCGAATTTGGCAAACAGTACCTCACCACGGGATTCGACATCGACGCCACCCGAGTCGAGGCGCTGCGGGCAGGCCGGGATGTCACGTTGGAGATTACCTCTGACGAATTGGAAGCCGCCAGCGGTCTGGTCCTGTCAGCCGACCTGGCAGCCATCCGCGACTGCAACACGTATATCGTTACGGTTCCGACCCCGATCGATGAGCACAAGCGACCGGACATGAGCGCATTGTTGGCGGCGAGCAAGACCATCGGCCAGGTCCTGTCCGAGGGCGACGTCGTCATCTACGAGTCGACCGTTTATCCCGGCGCGACCGAAGAAGTCTGTGTACCGCAGCTTGAGCGCGAATCAGGTCTTGAGTTCAACAAAGACTTTTTTGTCGGCTATAGCCCGGAACGGATCAATCCAGGTGACAAGGAACATCGACTGCCGATGATCATCAAGGTGACGTCTGGCTCCACCGAGGCGGCGGCGACATTCGTCGACGGACTCTACGCCTCGATCATCGATGCAGGCACACACAAAGCCTCTAGTATCCGCGTTGCGGAGGCGGCGAAAGTCATCGAGAACACACAACGCGATCTCAACATCGCGCTGATCAACGAGCTGTCACTGATCTTCTCCCGCCTCGGCATCGATACCGAAGAAGTGCTCAAGGCGGCCGGTACTAAGTGGAACTTCCTGCACTTCCGTCCGGGACTCGTCGGTGGCCACTGTATCGGCGTCGATCCGTATTACCTGACTCACAAAGCGCAGGCCATCGGTTATCATCCCGAGATCATCCTGGCGGGGCGACGCATCAATGATCAGATGGGTCACCACATCGTCGAGCGATTGATTCGCAGCATGACCCGCACCGGGATCAATGTCGTTGGCAGTCGGGTCCTGATTCTCGGATTGGCCTTCAAGGAGAACTGCCCCGACATCCGCAACACGCGCGTCGTCGATCTGATCAGTGAATTGCAGGGGTATCACGTGCAGGTCGACGTGCACGATCCCTGGGTTGATCCCATCGAAGCGCAGCGGGAGTATGGCGTGGAGTTGCTCGCCTCAGTCCCCCAGAGCACGTATGATGCACTCATCATGGCCGTCGCCCACGATCAGTTCCGGGAACTTGGCGCCAAAGGAATCGGCTGCTTCGTCAAGCAGGACCACGTGATTTTCGACGTCAAGCATATACTGCCCCGCTCTCTGGGAGCCGAACGCCTTTAGCAGCTCAGTTCCCTCCAGAACGAGATAAGCTTTCTCCAGCAATACGACCGGCTGTTCCTGATCACACTTGGCCTGGTCGCCGTCCTTCGCGGACTCGGGGGCATGGCCTCCGTCGTCGTCGCCCTGCACGCAAATGAGTTCGGTAAACTCGCAGGCGCACTGTTGATCACAGCCGTCGTTGGCCTGTCCTCCGAGTCGATTCAAGTCGGTACCGGCGTGCTCGTGCAGATGGCGTGGGCCCTGTTCGGTCTGCTCATCTTTCTGCTGCAACCGATCGCCCGATTGTGCCACATCGAAGGTCACGTTGTCGGTGCTGCGGCGCCGTGGCTGTTGCTGGGTGTGCTCCTGTCGGTGGCGAAACTCGTCTATGTGATTTGATCGCGGTCCCCTACTCTGCCAACCCCTCGGCGCTGGCGGCGGCGACCTGTTGCTTGCTCTGGCCATGCCAATCGATTGGCTCCAATCCCAGCAACAAGTCGGTCGCCTGACGGGAGATGAGATCGGCCAGAGGTGTGCCACACTTTTGTCACATCTCCATGTAGACTTTTTTCCCCCCTGCCAAAGAATAGGACATCGCCACGGGGGTCAACGCGCCGCCGGCGCCGAGAATCGCCCTGGCGTCACCCGGACTCACAGCGTGGAAACATGGGCCGGAAGACCGGCAAACCTGCTGGTGGGTCCATGGCGACGATCTGGTCTCCCCGCCAGCGGATCAGAAATCGTTCAAAATAGATGAACTCTTCGGTCTCCGTTTCGGGGATCTCGAACAGGACCACTACTGCACCTGCCTCGTGACCGGAACCCAGCAATAGATAGCTGTTGCGGCAGACTGGCGTCCGTGGCTCCTGCCCGTCATACACAACTCGCAGTTGTTGTGCCCACGTCGGCACACGGAGAAACACCGGCTGTCCCGGCTCCCAGCCGACTTCGATCCTGCCTTCCCCGGGCAGTGCACTGACAACCCGCACGCCGTGACTCTGTGTGGTTATGAGCAGATTGATCCGGCGTCCGTGCTGGTCCTGGGTAATCGTGTGATCCCGCGCCGCGCACAGGCCGTCCAACGCCCCGGAGGTGACATCGGTGGTGACGAAATTTTCATCCTCCCTGGCGAGCAGATCGCAGGGCGTGGGAAAGCTGAAGCCCCCACGCAGTCGTGATGCCCGCCGGTGATCACCATCCGCATCGGACTCGTCATCCGGCAGGTCGTCGACCTCCAGCACCTGTGAGGGCAACAGGTGGCTGCGCAGGATCCGCTCAGCCTCTTCATACAGTTGGGGCTGCCCCGCTTCGCCCAGCAGCAGCGCTGCCCGCAGCAGATCTCCGGTGTTGTTCGACTCCCCCCTCACACTCGTGGGTTTGCTCAGCGATTCGGCAGACCAGCCGAAGGTGGAGTGAAAGAATGGCAGGGCATTGCGGTAGATCATCTTCGCTTGATCCATCAGTGCCCTGTCCGCCGTAAGCCGGGCGAGGTCGGCGATACCCGCCACCATGGCGTTGATGGAATGGCTGTGGAGACCGGCGGCGGGCAACAACGCACCCTCGGGACCAAAACAGTTCTCCAGTGCATATCGCGTCATGCGCGACGCCAGTTCCACACAGCCTTCATCCCCATTGATTTGATACAGTCGAATCAGCGCGTCCACCGCACGGCCCTCCATATGGGGCTGCCAGGTGTATGGCGCCACCGAATCCGGCAGCAACGTCAGATCGATCTTTCCATGGCGATCCATGGCGTCGAGCAGGCGCTGCACCATCAATCTGGCGCGAGCTGCCGCGACCTCGTTGCCACGACAGATCAGCGCCCCCAGGGCATGACTGGACTCGCGGATGTTGTGCAGATGAACAAAGCGCTCACCACTCTTGTCGTGGGTACAGCCGGGAAGATCGTCGTCGTCGAAGAGTTCGAGCTGCAGTGCCGCCAGGTCCTCCCACACCTTTGCAGGTGTTTCATCAGCGTTGTGTCGTGAGGCGGAGTGCAGCCCATGCAGCACCCGCGCCACATCGTGGCACCAATCCCAAGCACCGGCGTGATAGAATGAAGCCAGACCGCCCTTCCAGCGAATCGCCCAATACGGCATGTGACGCTGCGTCGGATCCAGACTGCCCACGAGACTGTTCACACCCCAGCGAATTCGTTGTTCGAGATCTACCGATCTGTTGCTCTGCATCTCACGCCTTTCTTTATGAACTAAACCGCCTGTCTCACACGGTAATCTCGCGGCCCCTGCACGGCGTTGACAAGTCGTCTACCTGCACGTCTCTTCCATTATCCATGATACGACAACTTCACCCCGGGCTTCTGCTCTATTCGCTGCTGTTCTCGGCACTCTTCAGCTGCACCCCAGAGCAGATCGCCGTCCGCGACGCCTGGATTCTGGAACCACCGCCGCGCAGTCCTGCTGCAGGTTACCTGACCATCATCAACCACGGTACCGACCCCATCGAACTGGTGCGGGTGGAAACGAATGTGGCGGAGCGCACCGAGATTCATGTGATGGACCACAAGGACGGGCGTATGACGATGCGCCGGGCGACTGGCGTCACCGTCCCGGGCCATGATGAGGTCGTGCTGAAGTCGGGCGGCACCCATCTGATGTTGATAAATCTGCGTCGCCAACTGCAGGCTGGCGAGCAGGTCGCATTTGTCTTGCAGTTCGCCGACAGTACCGAGAAACGCGTGGAGGCGCAGGTCCGCAAGGGGGGATATGCGACAGACTAAAGTCATACTGGCAGGCTGTGTCGGTCTGCTCATACTCTCCTGTGGCGAACCGGACACCGGCGGATCAAAGGTCCCGCCACTGGAAGAGTATGGTGGCATCGGCGGCGATTTTGCCCTCGTCGATCAGCGTGGTGACCGCTTCGAATTGAAGGATCTTCGAGGTCGGCCTGTGGTGCTGTTCTTCGGCTACACGTACTGCCCCGACGTCTGCCCCATGACCCTGTCCAAGATGAGCCAGGTCCACGAGATCCTGGGTACGGATACTGAGGATCTGGCGACGGTGTTCATCACCGTCGACCCCGAACGCGATACGAGCAGCAAATTATCGGAGTATCTCGGCTACTTCGGGGGCGACGTCATTGGTCTGCGGGGTAGTCGGGAAGAGATCGACCTGGTGATCGGTCAGTATGGCGGCTACTACTCGCTGAACAAGGAGGCTGGACAAGCCGACTACTTCGTCGATCACTCGACCTCCACCTACCTGATCGATCAGAAAGGCAATGTCTGCTTCCTCTTTGGTCAAAGTGACGTGCCGCAGCTGATGGCTGCGGTGACCCAGCAACTGCTCCCCCAGTGAAAAGGACCCGATCGTGATCCGTACCCGTTTATCGATTCTGCTCTTACTTGTGAGCGCTCTGGCGACTGAATCGAGTGCCGATCCAGTTGCCCTGCGTGACGACATCACCATCCGGCCGGTTATGCAGATCTCCGGTGCCGATATCCGAATTGTCCACAGCCCACAGGACAGCTCCCTCTACCTGATCACACAGGATGGCACCATCTCACGGGTGGACGTGGAAGCTGGCACCAGGCAGATCGTCCATACGGCATCCGACCACGGTATCAACTCCAGCTCCGGCATCGGCTTCGCGATCGATCGTCAGGGAACATTCTTCGTGCTCGGCACCACGCGGTCAGGCACCACCGCTATCGCCCGCGTTGCCAGTGGCCGGCTCAACACGGCCGGCGATCGGGACTGGACGACGCTGATGCAGACCGAACCCTATCCACTCAATGGCGCCGCCAACGACGACCATGCCTTCAACACCCTCGCCATCAGCCCCGACGATCGTTTCCTCTTTGTCGCCAACGGTTCGCGCACGGACCACGGCGAAGTGCAGACCAACAAAGGCAAGTATCAGGGCCTGCGAGAAGCGCCCCTGTCGAACACCATCTTTCGCTTGCCCAGCGATGGCCAGGATATCCTGTTGCCAAACGATGCAGACGCAGTGGCTGCCAGCGGCTACGTTTTCTGCAAAGGTCTACGCAACAACTTCGACATGGCTTTCGCCGCCAATGGTGATTTTTTTGGTGTCGACAACGGACCCGACCGGGATATGGCGGAAGAACTCAACTGGCTGCGTCAGGGCCATAACTTCGGTTTCCCCTGGCGTCTGGGTACCGAGGACAATCCCCAACGAAATCCCAACTACGACCCGGACACCGACCTTCACTTGCCACCCGGATTCGTCGTCGATCGCGGCTTCTATCGCAACGACCCGGACTTTCCACCACCCCCTGGACCACTGACCGATCCGGTGCCCAATATCGGGCCCCATGCCGATCGCTTCCGCGATGAACAGACCGGGGAGATCCGTGACGCCAGCGACGAGGGCATCACTCTGGGTACATTCACCCCCCACCGCTCGCCACTGGGTCTGGTCTTCGATGTCGAGGGTGCCCTGGCCGCCGAATTCCGCGGTGACGGTTTTACCCTCAACATCGGTGATGCCATCGTTCGGGACTTCGGCATCCCTTTCCAGGATCCGGACGAGGATCTATTGCACCTGGATCTGGAAAAGGTGGGAACGGAGTATCAGGTTCGAGTAACTCGTCTCGTTGGTGGTTTCAACGCCCCCATAGACGGTGAGATCGTCGGCAACCACTTGTACGTGATCGAATTTCAGCCGCCGTGGCTGCGCGACAGACCGCGATTCCTCTGGGAGGTCACATTGCCGGCTGCGGCGGAGACGGCCGTCAGCGAATTCGACACCGACGTCACACCGGAATCGTTCTCGCTGGAGGCCAACTACCCCAATCCCTTCAACCCCTCCACGACGATCCGATATCATCTGCCCGTGGCCGGCGAGGTGGACCTGACACTCTACAATGTCATGGGCCAAGCGGTACGCACCTTGGTGCAACAATGGATGCCGGCAGGTAACTATGCAGTAACCTGGAATGGTACCGATGACAATGATCGCCACTTGGGCAGCGGCACCTATGCCTATCGTCTGCGTGCGAATGGTCAGCAACTCACCCGGCACCTGACGCTACTCAAATGAGACGCCTACTGCTAAGCTGCCTGTTGTTGGCCGCCACCACATTGCTGGCACAAGATCTTCCCACCTACAGGTGTGCCAGAACGCTGGTTGCACCGATCATCGATGGCAGCGGCGCCGACACGGTCTGGTCCAACACACCCACACTCTCCCTGGTCGATGTCGAGGACCTGACATCACAGAAACAGCACAGCCGTCCCACGAGCGCCAGGATGTTGTGGGATGACGACCACCTGTACTTTCTATTCACCATGGTCGATGCGGATGTCTGGTCGACCTACACCAACCGGGACGACCAGCTTTACCAGGAGGAGGTCGTCGAAGTTTTCATCGACCCCGATGGGGACGGTCTGAATTATGCCGAGATCGAGGTCAATCCGCTCAACACGGTCTTCGACCTGTTGCTCTCCCGCCCGTGGGCGGATAGCGGCAGTGGCTTCGCCCAGTGGAATCCCGAGTTCGCCAGCGCCGTCGGCATCGATGGCACTCTGAACGATGGCACGGACGAAGATGTTTCGTGGACGGTGGAGATCGCCTTGCCCTGGGTGGCATTGGCCACGGACCTTCGCGATGTGATGAACGGACAATCCCTGCCACCGATGGTGGGTGATCTCTGGCGGCTCAACATCTACCGCTTCGAACGCATCCGCACCGACGGCGCCGCCACCGCCGAAGCCAGCGCCTGGAGTCCCGTCGGTGTCAACGACTTTCACCGACCGGATCGCTTCGGCGCCATGACCTTCGTCGATGCCGTCACTTCGGTGGACGCAGAATCCTGGGCCGGGGTCAAGGTGGACACCGAATAGTACTGCCCCCCTCCGCAATCGCGACTTCCCCAAATCTTCTTTGACGCCGACCTACGGCATCGGCCGTCGACCGGACCGCTTCGGGCTGATCCGCTTCAAGTAGAGTCTGCCGTAGACGTGAGCATCCCCTTCAGATAACCCATGGCGAAGGCCATGCCCGCATGCCAGGGGGCGTCACAGGTCATCTCAGGGGCATGGTCCGGAATGAGCAGTCCATCATACCTGTTGCGGTGCAGGATCTGAAAGATCCGCTTCACATCCAGATCCCCGTCGTCGATGAAGGTCTCGTGGTAGTGCGGCACCCGACCACGGACATTGCGCAGGTGGATATACTTGACCACACCCTTGGCGGTATAGTTGTCGATGCATTCGTAGATGTCGCCCTCGCTCATTTCAGCCAGAGTGCCGACACAGAACTCCAGGCCATTGTGCGGGCTCGGGTTCAGTTCGAGGAGGCGCTGATACATATGATGCTGATAGACCAGTCGGGGCTGATTGCGCACCATGGGCAACGGCGGGGCATCGGGGTGCAGGGCCATGTCAACGCCTGCTTCTTCAGCGATCGGCAGGATGCGCTCCAGGAACCAGGCGAGACGCTCCCAGAGTTCGTCGTGTGAGATCGTCGGCTCGTCCTCATCCGGCGCGCCCTGATCGTAGGTCATATTCCAGACCATACCCCTTTTCATGGGGGTTGTGATCCTCGGCACGTCCGCCCCATCCATACCCGGCACCTGGGCACCCCCGCGGGCGACCGGTCGAGTGACACGACCGGCGACCCCGGCAAGGGAGAAGTTATACCCCATCGTCGTGATGCCAGCCTTGCCGATATTCTGAATCGTCCGCTTGAGGGATTCCATCTGCTGCTCCCTCTTCGGGCCATCCAGCAGCACGTCATGCCAGTGTGCGGGATCGAAGTTTTCGATGGCCTCCCAGATCAGACCGGCTTCTTCGATTTCTCTCTTGATACCGCAGAGCATCTCGTAACTCCACGGTGTCGTGTTGTCCGCCACACCCCAACCATCCAGGTCCCCTCCCGGCTGGCCACCTACAATCCCCGTGTTCCCAGTCCACCTGCTCATCCACAATCCAACCCAGGATCTGTGAAAAGTATGTCCAGTATTGCGCATCGCCGTCCAGTCAGCACGAAAATACTCACGATAACCACCGACCTCTTCGTCGTGGGCGTGCTCTTCGAGGGTGGCGAACAAGGCCTGGGCCAACGCCTTCGGTTCATCCTCGCCGGTTGCCAGGGCGAATTCGGCAAGGGCATACAATGCGAATGCCTGACCATAGAGGTGCTTGTCGGGCAGCACGACCTTTGTCCCACTGTCGTCCACCGACCAATGGAAACCGCCGTGGGTTCGATCCAGCAAGTGATCGCGCAGGAACTCATAGCCGTGACGCGCGAAGGCCAGGTGCGTGTCGCTTCCACGGCAAAGGCGGCATTGAGGCAGAGCGCACCTGCCACACTCTTGGCCAGCAGGAGGGTGGATCGGGGCACACTGTGAGACAGCACCAGACCGAGGGTGCCACGTTCCCGCTCGCCTTTGATGACTGCCACCCCGCTCGAGCCAGGGGCCCGGATGGATCTGGATGAAACCAACACCGATGTAGACGCTGGCAGCTTGTGAACTGCGGCTGAATATGGAGAGGATCGTCGGTGGGTTGCCGATACTCATTTCCAGCTGGGAGTAGACGGTAGCCTGCTGCATATTTTCGGCCGTCTCCCGCTTCTGGTCCCGATAGGCCTGCATACGCTCAGAGAAGTCGAGGCTGCCAACCACAGTGGTCCACGAACAGAGTACGACCGTCAGCCCGACAACGACGCCCAGTCGCAACGTCAGCAGGTGGTTGAGAATTTCCTTGACGAGAAGAATTCTGAACATGGCCGTGACACAATACCGGTGCGGGTGTATCAGAGTAAAGCGAAATTCAGACTATCGCACTGGTTTGAGATTCAACAGCACCAGCAGCCATGTTCGATGCCAGTAGGCGGAGTTGATGTAAGGATTTTCCGCCGATGGCCAGTTGCTCCAGTTCGTCTGGTTGTGTGGCAGTCTGTGGTAGAACTGCAACAGCGGAATCGCCGGCAACTCGGCGAGCCAGATATCGAGGGCCTGCCTGAGCAGGGGGATCATCTGTGGATCATCCGGCGCCCTCTTTCCCATCTCGTCTACGAGGTCGGAAAACTCGCTGTTCCTCCAGCGCCAGAAGATGTCCGTCGCTTCGCCCGTGGGCAGGACGTAACGACTGTGGTAGAGTCGAAGGGTGAAATACGGATCGCGCACCGAGCCACCATTGCCGAAGATGTACGAACGAGCGATGCCCTGTGTGGTGCGCGTATAACTGTCTGACGTCATGCGCGAATTGGCGTCGAATCCCGCATCGCGCAGCTGTCGCACCAAAACGGGTGTGATGTCCTGAAATCCGGGGGAGATATCGATGGTGATTTTGAAGGGTTCGCCATCCTTGGTCCAGATGCCATCCTCCCCCTTTGCCCAGCCCTTGCGACGCAGGATCTCGGCGGTCCGTTGCGGATCGTACACACCCACGGGGTACTTGTCGATCACATCCTGCACCTGATCCAGATACCCACGCAATGCCGGAAAGTCCGGGAAGGGCAACAGCGTCGGTTTACCCGCCCCCATCCAACCGACCTCTACCAATTGGTCGCGGTTGATGGCGTGATTGATCGCCCAGCGCACCTCGGGATCGTCGAAGGGTGGTTCCAGCGCGTTGAAGCCGAAGGACAGGGGCCACCAGTCGAGGTAGCCGTATGGCGCGTCGCGCCCTGACCAGGTCGTGACATTCGGATTTTCCTCCACCATCGTCTTCGCATTGGCGGGCATGACCCCCGCCGTCATGTCGACGGTGTTGCTGATGATGGCCTGCACGCGTTTGGCCTCGTCCATAAATGGCAGGTAGATGAGGCGCTCAACCTGGGGTCTGTCGTGGAAACCGATCTTCTCCGCCCACCAGTCGTCACGCACCCGCCAGATACGCTGCTCCGGAGCGGAGACTTCCAGTCGATACGGGCCGGATACGACAGGCCAGCCCTGCTCTACATCGAAGTTGGTGAAAGTCTGGGCATCTTGCCCTTCCCAGATGTGTCTGGGTACGATGGGCACGCCATTGTCGAAGTTGTTGGTGAAATAGCTGAACATGAAACGAGGGTTGGGTGCCGTCAGTGTGATTTTCGCCGTCAGCGGGTCGATGACCTCCGCCTTTTCGACCCACGTCTTCATGTCTACGGCGAAGACCAGAAATGGCGCATTCTCACGCAGCATGTTGATCGTGAATACGAGATCCTCCGCCGTCCATGGATGTCCGTCACTCCACTCCACCCCGGCGCGGATATGAACCGTCACCTCCGTGAAGTCGTCGTTGAACTCATGTCCCGTGCCGATCCAGGGGATCACGTTGTTCGAGTCGGCGTAGGCGTTATAGAAGTACAGGGGTTCGTAGAGAAAGTTGTAGCCCGTGCGATTCGTCTGTCCGGGCTGATAGGGGTGGAAGCTGTCGTGGTCGTAGAACTGACCACTACAGGTACCGAAGTCGACACAGTCCGTGATGAAGGTGCGCGATCTGGGTACCCTTTTGCTGCCATCGCCACCGCCGCAACCGGCGATCACACCGGTCAGCAGCAACAGCGCAGCAAAGAGAGGGATCGGGTTAACTTTTGGCGCGGATCTGCTCACGGCATGCTCCCAGAGTAAGCGTTCAGTCTCCTACGGAGAGTTGAGCGTGTGGAGAAAGAGCTAGTCAGAAACGGGGTTGGCCGGTATCTTGGGATCGGTTGGTTGTTGTGCCCATTGTTTCCGGTGAAGACACCTTGGACAAGCCTCCTCAGATTCCG
>Ga0310124_10002324_pt1 | contig 13070 bp, 9 predicted proteins | sample CB11b_AW_Bot5_MG_FD_203507 | JGI IMG/M metagenome (GOLD analysis project Ga0310124, IMG submission 203507) | Marine microbial communities from Western Arctic Ocean, Canada - CB11b_AW_Bot5 | ecosystem: Environmental > Aquatic > Marine > Oceanic | place: Canada: Western Arctic Ocean | collected...
TCGGAGAGCGAGAAGGCTCGCTTGGCCCTGGGCGATGCGATCAGGTTGTAGGCACGTTCGAGGTCCGGATCGGTTACAGGTGTTGTCGCAGCGTCCTTGGCACGACTGAATTCGTCGAACGCCCGCACGATCTGCCGGCGACGATCCAGCCGCATCAGGTCGAGGCCCTGGTAGAAGTCGAGGTCGCGGACCTTGAGGCCTGACCTGTTGGCGCCACGCTGCCTGTAAGTGGTGCCTCCCACGGAAAACGGCTGCGTGGCAGCCGGCAGGTAACCGTTGCCGGAGACCTTGCCGGTGAAGTTGGGGACGGCGATGTTGGGTGGCAGCACGCCGGTCGTGGAGTCCAGGTGGGCGACGGTCGCTCCGATGGTCGGATAGGCCAGGGCCGGTGACGGCTTGTAACCGGTCATCAGGTAGTGTGTGCCAAAGTTGTGCTCGCCCAGTGGTGAGGTCATCGAGCGAATGATCGCCAGCTTGTCGAGCATCCCGGCGGTTCGCTCGAGGCATTCGTTGACTCGCACCCCTGGCAGGTTGGTGGAGATGGTCTTCAGCGGCCCGCGCACCTCCTCGGGGGCCCCCGGCTTGGGGTCGAATGTCTCGATATGGCTGGGGCCGCCGTCGAGCCAGATCAGGATGCAGGACTTCGCTTTCGCGGCCACGGGTTTCTCGACCGCAAGGGCGTGTTGCAGCCGGAAGTAATCGCCAAGCCCCAGTCCCAGGGCCGTGAGTCCGCCAACCCGCAGCAGGTCGCGACGGGTCACTCCGTCGCATCGTCTGGCGTTATTCATGGGTTGGTCTCCACGTCGGGCAGCGGCCGTCCCCGACGGACGATGATCACAGTGTTCATTCTAGTGATTCGTGACAAATTCATGGCAGGTCAGCAGCCCCCAGACGAAGTCCTCGAGGAATTCCCGTTTCCCGCTGTCGGTGGTGATGGCGTCCAGTTGTGTCTTCCAGTGTTGGGCTTCCCGGTCGTTGGGAAGCCGTCCGAGTGCGACCAGGTAGAACCGGCTGACGATCTTGGTGGGCGACGTGCCGGCGGCAATCAGCTTGCTCAATCGACTGCCGGGAATCCCGATCCGGGCATTGATCAGCGGCCCGTTGAGGAGGTGCAGTTTCTGTGGCAGGCCCCCGGCGGATGTCGTCGAGCTTTCACACGACTCGTCCCGGCCACATCGGCCAAGAATGTCCAGCGAGAGGGAACTCGTCTTCGGATCAACCAGGGCCACCGCACGTGTCCCGGGCGGTTCGTCACCGTACTTCTCGGCCACTCCGAGCACATCAGAAATCGCGTCGGCGAGCACCTCGGCTTCCAGTGGTTGCCGTGCGGCGTGCGAGTAGAAACGGTCGTCCGCCTTGTTCCCCGGTGTTGCGTTGGCGCTGCGAGCGTAGGCGGTGGTGCCGGCTATCAGTCTCAAGGTGTGTCGCAGCTTGTAGCCGTTCCGGACGAAGTCCACCGCCAGCTTCTCCAGCAACACGGGATGGGTGGCCGGATTCGTGGCACGAAAGTCATCGGCCGGTTCAACCAGCCCGCGGCCCATCATCCTCTGCCACAACCGGTTCACGATCGCCCTGGCGAAATAGGGATTCTCCGGTCGTGTCAGCCATTGCGCCAGTTCGTCTCGCCCATCGACGACCTTCTCGGAGAGGAACTGCTCACCGGGGATACGGGGAACGGCCGTCTCGAGTGTCCTCGGGTGAATCACCCGGCCGGTCGGCTTGAGCGTGATCACTCGTCCGGTTTCGATCCTGGCGAAGATCGCGGCGAGTCCGTGGTAATCGTCCTGTGTCCAGCGGTCGAGTGGGTGGTTGTGACAATTTGCACATCGCAGCCGGCTGCCCATGAACAACTCGCTCATGAACTCGGCCTGTTTTCGCGGGTCCAGGTTGGTGCGGTAGAAATTGGCCGGCCCGTAGGTGTGCGAGTCGCCGGAGGCGAGGATCACGCTACGGGCCAATTGGTCGTAACCGACTCCGCGACGGACCTGGTCGGCCAGCCACGCGTGGTACGTCTCCGCCCCCTGGCTGTCGTTGGGTTGCGGACGAATCCGCAACAGCGTCGCCAGCTGCAGGGTCCAGTACTCGGTGAACGCGTCGGACTTCAGCAGTTGTTCCACCAGGGCAGTTCGCTTCTTCGGGTTCGAGTCGGCCAGGAACGACAGGACCTTGTCGGTCGTCGGCAGCCGCCCTGTCAGATCGAGCGTCAGCCTGCGGAGAAACGTGGCATCGTCGGCGACCGGCGAGACGGGCAACCCGAGAGTCGTCAGCGAATCGAGGATCTCCTCGTCGATGAAACCGCGGCGGGGTTCGTCAGACAGGTCGACCCGGGCATCGGTCAGCGGCACGATGAGCTCGATCGGCACGACCTCGGTCAGGTAACGCGCGACGACGATATGTCGTCCGCGGCGAAGCACCTGGGACCTGGAGGATTCGGGATCGATCTTGACCGCCGAGGAGTCCTCGGCCTGGAAGACCGTCCAACGCGTCACGTCCCTGCTGCTGCCGTCGGAGAAATGTGCGGTAGCCCTCAGTGTGATCGGCTGGTCCAGTGACCGGCCGACATGCTTCCTGGGGGCGATCTCCACCCGTTGCAGGGTTCGCTGCGTGACCAGGCCGGCTCCCTGGCGGATCCACTCCAGCAACAGCTTCGTGCTGTCATGATCCAGGCCGAAACGCTCGCCCCCGCCGTGCGTGATCGATTCGGTCGGCTTGAGGATGACCAGGCTCTGCTCGGGACGAGCGAGGTTGATGCGACTCCCTTCGACCTGTCGGACCACCGCGTCGAAATCGGCCCGGGGGTTGCCGCCGAAGAGCGAGAGCTTGAAGCCGCCGCGTCCGATGGCTGCTCCGTGGCAGGCCCCGGCATTGCAGCCGAACCTGGTGAAGACCGGGATCAGGTCATTCTCGAAATCGACCGTTCCGGTATCGGGCGTGACTGTCTCCGCCCCGGAACGGCTTTCCTGGGCGAAACCAACCGAACCGAGAACGGCCAGGACGGCAAGAGCGATGAATGGGAACCGGATGGGCATGATCACCTGTCTCGTGGCCGGCAAGCGTCTTGAACCGCAGACCGTTACTTGCGTTGCAGGGCCTTCCTCGCCGCACGGCCCTCCTCCTCGTTCAGCTTGCCATCGCCGTCCTTGTCGAACCGCTTGATGAGTTCCTCGCGCGAGGGACGTCGCGGCGGTGTTCGACTCTCGCGTGCGCGAGTGGAATCGGCCGGTTCTTCGTTCAGCCATTTCGCGACCGTCTCCCGTTTTTGACCGATGGCGCTGGCAATGGCGCCCAGTACGTGGGGATCGGGATAAAGCATGGACTGTGGGAACACGAAGTTGTGTGTGACCTTTCCGTCCCTGGCCACGATGACGGTCATCGAGATGGTCCGGTTCAGTCCAAGTGCGCCGGGACCATCGCGACCATCCGGGGAGGCTCCCATCACAACACCGGAGAGCCGCTCGCCGAATCGCTTGCCGAACCCCTGCAACTTGGCGGGATCGTCGCCGAGCAGGACTGCCGCCAGGTGGAGTTGCTTGTCCGACTTCTCGGCGATTTGAGACAACAGGGATGCAGTCCCAAAGAGACCGCGAATCCCCACGCCGTTGTCGTCCATGAAGATCAGCACCTGTGGCTTTCCGCCCGCCAGGCGGACGGGATCGAACACCTTGCCGAGCCGATCACCGTTCAGGCCGGTGACCTTGAAGGGCGGGATCTTCTCGCCCGGCTGCGGCCCGGAAAACAAGGCCTTGCCCCCGGCTGTCTTGAACTGTGCGGGGTCCTTGATTTCCACTTTTCGGCCGTTCCGGTATCGCTTTTCGGTCTCCCGACCACCGCGACCATCATCTTGATCGCGACTTCTTTCGGGGAAGGCGATGGTGTAGAGCTGCACGGCTTCTTCACGGGTCAGCTTGCCCGACTGCACCAACTCCCCGAGTCGCTTGCGGAGAGCCGCCCGCGGGTCACTTTCGGGTCGCTGAGGTTCAGTTCGAGTCCGGCGAGCATTCTCCCGGCCACGCTCTTCACCCTGCTTCTTTTGGGCGCGAGCCTCGCTGGGTTTCTCACCCTTCTTCTCGGGTCGAGAATCCTGGGACAATCCTGTCGAACACATCAAGGCCGACAATACACACGCGAACGCAAATCGAAACATCCTCGGATCCTTCTCAAGTCGCGAGCCAGATACAGGGACCAGCTTACACTGAAAGTCTGCCGCTCGCAGAATTGCTGGACTGCGTATTTCGGGTTTTCTGCCAGAACCTCATGTCACCGCGTCACTTCTTCAGGGTCTGCGGCTTGGTGGCCCACACCAGGCGGTCGGAGCTGTGCCTGGCGACGGACTGCTGGATCCACCTGGCAGCGTAAGCCACCTGCGGAGCCCGGCCTCCTCCGTGAGTGATCCCCACCAGCACGTCGCCGACCTGCGGTGAGTGGATGACCCACGGGCTGCCGCTGCTGCCTGCCTTGCCCTTGCGGTTCTTCTTGTTGGGGACCGCAAGGTGGTCGCCCTTGCCCACGCTGGGGATGCCTCGCCAGGAGGTGTTGCCGAACACCTTCTTGATCAGCAGCTTTCCATCGCCGGGGACCAGCCGTTCACGAAGCAGCAGCAACGCGGGACGCTCGGTCGCCTTGACCGGACGGACCAGCCGCAGCAGGGCCAGGTCCTTGCTGGGGTGACGCAGGACCTTGTCCACCCGGATCTGCACGCTCTTGCGTCCCAGGCCGGTGAAGCGGGTGTTGACCTGGCCGGCCTTCTGTTTCCTGGAGGTGATGCAGTGCGAGGCGGTCAGGACCCAGCGGGGCGAGATCAGCACGCCCTTTCCGCCGCCACAGTTCACGCTCAGGTTCTTGCGGTCGTTGGTGGGAAAGGGGGATTGCCCGGTGGCGACCATCTCGAATCGCACCGGCACTTCCGGCGGTTGAGCCGGGGTTGTCGTGCACAGCCCTGCCACGAGAAACATCACCAGTGCCAGCCAGAGGGTGAGCCTGGAGTTCACGATCTAGGTGTTGACGATATTGACGTAGCAGTGAACGTGCGGCAGCACGCGGTAGTTCCAGATGAAGCCGTGTCCTTCGAGTCGCCAGTAGTTCCACCGAAGATTGTCGTCGGTACTTTGTTGATCCTTGTAGAATGCGAGGTGGATCTGCTGCATGCCGCCGTTTGTCTTGATGATCTCCATCACCTCATCGGCGTCATCGCGGCGGAAGGGCGAGAGCAGCGTTTTCATGACGTCGGCCACCAGTTTCTGCTGGTCGGGCTTCAGGTCCTTGTAGGCGATCCCCGGCCGAGTTGTCCCCGGCTTGGGGAAGGTGATGCCCTGTTCCCGGTCGCCCGGGTTGCGGGCTTCGGTGGCGGCCCGTTTCTGGACGGGGTCCAATGCGTCCCAGACCGATTGAACCTGTTTGGTCTGATACAGGTAGACGTTGCGTTTGTTGTAGCCGTTGACACTGTGGCCGTAGTAGATCGGTCCGCCAAAGGCCTTGCCGGGTTCGGTGTTTCCGTCGCATCGCAGCGTCAGGTGGTGTCCGCTGAAGACCCACGAGAACTTCTGGTCGTCGGTTGGTTCGCCGAAGAATGCGCAGCCGGTTCGCTCGAACGAACCGCTATTGTCCCACTTGCCGTAGCGAGTGATGCGTTCCCAGGCGTCGTCGCCCGAGAGCAACGAGAAGACAGTTCGCTGGACGAGTTCCTGCTGAGCCGGGCTGAGGTGCGAATCGAGTCGTTTGCCGAGGATGGCCGAATTGTAGGTGCCCAGTCGCGAGAGTACTCCATCGCGTCGTTTGTGGTTTCGGGGCAGGATGAGTTTTGTCTTCTGGTCATCGCTGAGCGAGGCGTGCAGTTCGCGGACCAGGCTTTCGGCGGTTCGCACGGTCGGCTTGGCGGCCCTGGCGTCTGAGCCGATCAGGCTGGCGGCGGTGGAGGTGGTGGCCAGGGCGGCTGCGGTGCCCAGGAAATGGCGTCGAGAATGCGGGGTCGTCGAGTCGAGGCCGTTGTCGCAATCCGGACAATAGAATTCGCTTTCGTGGAGCATGAGTGGTCAGCCTTGCGAGGAGGGCCGTGGTGAGCGGATGACCCCGGGGCAGCCGCTGCGGCCCATGCGAACACCCGGAATCGATTGGAGTTTGCCGATTATTGTCCGCCGCCCTGATTGGCCGCGTCGGCGGCCTTCTTCATCTGTTCTCTGTCCTCGGGGGTCATTTGCATGTTCGGCATGCTCTGCATAATTTCGAAGCTCTTTTGCGAGCCGGACTGGATCGCCTCGGCGTCGGCTTGAATCGTCGTTGTGGCGGGTTCGTCGCTGCCTCCGCAACCGATGCCAAAGAGTGCCAGAGTTGTCGGCAGGACGGCGAGCGTGAGCAGCCTGTGTGTGCGTGATGTCATGAAATGGCTCCGGTGATGATTGACGTTGTCATTTGAGCGACCACAGAAAGTCTGGGCAAGTCTTCGGTCGGGATTTGATTGGACGCACTGATTCGGTCAAGGTGTCGAGTGATTGAGCGAGGTCCAGGCCTGTTGTTCGGCCGGGCGTCCCAGCGCTCGGTAGAACTGTCGAAAGAACTCGACACGCTGTCCTGCGTCAGAGGTTTCGGCGGCCAGTTGCAGCAGTCGTTCGTGAGTTGATTGTCTCATCAAGTCGCGTACTGCTTCTGCTCGAGCCCGTTCGGTCTCGGCCAACTCGTCCTGCCCCAGTCTTTGCAGGCAGCCGGCGAGTCGGTAGCGGGTTTTCCAGTCCGAGTGTCCCGGCCAGGCGTCGATGGCTTTCCTATAGGCATCGACGGCCTTGAGATCGTCACGCTCGGCCTCCTCGATCACTCGACCGGTCAGTCTCCAGTAGGTGTGTCCGTGTTGAGTTTCTGGCCAATCGCGTGCGAAGTTGGCGGCGTCTTCGAAGCGTCCCAGTTCCAGCAGGCAGGCGACGGCGGTGGCGATCCAAAGCGGGTGCTGGCGGGCACCGGCCAGTTCGGCCGTTTCGTCGAGCACTCGCCAGGCCTGTTCGGGGTCACCGGCCGCGAGGAACCAGCCGGCCACGGCGGCATGTCCGAGTGGTTCGAGGGGTTCGGCCGATCGGAACTCGATCAACCGGTGAAACTCGGTCGTCGCATTCGGCGTTTGATCCTGTTCGAGGAACCCCATGTTCCGGTCCATTTCGCCGGTGGCGACTCCGTGGACGAACTGGCTGAAGTACCATTCCTGGAGCCGTTTCCGTTTCTGGTCGCTGCCTTGTGCAGCATCCAGGACCTTCCAGAAGTGTGGTTCGACCCGGTGACCGCGTCGGGTCAGATCGTAGAGTTTCCAGGCCACGAGGTGTGCGTCGACGAGTTCGGGGTCGAGGTCGAGGGCGAGTTGGATTCTGTGTTGTGCCGCGGCCGGTCGATGGGCCAACAGCAGTAGCAGCCGGCCGGCTCGGGCATGGGCCAACGCGGCGACGGGTGACGAGTCGTCGACGTGGTCGAGTTGTTCGAGAGCCAGGTCGACGGCGTGGGTGAGTCCGAGTGAATCGTCGGTGATAATGGCTCGGGCCAGCAGCAGTCGTGCCTCGTCGTCGCCAGAGAACCAACCGAGGTAGTCTTCGAGCCGTTGCCGAGCCAGGCTGCTGTTGCCTCGAGCCGCCGCCGCCACGCCTTCTACTCGACCCCGCGACGCACTGCGCCATTGGACCGCGACGGTGGTCACGACGGCGACCAGCACGATTGCGATGGCAAGTCGACGCAGGCGTCCCCTGCCGGCTGTTGGTCGATCCGGCTCGCGTCCGTTTCCGGTCTTGGTTTCGGCCATTCGGTTTGTTGTGTCGTGTGGATTCAACGCATCATCTCGAGTGCGGGTCCGGAAACGGGCAGCAACCAGTAGCGTCCGGTTTTCAGGCCGTGGTATTCGCGGCTGTCTTGGCCGGGCCGGTGAACTCGAACCACGGCCGATTCGGAACCATGCGGCAGCGTGAGAACGACTCGAGGGTCGTTGTCCGAGAGGTAGCTGCCGGCGGAGACGAGCGGCACGATCTGGGTGGGTGCATCGTGTCCTGGGATCAGTTCGACTCGGCCTCCGATCCGAGGTCCGAGGACGACGAGTCCGACCCAGTCGCCGATCATGGGCGAGTCGTTTCTGAGCAGTGCGAGTGGTGCATCGAGGTGGCTGACGGCGATATCGATGTCTCCGTCGTTGTCGAAATCGGCGGCGGCGACTCCACGTCCGAGCAGATCGCGTTGGAAGTAGTTGCCGCTGTGTGTCGAGACATCGGTGAAGCGGCCGGTGCCGTCGTTGGCCAGCAGTTGGGCGGTCATGGCACTCGGCGGGTGGTTTGGTCCCAGGACGTGGCCGTTGGCGACGAACAGGTCGAGATCGTTGTCGCGGTCGACGTCGATGGCGACGGTGCCGAAGCCCAGGAAGGCGTAGCTGGTTGCCGAAACTCGCGATCGTCGACTTTCGTCGTAGAAGGCGAGCCCCTGTTGTTTCGAGGCGGGTGCCGCGGGGGATGTCGTATTGGGAGTGAGAGTGAGGTTTCGGTAGAGGGTGTTCTTTTTCTGGAAGTAGTGAGTCAGGAACAGGTCGAAGCGGCCATCGCGGTCGAAGTCGCCGCAGGCGATTCCCATGCTGGCTTCGTTTTCGCCTTCGGCGCTATGAGCCGATCCGCTGACAACGGCCACGTCGTGGTAGACGGGCTGCTGGAGGTCGTGCGGGTTGGAGATCGTATAGAGGTGATTGGGTGTCAGGTCGTTGCCGACGTAGATTTCGGGGCGTGTGTCGTGATCGAGATCGACGGCCGCCACAGCCAGGCTTTTTCCGACCCTCGCTCGTGGCTGTCGACGAGTTGAGGTTTTGGCGGTCTTTTTGTCCAAGGCAGTCTTTGTGTCGTCGGCGGCTTGTGTCAGTCCGAATGCTACGGCGGACTCGGTGAATGTTCCGTCTCCGTTATTGAGATAGAGTGCATCGGGCACGGCGGCGAAGCGGCCGGGGCCGCAGTAGCCGGGTCGGTTGTCATACTGGCAGGGTTGGTGGTTGTTGAGGTCGAGTGCGAGGTAACCGGCGACGAACAGGTCGAGGTCTTTGTCGCCGTCGCAGTCGAGCCAAGCCACCGAAGTGCTCCATCGTCTTGACGACTCGGTGAAGGGTGCAGGTGAGACCGAGAAGGTCCCATCGCCGTTGTTGAGCAGCAGTCGGTCGGGTCCATAGCAGGCGAGGAACAGGTCGGGGAACCCATCGCCGTTGGCGTCACCGGCGGCGACGCCCTGCCCGAAGCCTCGGTCGAGTTTCGGAAGAGCTTGTTCTGCGTGAAGGAACTGTCCGGACCCGAGGTTGTGAAACAGTCGGTCGGGGTGCCGCGAGGCATCGGGTGGACTGGCATCGAGCCGACCTCCGTTGATGCAGAACAGGTCGATCCGGCCATCGACGTCGTAGTCGAGCCAGGCGACTCCGCCTCCCATGACTTCCGGCAGGAAGAAGCGACCGGGTTTCTGGTCGTTGTGGAAGTGGAACGAGACACCCGAGCGAGCGGCGACTTCGACGAACCGGACACCCGCAGTTGGTCGGGGCGGGCGGGGGGTGCGTCTGCCGGCCGTTGTGGTTGTCGGTTGCCGAGCGGTCTTCGAGCCGTTTTTCAGGCCGGTGTCGTTCGGTGTGTTGACCGGCGGGTCGCTGGGCTGACATCCAGCCAGCGCGATCGAAGCGGCGGCCATCAGCCACGGCAGAGTTCCGTGACTGGTCCGGGTCGATCGGTGTGTCGAGCGGTTGGGGGCATCGATCGGCGTCCCGCCCGGTCGTCTAGTAGTCGCCGAGCTGCTCATTACCGTCGCGGGTCGCCAATCCCAGCCAGGTGTCGTAGTTGATTTCTTCGCTGACGAATCGGACGCGTCCGTCGCCGAAGAGCACATTGCAGCCGCCTTCGTGCATGCTTCCGGCTGCCATCAGGTTGTTTCCGTGCCAGTCATCGATATTAGCGTTGTGGCAGCTGTGTTCGTTAGGTTTCATCGTGTGAGTGTAGGTGGCACCCTGTCCAGCGAACGACCAGGCCCACGATCGTCCTCTCATGCCTCGTCGACCGCGGTCGGTTACTTCGATCCGTTTTGTTTTGTCGTACGCGTTGCAGATGCTGCGGCACTGTGCTGGCGTGGTACAGTTTCTCACCCAGTCGTAGACCGGCACGTTGTCACGTGGCGAATTGCCCGGATCGAGCAGGAATTCGGCGTAGGCGGCTGTCTGGCTGAGTCCGTCACCGACGTTGACCACAGCGGCTCGCACCGGCGGATCGCTAACCCCCGTGCCGATGTAGCTGGCGAACCCGTTGTGATGGCGCAGGCCTTCGACCCGGTTGTAGGGCTGAACGCCGTGGTTGATGGCGTAGTGGAAGTTGCCGGCAACGCCACCGGGGCCGACCGATTCCTGCGACGGGCAGAGGAATGTCGGGATGCGGAGGCTGTGCGAGACGATGTTGTCGTTGCCGAACCAACCACCGTTGTCCCACGGGTGTTGGTTCATGTTGGTCCGGTCGTAGGCGGGTCCTTGCTCGAGGAAGGGGAGCAGAAAGACCTTGTCGCTGAAGGCCCCCTGGCGGGTACGCCGCTGCGGGTTCCAACCAATGCTGACCGGAAACTGCCCGTGAGCGATGTGGTAGTTGTGCAGAGCGAGGCCGATTTGGTTGAGATTGTTGCGGCACTGGGTCCGCCTGGCGGCTTCGCGAGCCTGTTGAACGGCCGGAAGTAGCAACGCGATCAGGATGGCGATGATCGCGATCGCCACGAGCAGTTCGATCAAGGTGAACGCCGGACGACGTGGTTTTCCGACTTGCTCAATGGGTGTCGGTTGCATCGAATAGATCCCCGAGGAACTGTGCGTGTGAAATGAATCGAGATATTTTGCGTGCTGGTGGGCCGGCCACGGTCCCGTACACTCGTTATATCATACCGACGAGCGATGGCGAGCAGACAAGTGTCGAGTCAGTTGTTTCTTGGCTCGGTCGACTTGTTCGCGGAGCCATCCGAATTGGTTGATGAGTCGTCTTTGAGTACGAGGTCGAAAGAGTTCTTTTCGGTATCGGCTGTGACTTCGATTGTCAGGCCTGAGGTTTTCAGGTCGGTGTAATGGCGAGGGACGAGTGGTTGCGGGATTGGTGCGGCGAGGAAGACCATCACGGCCACGTGGTGTTGTCCGAGCCTGGCACCGACTTCTCCGTTGGTGGTCAATTCGAAGTGACCGTTCTTGTCGATGACTCCGATGGCCCCGAGTTCCTGCGGGTTGGCATTCCGGCGTCCGGTCAGAAGGTAGCCACTGGTGACGGGTTGTCCCTTGTAGATCACCGTGCCGCGGCAGGCGAACAGTGCTCCGTCGCCCGAAGAACGTTCGAGCAGCCAGAAGACTCCGGCCAGGGGCAAGCCGATCAGGACGATCAGTCCCATGGCCTGAACCACTCCGCCGACTCGCAATCGAGGCGATCGCAGCGGTGTATCGTCGTTTGGGGCGGCTTCAGGAGTGGTTGTGGGGTCTTCTGATTCGACGTCATGTTGGGTCGCGTCGGACATCTGATTGTGTCTCACGGTTTGCGGTTGTGGCCGTCGAGTGGAATGATTCGGGACTGAGTTCCCGGCGTATCGGCTTCGATCAAGGCATAGCGGCCCGGTCCGGGCAGCACCAGTCGATCTTGACGTCCGGACGACCAGGTCACTTCGACGTTCCAGTCGAGTTTTGGGGTCTTGGGGTTGGGTACGCGTCTGGTGGCGAGTTGTCGGGGGTCTGGTGCTGAGAGGTAGCTGGAGCCAGCCCGGACCTGTTGGGCAGTTGTGTGAGTGTCGGAGTGTTGGACCAGCACGCGGCTTCCGACGGCGTCTCGGTTCGAGACGGTCCCGATCAGCCACAGCTGGAGCCTGTCGATGTTGAGAGTGCGAGATTGATCGTTTCGCAGTAGAGCCGGTGTGTGGTCGATGTGTGTGATGACCAGGTCGTGGTCGGCGTCGTTGTCGAGATCGACTGTGACCAGTCCACGTCCGGCGTGTCGATTGTCGGGGTCGAAGTAGGAACCGTCCGCAGCTGCGGCTTCCTGGAATCGTCCGTTGCCCTGGTTGTGCCAGAGGACTGCGGGTTGCAGGTAGAGGCTGTTGCTGCGGAGTTCGGTGATATTCGAGTCGGTGTGTCCATTGCTGACGACGATATCGGCTGCTCCATCGCCATCGAAGTCGGCCAGTGCGGTTCCCCATCCGACAAACGGCAGCGCCTTTTCTGCGACACCCTTGACGAGAGCGACATCCTGGAACAGTGCGTTTCCGAGGTTGGCATAGAGTGCGTTGTGTTCACTCTCGAAGTTGGTCACGAACAGTTCGGGCCGGCCGTCTCCGTCGAGGTCGGCCGAGTCGACTCCCATCCCGGCCTGGCTTTGTCCGAGTTCCGAGTAGGCGGCTCCGGACGTTTCGGACGCATCGAGGAAGTGTCCGCTGCCGTCGCCCAGGAACAGGGAATTGGGGTGCAGGTCGTTGGAGACGTAGAGATCGATGTGTCCATCGACGTTGATGTCGGCGGCGACGACGCCCTGGGATCGCCCCGGCTGGCGGTCGAGTCCCGAGCGGGCAGTGATGTCGGTGAAGGTGCCATCGCCGTTGTTTCCGAGCAGGACGTTGTCGAGTGGTTTGACGGATTTCGGGTTGCAGAAGATCCGGATCCCTCGCTCACGGTCTCCGCAAAACGCGTTCGTTTCCAGGCTCCAGTGGGCATAGTGGCAGAGATACAGGTCGACCAGTCCGTCGTTGTCGGCGTCGAAGAAGCAGGCGCTGGTGCCCCATCTCGAATCGTCCGTCTTGGCGGCGACGGCGATTTCCTGGAATGTCCCGTCGCCCTGGTTTTCGAACAGAGCGTTGCGGCCGAAGCAGTTGAAGAACACATCGGGGAACCCGTCGCTGTTGAAGTCCCCGACGGCGACTCCGGCGCTGTACCCGTCGTGAGCGAGTCGGGCCTGGCTGGTGACGTCATCGAACTTCCATCGCGAGTTGTTCGTCGGATCGGAATCGGGATCGTTTGCGATGCGGTTCCAGAGCAGTCGTGTTGTCGGCCGGTCCGGACCGGGCCGAACTGGGATCGGCGTACCGGTGGCGAAACAGAG
>Ga0310124_10002328_pt1 | contig 13063 bp, 11 predicted proteins | sample CB11b_AW_Bot5_MG_FD_203507 | JGI IMG/M metagenome (GOLD analysis project Ga0310124, IMG submission 203507) | Marine microbial communities from Western Arctic Ocean, Canada - CB11b_AW_Bot5 | ecosystem: Environmental > Aquatic > Marine > Oceanic | place: Canada: Western Arctic Ocean | collected...
CCTGAACATCCACCAGATGTACCTGGCGATCGAGAAGCTGGCTGATGAAGATGCGGACACGGGCCTGGGTTTCCGAGCGGACCTGGTCTACGGTGTGGACGCTCAGGACATGCAGTCCTTCGGCAACCCCGCCGGTTCGAGCAACTTCGACGACGACGCCGACTGGGACCACGGGATTTACGGCTGGGCGATGCCGCAGCTGTACGCCACGGTGGTTCGTGACGATCTGAGCGTGAAGGCTGGTCACTTCTACGGCGGCCTCGGCCTCGAGAGTGTCAACCCCAACAACAACTTCTTCTACAGCCGCTCGAAGGCGATGTACCGCAGCCAGCCGCGAACCCTGACGGGCTTCATGGCCGACTACAACGTCACCGACGACCTGACAACCAGCTTCGGTTGGACCGCCGGTTGGGACACGGGTTTCGATCGCGGTAACGATGGTGACTCCAGCGATGGGAGCACCCTGGTTGCTCTGGCCAACTTCGAGTTGGTTGAGGACGAAGTTTCGGTGTCCTACGCCGTGACGATGGGCGACCTCGGAAGTCGTGGCGAAGGCTACGTGCACAGCGTGTACGCCGAGCTCGAGATCGAAGACGAGATCTACTACGGAATCGAAAGTGTACTCGTCGAGACCAACAGTGGCTCGCAGGGCCACGCCCACACGGTTGGGATTTCGCAGATCCTGCACACCTCGATCACCGACGAGTTGTCGGCTGGCGTGCGGATCGAATGGTGGAAGAACAACGGTCAGTCCGAGTACGACCTGACCTTCGGCTTGAACATCAAGCCCCGTGACTGTGTCATCATTCGGCCCGAGGTTCGGACCGACTGGGGCGCTGCGACGGCCACCGGAGAAGAGGACCAGTCGATCTTCGGTATCGACGTGATCCTGACCTACTAGGTTCAGTCGGCGGGAGCGTCTCGCCAACAGACCGCGTGTAACGGACAGCAGGCCCGGTCCTCGTGACCGGGCCTGCTTCCTTTTAACAGCCCGTTGACAAACTCAGGTTCGGTGCCCGGACGGGGTCAGACGCCGTAGGCGGGCCTGGTTGTTGGGGAGAGGGCTGGGGTCGCGTTGGGTGAACTTGCTCGGAAATTCGGGGCCAGGAAAACCCCTTCGCGGTTTTTCGGACTCGGCGCCATCGGAAAGCGGGGCGAGTTGCCGGGCGGGCTGTTACGCTTGCCATCCCTGCATCCCGGTCTGCGATTCTGATTGACGAGGGGGCGGGCCTGGGCGATGCTGCTTGTATGCTGAATCGAGTGGTTTGAGCAGTCTTTTGTGTGAGGTGTGCGATGAGGTCGGTTGCCTGGTTGTCGGTGGCGGTGATCAGCGTCCAGCTGGTGCCTGTGGTGCATGCGGCCGAGCCGACCGCGGGTGAAATTGCTGCGGCGGGCAGGACCTTCCGCAAGACGTGCTTTCATTGTCACCAGGTCCCGGACCTGAGATTTGGCACAGATCTCGTGTGGCTGGACCAGTTGCATCGCACGGCCTGAAGCGGGACAGGCTCGCAGGCCCGTGCGGCCTTGATCAAGTTTCTCTCCTCCGGATCGCTCAAACCGCCTCGGTCGGTACATCGACGCGGCAAGCCGGGCACGGCCGGCCACGGGCTGCTGGTCCCGTCGTTCGAGGAGGGGACCGTGCTTGTGAAGAATGTAGCCGGGGAAGCGATCCGCGTATCGTGGGAGAGTCCCAGGCCCAAGACGGGAGGCAAGCCCAATCGTCCGCCTGGCCGCAGCCCCCGGTCCGAGGCGTCTCGTCTCAGAGCGTTACCCTCGGGGGTCTACACCCTGATCGGCTACCGCGTGATTCGCCGCGACAAGTCGGGTCGGAGCTGGTTTGTGTCGGCGACGGCCCCGCGTGGGATTCGCAAGTTCGCGATGGTTGCCGGGAAGAGGAGCACGCTGAAAATCGACGAGCATGTGGTGGTGGACTGTGCTACGAGGCGAACGAAGTTGGGCCTGAGGCTGTTGGTGACGGTGGCTGGTGAGATCGAGTCGGGCCTGACGATTTACCGTGCCGGGCGTCGGATCTCGATCGAGTACCGGGTGCTGGACGCCACGGGCCGGGTGTTGGCGCGCGGGCCGATGGAGTACGGCTGAGGCGGCGGGCTGTCGGCTTCGTGCAAGCTGAGTGCGGACAAGAAACGCAGGGCGTCGCGGGTGGAGGTGGTTCCGGTGAAGTCACGCTTCGCGGCGATGCCCTTTCCTGTGATCGGTGACCAGGCGGTCAAGCTGCGGACTCTGGAATAGGCGTCAACCAGGCTGGTTGCCGCGGCGACGGTGATTCGCCACACTGAGTCCAACGGCGAGGCATTCGGGCATTTTCTGACAGGGCCCGCCGAGATCGCTTGGGTTCAGCCGGGGAGCTGCCAGGGGGGCCAGGATGGGACTGACGCGGGATCTGGGGCGGCGGATCGAGTTGAAGTCGATGGATCCGCATTGCCACGACATCTCCTTGGGGCTGTATCGCCAGCAGACCGTCGAGGGTTCCTCCTACCTGGTCCATACGTACAGTGCTCACGAGGACGCTCCTAGCCGAGTATCAGAAATCGTGCGGGGCCTGGTCGAAGTGGCCGGGATGGTTTCTCTGGCCGAGCAACCGGGGCTGGTGGCTTTTCCTTGTGGGGGCCGTCATGAAAAGGCGTTGCGGCGGTCCTTCCTGGAGGTTTGCAAGTTGCCGGGTTCGGAGATTGGAGGCGTGCTGCCTCTGGTCCGACCCGACAAGAAGGCCGAGTGCGAGTTGACGATTGAGTCCCTGGGAGCCGGTTCCTACCGGGTGACTGCGCCTGCTGCGGCGGAACTGGGGCCTCGTCGTTGCCAGGCGGTCTCGCGGGGTTTTGCCAAGTTGTGCGAGATGGACTCGGACGAGTCTCAGCCGTGCGTGGTGCGTTTCGGGTGCGGGATGGAGCACGACGCGTTGATGGGGGCGTTGTTCTTTCGAGCCCAGAACGTACGTTCGGCGATGCAGGAAGACGAGCTGGCCGCATCCCGCGGAACGCTGGCGGCTCCTGGCAGCCAGGACGGCAACCCGTGATCGAGGAATCCAGATGGTAGTGGGAGACGACCAGGCCGCGGCGGTCCCAGGTGAGATGACCAGTCGCGAGCGGGTGCTGGCGGCGTTGGCCGGTTCGCCGGTCGATCGGACACCGGTCTGCAACCCGACGTCGGTGGCGACCGTCGAGTTGATGGACCTGGTCGATGCTCATTTTCCCGACGCCAACCGTGATGCCGAGAAGATGTCTCGCTTGGCCGCGACCAGTTACACCGAGCTGGGCTTCGACAGCGTGATGCCGGTTTTCACGATCATCCAGGAGTCGTCGGCCCTGGGATGCGATATCCAGTGGGAGCAGAAGGACAACTGGCCGACGGTGCGGATGTCTCGTCCGATCTGGAAGACGGCCCAGGACGTGACGATGCCCTCGGACTTCCTGACTCACCCCGACATCGTCTGCGTGCTGGACTCGATCAGGCTGTTGCGTCGGGAGTTCGGTGACGAGGTGGCGATCATCGGCAAGACGATGGGTCCGTGGACACTGGGTTACCACGTGTTTGGGGTCGAGCCGTTTCTGCTGATGTCGCTGGACGATCCGGGCCACACCAAGTTGTGCCTGGACCGGATGAAGGAGATCACGATTGCCTTTGGCCAGGCTCAGATCGACGCGGGTGCCGACGCGTTGACGCTGCCCGATCATGCGACCGGCGACTTGGTCAGCGGCGAGTACTACCGCGACTTCCTGCGTGACCTGCACACCGAGCTGGTCGACGAGATCCCGATCCCGTTGATCCTGCACATTTGCGGCCGCACGGTTGACCGGATGGACTACATTGCCGAGACGGGCCTGGCCGCCTTCCATTACGATTCGAAGAACGCTGCGGCTGAGTCGATGGAGATCGTGGGAGATCGGATCGCGTTGATCGGCAACATCAACAATCCCGAGACACTGTTTGCTCGGGGTCCCGAGCAGGTAGCTGCCGAGGTGCTCAGCAACCTCGAGGCCGGAGTGCCGCTGGTGGGTCCGGAGTGTGCGATCCCGTTGCAGACGGCGCTTGAGAACCTGAAGGAGATCCCGCTGACGGTCAAGCGTTGGCACGCCGAGCAACTCGACTCATCCCCGGGTGACGTCACGACGGAGGCTGGTGAGTGATGAGCAGATTGCTGGAACGGATCGCTGAGGGCGAGTTATTGATTTCGGATGGTGCCACCGGCACCTACCTGCAGAACAACGGTCTGGCACCCGGCGGGTGTCCCGAGGAGTTCAATGCCTTGCGGCCCGAGGTGATCCGCGGCATGGCGGCGGCGTATTTCGAGGCCGGTTCGGACATGGTCGAGACCAATTCGTTCGGTGGCAGCCGCTACATGCTGGCCAAGTACGGTCACGGGGATCGGGTTGAAGAGTGGAATCGGCTGGCGGGGGAACTGGCCCGGGAGGCGGCACCGGAGGGGTGTTTTGTGCTCGGTTCGATCGGACCCACCGGTGAGATCCTTGAGGAAAAGGCGGGGACGGCTGATGCGGGAGAGATGTACGAGGTGTTTGCCGAGCAGGCACGGGGCCTGGCGGCCGGGGGCGTGGACGCGGTGTGCGTGGAGACGATGAGTGATGCGACCGGCGAGATGAAGTTGGCGATCCGGGCGGTGAAGCAGGAGACGGGTCTGCCGGTGGTGGCGACTTTGTGTTACGACCGGGGGCCGCGGGGCCTGTTCACGATGATGGGCGATACGCCTCAGTCGGCGGCCGAATCGTTGGCGGCGGCGGGAGCAGACGTGGTGGGTTCCAATTGCGGGATCGCGATCGGTGACATGATCGAGGTGATTGCGGGGATGCGGCAGGCGACCGATCTGCCGATCCTGACTCACATCAACGCCGGGATTCCGCGGATCGAGGCGGGTGCGATCGTCTATCCAGACACTCCGGAGTTCATGGCCGAGCAACTGGATCGCGTGATCGAGGCCGGTGCCAGCATCATCGGTGGGTGTTGCGGAACGGGCCCGGACCACGTGCGGGCATTCGTGTCACGCTTGCGGGGCGGGTCGACGTGAGCGAAAAGAGGGTGTCGTGTTTCCCAGGTACAACGAGCGACGATGGCTGATCTTGCTGACATTCCCAACGAGTTCATCAGAGCGGAGCTCGATGAATTCGTCGAACGCGAAAACGAGCGGCGCGAGCTGATCGGGCTGTACACGGCCTCTGCGCCGCACTTGCTGGAGATCGCCGCGGCGATCATCGATGGCCGCAACCACGACTCGGACCGGCTGACGTTGGAGGCCCTGGAGGGCGGGACCGGTGCGCTGGAGATCATGGACGACGGGTTGATTGCCGGGATGGCCCTGGTGGGGATCAAGTTCCGTGAGAACTTCATTTTTGTCCCCGAGGTGTTGGCGTGTGCTCGCGCGATGAAGGCCGGCATGGTCCACATTGAACCGATCCTCTCGGCCTCGGGCGTCGAGCCGTTGGCGCGGGTGATCATGGGCACGGTCAAGGGGGACCTTCATGACATCGGCAAGAACCTGTGTATCATGCTGATGCGTGGTGCGGGTTTTGAGGTGATCGACCTGGGCGTGGACACTTCGGCCGACGAGTTCATCGACGCGGTGGAGGAGCACCAGGCGTCGCTGGTGGGGATGTCGGCCTTGTTGACCACGACGATGCCTAACATGGGTCATACGATCGAGGCCTTCATCGACGCGGACCTGAGGGACGACGTGAAGATCATGGTGGGAGGAGCACCGGTGACGCCGGCTTTTGCCGACGAGATGGGTGCCGATGCCTACGGGGACAACGCGGTCGAATGCGTCGAGGTGGCCAAGCGGCTGGCAGGCGTCGTCCGCTAGGTGCTTTGGCTGCGGACGGTTGTGGACGGGCGGGACCGATGAGCGAGCGGATCGACAGGGAGGCCGTCGAACAGCGTCGCGGGCGACTGACTCGGATCTTCGCCGATATGGTCGAGCACGCGCAGGTGCAGTGCCTGGTCCGTTGCCCCTACCGCGACCGTCGCGACCTGTGCACCGCCCGCTTCGGTTGCCGCAACCAGGGGCCGGTGGACGAGGTGGCGGGGCTGCCGTTGTGCGAGTGTGACGGGAAGCTGGACTACCGGGGTGCCTGGGAAGTGGAAGACCCCGAGGCGGTGCTGGCCCAGTGGCGAGCCGAGTCGGGGGTCGGGATCGCAGAGGGCTCGGAGGTCGACCCGGCCACGTCGGCACCTCGGCCGGGGTCAGTGGCGTGTGAGGGCCGTGAAGGGGCCAGCCTGTTTGAGCTGGCCGACGATCACCAAGTGCGAGTCGACAGTTCCTGCGGTCGGATGGGGAGTTGCCACGAGTGCATTGTCGAGGTGTTGGGTGGGGCGGAGTGTCTGGAGGAGCGTGGTGAGCTTGAGGAGTTTCTGCCCGAGGGTTTTCGTCTGGCGTGCCAGGCTCGAGTCTCAGAGGCCGGTGAGGTCGCGTTTGCTCCTCTGAGACGCAGTGCTCACGTGCTGATCGACCGTCGCGAGAGTGACGTCGTGCCCCGCCCGAGTGTGGCTCGGCGGGGGGAGGAGGTGTTTCGTGCAGGCGAGCGGATCGACAGCTGGCGAGGTCGGCTGATCGGCCTGGCCGTCGATGTGGGCACGACGACGATTGCCACGGAGTTGGTGGACCTGGAGAGCGGTCAGTCGCTGTGTCGTGGAGGCTTCGAGAATCCTCAGCGATTCGGAGGCAGCGACGTGATCAGCCGCGTGGCCTACGACGCCAAGCAGGCTGGCCAGTTGCACCAGTCGATCATCAATGCACTCAACACCGAGATCATCTCCTTGTGCCAGCAGTCGGGCATCAGTCGGCACACGTTGTACGAGATCGTGGTGGTGGGCAATTCGACGATGCGTGAATTGTTCTTCGGTCTCGACATCCAGACGATCGGCCAGAGACCCTACAAGTCGGCCACCGAGCACGAGTTCCTAGCGGGCACAAGGACCGGCACGGAACTCGAGGCGGGCACCCGTCAGTTGGGCGTGATCGCCAGTTCTTCGGGCCTCGTCGTGTCGCCACCCCTTGTGGCCAGCCACGTCGGGTCGGATGTGGCGGCCGGGCTGGTGGCGTGCGATTTCGATCTGGGCAGCGGGACCCGGGTCTACCTGGACATCGGGACCAACACCGAGGTGGTGATCGCGACACCCGAGCGGATGGTGGCGGCGTCGTGTCCGGCGGGTCCGGCGTTTGAGGGGGGGCTGGTCCGGCACGCTCTGCCTGCCTGTGACGGCGCGATTGACACGCTGCGAGCCGTGGGGAGCGGATTCGCGTACACCACGCTGGCGGACGCTGATCCGCTGGGGATCTGTGGATCGGGGCTGGTCGATCTGCTCTCTGAACTGAAACGGACCGGCCAGATGACTCGGATGGGCGTGTTCACGGCCGAGGGGAACCGGGCCCAGGAGGTGGCTGTGGTCGATGATCCACCGATCACTCTGTCGCGAGAGGACGCCAGTCAGTTGGCCCAGGCCAAGGCGGCGAGTTTTTGTGGTCAGTTCATCTTGCTGAGGATGCTGGGCCTGGATCCCGGCGGCGTCGATCACGTCGATCTCGCAGGCGGGTTCGCCTCGACGATCGACATCGAGGCGGCCATCGCGATCGGATTCCTGGCACCGTTTGCTGTCGAGCGGGTACGGCGGGTGGGGAACGCGGCCCTGGATGGGGCACGTCAACTGCTGCTGGACGTTGGTCGTCGCGAGCGGGTCGAGCGGTTGGTGGCCCGGATCGAGCACATCGAGCTGGAGACGACCGAGGACTTCTTCGACGTCTTCACCGAGGCCTGCCAGTTCAAGCCGATGCAGCTGGGATAGCTCAGTTGCGGTGGTTTGCTGCGGCAGGTTGCTGCGGTGTCGTTATTCCAGCGCGTGGTCGGAGGGTTTGACACCTTTGACGAAGCTGCCGAATCCGAAGCGAGTCGGCTTGTAGGCCCCGACGTAGGAGACATCGGAATCGGCGGAGATCTTCGCTTCGAGGCCCAGTCCCCAGTAGCAGCCGTTGACGAGCAGTCGTCGGAGTCCGGCGCTTTGGAGGTCGGTCGAGGCACCCATGGTGGTGGCGAGCACGCGGGACGTCTTGCCGGTTTCGGTCTTGAAGCTGCGGGTCCAGACCAGCGGCATCATCGGCTCGTTCTTGCGTCCCTTGACCGGTACATCGGAGGGCTTCATGCCAGCCAGCACCTGGCCATGGACAATGACTTTTGCATCGGCGGGGAGCTTGCGGACTCCGTAGACGTCGGTGGGACCCCAGATGTCGGTGACGCCCTTGAGCACCGGGTGGGTCTTGAGCTTGGGGTTGATCACTCCGCGGGTGCTCTCGCGGCCGTGGTGGCCGTGGTGATTGAGCCAGGTGTCGCCCAGCACCAGTCCGCCCCAGCCCCCCTTGGGCGTACGGCTGTTGAATGTCAGGGGTTGGAACTTGCTCTGCTTGTTGCGGCCGTAGTTGAAGGCGTGCGTGGAGGTGCGGAGCCCGATGATCGGCTTGCCGCTGTGGGTGAACTTGACGATATGAGCCATCTGGGTGTCGGGCAGTTCCCGGAACCGCAGGAACAGCACCATCAGGTCGGCGGTTTCGAGTACTTCGAGTCCGGGGATATTGGTCTGGTGGCTAGGCGTGATGAGGCCGGTCTTGGGGTCGATGGCAAACAGCACTGTGCACTTGAAGCCGTGGCGGACCGAGAGGATTTTGGCGAGCATCGGCATGCCTTCCTCTGAGCGGTACTCGTCATCGCCGGTGACAAACACGATGTGCTTACCGGCTCCGGGTCCCTTGCCGCCGGGGTAGACGACCCAGGGCTTGGCCTCGGCCAGGGCGGTCGAGCTCAGCAGGCAGGTCGTCAGGCAGGCCATCAGCAGCGAACCGTGTCGCATCGTGGAGTCTCCGGGTCGGTCGATCGAGTGTTGGTCTGGGTTGGTCTGGGTTGGTCTGGGTTGGTCGCAAGGAACTCGTTGGTCGGAGTCCATTGGGAACGAAGATACCGGCGGGGTGCTCAACGGGGCAAGGGGCTGCGGCGGATCTCCAGTGCAGCGGCCTCGAGTTTCGAAGCGATCTCGGGGTGTTTCTTGTCGAGGTTGGTTTTTTCGGAGGGATCGGCCTCGAGGTCGGCCAGGAAGTACGGCTTGGTGAAGGGTCGACCTCGGGGTGCCTGCCGTCCACCCGATCCGTTCCCCAGTACCAGTTTCCAGCGTCCCTGTCGGATGGCGAACATGCCGCCGACGGAGTGGTGGATGACTGGTGGTCGTTTGTGGGGCTGATCGGATCCTTCGAGCTGGTCGAGGAAGCTGTAGCTGTCGGGGCCGGCCTGCTCGGGCAGCGGTTTTCCGATCGCGTCCGCGAAGGTGGCAAACAGGTCGGTCAGGCAGATGGTCGAGTTGTTGCGAGTGCCCGCCGCGATGTGGCCGGGCCAGCGAGCGAAGAACGGGACTCGGTGCCCGGCCTCCCAAATATCGGCCTTGGTGCCACGGAGGTGAAGATTGGCACGGTGGCGGTCGGCTCGGTAGGCCTGGATCGTCTCGTCATCGACATGGTCACGGGCGTCGTCCTGGTTGCGACGGTGCATGTAGGACCCGTTGTCGCTGGTGTAGATGACCAGGGTGTTTTTGGTCAGCTTGTTGGCATCGATGGCATCGATGGCATCGAGGATGGCTCCGACCGTCTCATCGACCTGGACGATGAAGTCACCGTAGGGGCCGAGCTTGGTGCGGCCACGGAAGCGGGGGTGAGGCAGCACCGGCTTGTGGGGTGCGGTCAGCGGGAAATAGAGGAAGAAGGGGGTCCCGGGTTCACGGGCCCGCTGTTTGAGAAACGTGATGGCGTGTTTCTTGAGGTCGTCGAGGCAGTTGGCCATCACGAGGTCGCGGCCTCGAGGTCCACGGCGGAGGAACCCGGGGAACTTGACGGCCGGCTGGATGAGCGGGTTGGCTGAGGTGATCCGGGTGTTTTGGATGTAGACGTAGGGGGGGAAGTCGAGCGAGGCGGGGATGATGAGCGAGTCGTCGAAGCCACGGCGGTTGGGGCCGTCGAGGATCGGCCTGGTGAAGTCCAGTCGCGGTGAGACGGCGGGGCGTCGTTTCTTCTTCTTTTTCTTATCCCGTGCCGCGGCGTCCCTGGCATCGGAGTTCGACCGCCTTTGCGGCAGCCTGGTGAAGTCGAGTCCTAGGTGCCATTTGCCGACGATGCCGGTGCGGTAGCCGTGGGACTTGAGGAACGAGGCAATAGTGGGCCGGTCGGGTTCGATCAGTGGTGTGCCGTACCCGTTGAGCACTCCGGACTTCAACCGACTCCGCCAGCAGTAGCGGCCTGTGAGCAGTCCGTAGCGTGTGGGTGTGCAGACGGCCGAGGGGGTGTGGGCATCGGTGAAGGTGATTCCCGACTGTGCGAGGCGATTGAGGTGGGGGGTGGGGATCCGGGATGTGCGGTTCAGAGCCTGTACGTCTCCATAGCCCATGTCGTCGGCCAGGATCACGACGATGTTGGGCAGTTCGGCGGAGGTCGCTTGCGTGGCGGGGTTGGCCAGGGGCAGCAGCAGCCCGGCAAGAACTGAGAAGCGTGGCAGGAGGCGACTCATGGTGTCTGGATCGTTGGAGTTGACGACTGCCGGGCCTTGTCGGAGATGTCCTTGCGGCACCAGGCTCCATCCCAGCGGATGCAGCGGACCGCTTCGTAGGCCCGTCGCTTGGCATCGGCGAGTTGATCGCCCAGGGCGGTCACCCCGAGCACTCGACCGCCGCTGCTGAGGATCTGTCCGTCGTCCGTGGAGGTGCCGGCGTGAAAGACGTGGATGCCGGGGAGCGCATTGGCTTCATCGATGCCTCGGATCGTGTGTCCGATTTCGTAAGAGCCGGGGTACCCGTCCGAGGCCATCACGACGCAGACGGCGGAGCGGGGGTCCCATTCGAGGGGTCCGAACTCATCGAGTTGTCCCTGGGCGGCGGCCAGCAGGGCCAGGCCGAGATCGGACTTCAGTCTCATCAACACCGGCTGAGCTTCGGGGTCGCCGAAGCGGACGTTGTATTCGAGCACCTTGGGTCCCTGCCTGGTGATCATCAGGCCAGCGTAGAGCAGGCCACGGAAGGGGGTTTTGGCAAGTTTCATGGCGTGAACGGTCGGGATCAGGATCTTCTCCTCGATCTCGGCCATCAGGTCGGGGGTCACCAGTGGCGTGGGCGAGTAGGCTCCCATGCCCCCGGTATTGGGGCCGGTGTCCCCGTCTCCGGCCCGCTTGTGATCCTGGGAGGCTTCGAGCGAGACGATGGTGTTGCCGTCGACAATCGCCAGGATACTGGCCTCTTCTCCCTCCAGCACGTCTTCGATCATGATCCGTCTACCAGCCTCAGCGAATTCGTCGCCGACGAGCATGCGCTCGGCTGCCTCGAGTGCCTGTAGGCGGTTGTCGCACATCAGCACCCCCTTGCCGGCGGCGAGCCCGTCGGCCTTGACCACCCAGGGCTGGTCTTCTCGCTGTGCCAGGAAGTGTCGTGCATCGGCGATGTCCTCGAACACGGCGTACTTGGCCGTGGGCACGTTTCCGCGGTGCATGATCTCCTTGGCGTAGGCCTTGCTGCCTTCGAGAGCTGCTGCCGCGGCGGAGGGTCCGAAGGCGGCCAGGCCCGCCTCGGTGAAGGCGTCGACGAGCCCATCGACCAGCGGGGCCTCGGGGCCGACCACCGCCAGATCGATGCCGGTGTCTTTTGCGAAGCTGACCAGGGCGGGGATGTCACTGGCCGCGATGTCGACGCAGGTCGCATCCTCGCCGATCCCCGCATTGCCCGGAGCACAGAAGACTTCGGTCACCGATTCGGAGTGGGCCAGTTTCCAGGCCAGGGCATGTTCGCGGCCGCCCTGGCCGACGACAAGAACCTTCATCGCATCGATCCATCTTCGGGGGCAGGTCTTGATGAGAAACCGGTCGGAGTATATCACCGGGTGAGACGACTCGACAGGTCGCCGAATCGGGCTGTAGCGGCCCGTTGAGCGTCGAGTGAGGAGGGCCGCCGGGCCGGTCCCGGGCGGGTCGAGGTTTTGCACGGGCTGACAGATCGAGACAGGATGTTTGACACGGTCGCGGTACTGGGAGCAACCGGCGCGGTGGGCCGGATCATGCTCGAACTGCTCGAGGAGCGGCAGTTTGCTGCTCGACGACTCCGGTTACTGGCTTCGGCCCGCAGCGCCGGCAAGTCGGTCGCTTTTGGTGACCAGGAGTTGGTGATCGAGGAGTTGACTCACGAGGCATTCGAGGGGGTCGACCTGGTGCTCTCGAGTACGCCCGACGACGTGGCGGCTGAGTTCCTGCCCTCGGCCGTGGCCGCCGGTGCGACGGTGATCGACGAGTCGGGGTACTGGAGGATGCAGCCGGAGGTGGCGTTGGTGGTGCCGGAGATCAATCCCGAGGCGGCGTTGTCGGCCGAGGGGATCATCGCCAGCCCGAACTGTTCCACCACCCAGATGGTCCTGGCTCTGAAGCCCTTGCACGATGCCTCACCCCTGTCGCGGGTTCTGGTCAGCACTTACCAGGCGACCAGTGGTGCGGGAGTGCAGGGGACCGAGGACCTGATCGAGGGGACTCGGGCGGAACTGGCCGGGCAGGAGTATCGCTACCAGGCGTTTTCCCACCCGATCGCCTTCAACGCGATTCCCCAGATCGGCAGTGTCAAGGAAGAGGGTTACACCAGCGAGGAAATGAAGATGGTGTACGAGACCCGCAAGATCCTGGGCGTGGACGACCTTCCGATAGCCGCCACCTGCGTCAGGATCCCGGTGGCCAATGGTCACAGCGAGTCGATTACGGTGGAGACCGAGCGTGCGATTTCGCCCGAGGAGGCTCGTGAGCTGTTTGCTGCGTTTCCCGGGATCACGGTGCTCGACGACACAGACGCCGGGTGTTACCCGTTGCCGAGTGAGAGCAGTGGGAAGGACGACGTGTTCGTCGGCCGCATCAGGCGCGACCTGTCGCATCCCAACGGGCTGTCGTTCTGGTGTGTGTCGGACAACCTGCGTAAAGGGGCGGCGACCAACGCGGTGCAGATCGCCGAGTTGATCGGTCGGCACCGCGAGGCGTCGGCGTAGTCG
>Ga0310124_10002329_pt1 | contig 13061 bp, 10 predicted proteins | sample CB11b_AW_Bot5_MG_FD_203507 | JGI IMG/M metagenome (GOLD analysis project Ga0310124, IMG submission 203507) | Marine microbial communities from Western Arctic Ocean, Canada - CB11b_AW_Bot5 | ecosystem: Environmental > Aquatic > Marine > Oceanic | place: Canada: Western Arctic Ocean | collected...
CGATCTGCGCTATCCCGAGCTTACCAGACTCAGCGTCGCCGCCGGGGCTCGTATCGTTTTTATCGCCAACAACGAATCGGGCATCACATGGGAGCAGAAGCTGCTGGGATACCGCTCTATGCAGATCTCACGAGCCACCGAAAATATGGTCTACGCCGTCATGGCGAACGCCCCGGCGGATGCTGACAACCTCGGACGACGCAACACGTCCCACGGCAATTCGATGATCGTTGATGTATTGGGCGATGTCCTCGACGAGGCGACTTCCTTCGAGCAGCGTCTGGTTGTGGCCCAACTCGATCTGAGCAAGGCGACGGGAAGTCCCGCACAGCGAACCCTCGGCGAGGAACATCCGGCCTACGCCGAGTGGATTCGGGCGGGTCTACAACTCGTGCAGCACCTCGAACTGCGCTGACTACCCCTTCCAGGCATACTTCCGCGCTGCCGCTTCATCGAGCTCCGTACCCCAACCAGGGGTCATCGGAATGTCGATGTACGAGTCTCTGACTTCGGGAATCACGGTGAACAGTTCGTCTCGCCAGGGGCAGCACCTTGACCGTGTCCATCTCCCGCAGGTCGAAATAGGGCTGGTACTGCCTCATGGCCTGCAGCTGCTCACCAGAGGTGCGACTACCGCAAGCGCTCCTATCTCTTCGATGACAACGGTGTCGAGTGGGAATTCGTCGAGTATCTCACCGACGAGCCGGACAGAGCCAACAGCTACGACATCTGAGGTTCAACGCGTGACTAGTGCCAGGCGGCCACGAAGCCCGCCAATGACAGACCCTCGGGCATGTTCTCGAAGCGATAGCTCATCGGGCCCGACTGGTACCCGGGCACATACTGTTCACCATCAGGCGACTTCAATAACTCGTCGAGTGCTGCAAATCGTTGCCACAGTTGTTCGAGATCCGCCGCTGAAAAACGTGGTGCCAGCTCTTGCTCCTGAGTGAAATCGCCACCATAACCGGGACGCTCAGGATGCGTGTCAAAGCATAACTTGTGTGCCAGTTTTGACAGCAGGATGAGGCAGACCTCGCGATGTTCGGCTCCCGGGTGCAGACTTGTGAGGCCCTGAACAAAGGCCTCGGCATCTTTGGCGATCATCGCGCGAAAGGCCGCTTCAATTGTGTCACACTCGGCGTCGTATAACCTGCGGTGCTCCTGCCAGAGATCGCACGCCGACCTCCCCAGGTATTGGCTCGCATCGCCTCGCCGGTGCATGCCCAAGACGTAGGGCAGACGATCGCCGCCGAAAGAGCGATAACCAAAATGCACTGTGCGCCGACGCGTGGGGCTGTAGTTGCTACCCCAATGCAGGATGAGATTGGTATAGACGACACCATCGCCGGCGCTGAGTTCGACCTGCAACGCCCCCGGCAACGGACGCCGGGGATCCTCGGTGAGGTGCTCGTTCTCCTCCGCCGTATTGGGTCGCCGATGACTGCCCGGCACGACCCACAACACGTCGTCATCGTGCAGTGCCAGATTCCACTGCAGGTAGCCCGGACCGTTGGCGAGCAGATCCTGCTGTAACCCGCTGACGGGAGCTTGGTCGATGGGGTGGATGTCGCGATGCCAGGCGGCGGGACCGTGATCGGTCGTGGGATTGCACATCAGCATAAATTGGGTCGGCGCCACGGGCGCCTCCATGATGTTGCGGCTGATCTCGAGGGGTCGACCGAGGAGCAGCTCTACCGCCGCCCCTTCTTCGCGGCTCTCGATGAGACCGTCGAATGTACCCAGCCGCGGTTGTGCTGAAGTTTCCCACGCGCCACCAGTGGGATCACCGGGACCACGGGACTGCGCCCACACCTGTCGCTGCCGGTCCACGAGCAATTCGAATACACGACGGGTCTCTTCCAACTCGTGCGGCGGGATCACACCACGCACGATGACAAACCCCGATTCTTGTATTTGAAATCTGTCGTCGTCCATGCCGGCAAACTAACCCCCGGCACGCAGGGCTACAACTTCAGATGCGGAGCACCAGCATTCCGAGCGCGGTGCCGATCATCAGACCGAGGGTGATAGACAGCCACAGATTGCGCTGTGCTCGTTCGTCCATCGTGAACTCCAGTGCCTTGGGGCTTGGCCAATCGATTCATCTATCCATTGATCGGCACGGAACCGGACCAACGCGGTGACAGGCCTCACAAGTTTGCCCACGCAATATGTATGCCCGCCCTCGATAGACAGGATTTCAGCTTGTGAGGTGGCGATCAAACCCGTCAGGGCACCGAGCAGGCGTGCTCTCACGACAGATACTGCTGCATTGCACCCTTGCGGTGATCGAGGACTGGATTGTGACTCCACGTCTGTCCGTAGTCCCGCATCACACCCGCGATCAGCTGACGCCTGTAGAGACTCTCGAGATTGCGCTGATACATATCCTCCGGATCACCGAAGCGCCGACGGATCATTCCCCGTAGATGGTCCTCCGTGTCCTGGGTATCGACTCTTCCCGCCAGATTCGTCCATTCCTTCGGGTCTGCCTCCAGATCGAACAGTTGCGGTTCGTAGCCATGGATGTAGTTGTATTTGTAGCGCCCCTGGCGCGCCATGATACACGGCATGCCCACCGCCTCGTGTGCCTGCGAATACGTTACTCGTTCCGCGTCCTCCCCTGACTCGAGTAGCGCCAGGAGGCTGTTGCCATCATGTGGCAATGGGTCCTGCACACCGGCGAGATCGTTGAACGTCGGCAACAGATCTAACAAAGACACGGGCGTCGTCATCGTCGTCCCCTTCTTCCAACCGTCGGGGAAGCGCACGATCAGCGGCACACGTGCCGACCATTCATAGAAACAGCGCTTCTGCACCATCTCGCGCTCGCACAACATGTCACCGTGATCGGAGGCGAAGACGACGACCGTATTCTCCGCCAGACCCGTCTCCTCCAACGTCGCCAACAGACCACCCACCTTGTCATCCATGTAGGTCGTCAGACCGTGATAGGCGCGCCGTAGTCGGCGCATGCTGTCAGGGTCGCGCAAGGCGGATTTCTCGACGCCATGGTATGCATTCAGATTGAGATCCATCTGCGAGCGCTGGGCCTCGAAGCCGGCGGGGAACTCGGCGATATCGACATCGGCGTCAGCATACATGTCCCAGTAGCGCTGGGGTGGCCAGAATGGCTCATGTGGATGGTGGTAGGAAGCGACGAGCAGAAATGGCTTGTCCTGTGCTGCTTGCCCCTGTGCCCGCAGATACTCGACGGCCCGGAAGTGGGTCTCCTCGTCATAACTCAGAGGTGTACTCCAGCGGTCGACGTGCACGGCATCCCCCGTGTACCCCTCGGCATTGTAGCGATTTCGCTGCCCCATGACCTCAGCATAGTCGGCGCCTCTCGTCTCCTTGATGCGGATCCACTCCTCCTTCACCCAACCAAAGTCCGACGAGTAGATATCCGTCGTCAGCCGTTGCCGGAAACCATGCAGCTGATCGGGGCCGACAAAGTGCATCTTGCCGGACAACACCGTGTCGTATCCTGCCGCGGCGAGATAGGTGGCGAAGGTGGGATGATCACAGGTCAGCGGCGCCCCATTGTCCCAGGCACCGATTTCGGAGGCGTGCCGTCCCGACATGATGCACGCCCTCCCGGGCGCGCAGAGCGGAAATGGCGTATAGGCAGAGTCGAAGCGTACACCTTCCTCGGCGAGACGCGCCAGGTGCGGCGTGCGCACGAGGGGATGTCCATACGCCGATGTCAGTTCCGCCACCATTTGGTCAGAAACGATGAACAGGATGTTGGGACGAGTCATTGGAGTCACCCTTCTGTTACGACACGCGTGAAAACGATATCCGCCACGCCCTCCTGCAGTGGCAGCGCCAATTGCGGGATACCACCATCGGCACCGGTCGTGAAACTCAGCAGCAGGGGCGTCGGCCAACGACGACCGTGGAATTCGAAGGTGTCGTAATGGAAATATTTGAGACGGCCATCGAGGTCATTCAGGCGAGCCACGAGTTTGCGCTTCTCGTAGCGCACTTCAAGCTCGCCATACCCGGGGTGATGATACGTTCCTTTATATGCATCCAGTCGATGGGATGGCTTGGTGCCAGACGTGCGACCCGCCAGCTGCCGACGTCGGGCCTCGCGCTGCGCCACTTGTTCTCGACGACTTTCGGACTTGGCACGGCGACTCCACGCCACCGACTTCAGGCCAAGCAGTGTGTCGAGAATTTCCCAGGTCAGTGTGTGTGGCAGCGCCGTATCCGAGTTGCTGAGCACCACCGTGCCTGCACCCTCGTCGGGCAACATCGTCGTCCGGCAACGAAATCCATCGATACCGCCAGAATGCGTTATGACCCGATGGCCACGGTAGGACATCACCGTCCAGCCCAACCCATAACTGAGAAGCTGAATCTCCGCATTTTCGTCCTGCCCCATGGACATATGCGGTCGATACATGTCGCGCAGGGACTTGCTGGAGATGAGCCGTTTGGCCTCGAAACGACCACCCCCGAAACGCAGACGCATCCAGCGAACCATGTCGTTGACACTGGAATTGATCGCCCCCGCTGGAGCGACTGCGTCGAGACTCCGGTATGGAACCTCACGCACCTTGCCCGTCCGGCTCTCGTGTGGGCGGGCGCCAACAGCGCATGATTTCAATTCTGCCACCGACGTCGAGGTAACTGACATGCCCAGCGGTTCGAGGATGCGTTTGCGCAGCAGATCCTCCCAGCTGCTGTCCGTCAGTTGACCGGCAAGATAGCCGGCGGTCATGTACATCAGATTCTGATACTGATAGGTGGTGCGCAGATCGGCTGTCGGTTCGAGATGTCGCAGGGCCTGCACCAATTGTGGACGTGTCGCCGACGACCCATACCAGACGTAGTCGTGGCGGGGTAACCCGCAACGGTGAGTGACCAGATCCCGCGCCGTCAGACGCGCACCGACGACTCGGTCAAACATCTCGAACTCAGGCAACATCTCCTGCACCGGTTGGTCCCAGTCGAGCACCCCGTCTTCGACGAGCATCTCTAGCAACATCGTGGTAAATGCCTTGCTGCACGAACAGATGGCGAACAGGGTGTCCGCTGTCACCGGCTGCTTGGTACCCAGACGGCGTGTGCCGAAACCATCGGCGAAAATCGTCTCGCCCTCGGCGACGACGCCTACCGCAACGCCGGGCACGTCAAAGGCACGACGCCGGATCTGCACGGTCCGTTGGAAATTCTCCAATCGGCTGATCGCGCTCCTTGCCTTCATATGTTTCCCCGTCTTCCTCTGACGGCACTGGATATGGCAAGCCACGATCTGGATTTCCATTGACATCGATGACGGGCCTGTCAGGTTCGACGCCGTGCTCGATCAGTACATCCCAATAGGGATCGCGTGTCTCTCGCAGCAGTTCGACCAGTCGCTGGCGCATCACTTCACATTGTGCCTGATCCTGCCGTGCGAGATTGTTCTGCTCGAAGGGGTCGGTCTGCAGATCGAAGAGCAGTTCGAAACGATTCTCGACGAAGGCATACTTCCACCGATCGCTCACAAAACCACGCCAGTCGGGCATACTCAGCCGCCAGCGCGGTGAGCCCACCATCTCGAGCAGGACTTCCTCAGGAGGCGTGAACCCCGCCTCCCCCCGTAATGCCGGCGAGAAGTCCTGGCCCTGACTCCACACGGGCACATCTGCCCCCACCAACCCAAGGGTCGTCGCCATGAGATCGACGAGGCTGAACAAGGCCTGCGGCGTGCCACCCGCAGGGATGTGACCGGGCCAGTGGAAGATTGCCGGGATGCGCACCGACTCCTCGTGGGGATGTTCCTTGGTGTTGAACACGCCGTGGCTACCCATGTAGTCGCCATGATCGGAGAAATAGATGGTCAGCGTGTCCTCGAAACCGGCTGTCCCACCGACACACTCCAGCAGCCGGCCGATATTGGCGTCGAGATTTTCGATCATGGCGTAGTAGGTGGCCAGATTTTTTCGCATCTCGGGCGATTCGTGGAAGTTGGGCCGAACCTCCAACTTGTCGGGATCGAAACGTTCCCATTCGTCCGGGGCGATCAGTGGGAAATGTGGTGGCGTGACAGAGAGCACCAGAAACAGCGGTTCGTCGCCATCGTAGGTGTGGATGTAGTCCATGGCGCGATCCGTCAGCGCGTCCGTCTCGTACCCCTCCAACGGCGTCGGATCCGTGTTGTCCAACTCGTATATCGAACTGTTGAAGTGCCGGTTGAGATTCTCGAAGCCAAACCAGTCCTGAAACCCGGCACGGTGAGACTCGGGTGTGCGGTTGCGGGAACCCCCTTCGTATCGGCCACTGGTATCTTCTGAGACCGATTTGGGGATCTGGTCGCGCACGATGCCACAGTGCCACTTGCCGAAGTATGCGGTGTGATACCCCTGGCTGCGCAACTCTGTCGCCGTACTCGGCGCCGTTGGTTTGAATACATCGAAGAATCCCGCCACAGGGCCGGCGTGTGCGTGCCTCCCCGAAAAAATGGTCCCCCGCGACGGCGTACAGATCGGGCAGTTCGCATACGCCCGCGGGAAGGAGGCTCCCCCAGCGGCAAGATGATCCATCCACGGCGTCTTCACATTCGGATCGCCGCTGTGGCCCATCGCTTGGCCCCGGTGTTCATCCGACAGGATGTACAGTATGTGCGGTTTCTTGCTCATCGTGGGATCCCCAGTTCGTCGCGCAGATGTTCATCCTCGATGTCGTGCAGGCCCCAGTATGGGAGACGTTTCGACACCATCAATTCACCACGTCCGCCCTCGGAACTCTCCCATCTGAGGATCCGGTGGGGGTAGACGGTGTCGATCCACACCTTCTTCTCACGTGTATCGTAAGACCACGTCCAGGGGATCGCCGCATACTCTTCCCCGTCACCGACGGTGACGGCCTCCTGCCTCCCCTTCGTCAGCGTCACCTCCACCAGCTCCCGTGGCGCATGCCGGATGCGGAACTGCCACAGGCTGGGCAGCAGTGTCATCTGCCGCGACTCCCCCTCATCCATGAACGTCCCCTTCAACTCGCGGAGACGGATCAGCAGGTGGTCCTCGCTGGCGAATTCCTGCGGCCGCTCGAAACTCCACTCCTGTCGGCCTTCGCTCTCGAAGTAACTGTTGAGGTCGCCACGCAGTCGGCCGTCATCGATGCGCACCTCTTCGAAAACATGGCCACACCACTCCTGGGAACTCAGATTCAGCTTCAGTAGCTCGAATGGCTGCGATTGAGTTAGTGGCTCCACGGCGCTGAAGACCGATGTCATCACCGAATAGTCGTATATGCCGGTGGTAAACTTGAGAATGCTGTTCAGCTTGAGTGTATAGATGCGGTCACGTTCCGGTGTCGGCGATTCCACCTTGATGAGGGTATTTCGGTTGACGTCTTCCGTGACAAAAATCATCACGCCATACCCCGTGCGTTCTTCACCATATCGAGGCTGCACGACCTTGTAGGAAGAGACCTCGGCCTGACCATCCCCCCAGAAGTCGTAGAAACCCTGGGCACTTGCCGCAATTGGGAGCGTGCAGATCGATGCACCCCAGAGTACCGATCGAATCCTCATGCCAATCTCTCCCTTGTTGACGCCGCCGAATCAGCGGCGGGTGGGTCAGGTTCTCCCCAGCCACCACCTCCGGGTGTCTCCATGACCAGGCGGTCCCCCGCCATCAGTTGGGCCCCATCGATGGCGCCCAACTCCTGCACCGTACCATTTCCTCGTACAATGTGCTGACACCCGGGCGCTCCGTCACCACCACCTGCGCCCCCTTTGGGTCCGGACCGTCGATGTTGCGTGAGTACAGACAGCGCTACCGGCTCGAGGAACGTCAGTTCGCGCACGGCGCCATCCCCACCACGCCAACGTCCGGCACCACCGCTCCCAGAGCGTACGCCGAAGCGTTCCGTCCGTACCGGGTAGCGATTCTCCAGCACCTCGGCATCGGTGATCCGCGTATTCGTCATGTGACTGTGCACCGCATCAGCCCCATCAAAACCGGGGCCCGCACCAGTGCCACCACAGATCGTCTCGTAATAACCGAATTGCTCATTACCGAAGAGCGTGTTGTTCATCGTGCCCTGGCTGCCGGCGACAATGCCGAGAGCCTCCAGCAAGGTGTCGACGAGACACTGACTGGTCTCCACATTGCCACCCACGACGGCGGGATTGTCTCCCATCACCGTGAATGGAGGATTCAGCATGCCAGGGGGCAAACAGATTTCTACCGGATCAAGAAATCCCTCGTTGAGAGGCAGCGGCTTCTCCACCAACAGACGGAGTACATAGATGACCGCGCTCTGCACGATCGCCGGAGTCGCATTCAGGTTGCCCGGGTGTACGGCTGCCGAACCGGTAAAGTCGATCCGTGCGCGCTCCTGGTCCACCTCGATGGCGACTGCGATCACGGCGCCGTCGTCGAGGCCGCCCTGGGCCCGATAGACGCCGTCGGGAAGGACCGCCAACGCCGCCCGAACGCCACGCGCTGCCTCCTGTCGCAGAGCCTCCATGTAGGCCACCACTTCATCTTCACCATGCGTCACCGCCAGGCTCTGCAGGTGTCGACTGCCCCGGTGGTTGGCGGCGAGCGCCGCTTCGAGATCAGCGACATTGTCAAGTGGCGCCCGGGAGGGATATGGACCGAACTCCAGCAGTTGTTGTACTTCCTCCCAGCGTGGCGTGCCAGCGGCAACCAACAGACGTGGTTCGATCACAACCCCTTCCTCGCTTAGTCGTGTGGCTGCAGGCGGCATCGAGCCGGGTCGGATACCACCGATTTCGGCGTGATGGGCTCGACTTGCAGCGTATCCGAGAAGACGACCGGTGCCGGAATGGACCGGTGTGATGAGCGTGATGTCCGGCAGGTGTGACCCCCCAAAACCGGGATGGTTGGTGATCGCCGTGTCCCCTGGTGCCAGCTCCAGAGTGGCGGCGACTGCGCGCACGCAGACACCAAGCGCCCCGAGGTGCACGGGGATGTGGGGTGCATTGACGACGAGGCGCCCCTCCGGGTCCAGCAGGGCGCAGGAAAAGTCGAGTCGTTCTTTGACATTCGTCGACAACGCTGTCCGTTGCAGCAGCGTGCCCATCTCGCGGGCGCCATTTTCCAGCGCGTGCGTGAACAACTCCAGACGCACCGCATCTGCCTGTGGCAGGTTGTCGGCAACTGCCGTCATCGACACCTGGCGCCGCAGCACGAGGGCGCCGCGGGCATCGACCTGCAATCGCCAACCTTCGGCGACCCATGCGGCACTGTGTTCTTCGAAGATGAGCGCCGGCCCATCGACCGTCGCACCGGTGCCCAGTTCTTCGCGCTCATATGTCGGCACCTCGCACCAGAGGGAACCCGTCCACACTCGGCGCTGACCCGATACCTTGCTGACACCCTCTGGTGCCTGCTGTATCGTCGTCGACGCCGGCGTCGGCACACGGGAGCTGGCGACGACGCGCACGGACTCGACTTCGATGAGGCGTTCCTTCGTCGGACGATGTCCATACACCCCCTCGTAGGCATCGGCGAATGCTGCAGGCAAGGAGACGCCATCGTCGGCCTCGATGGTGAGGCAGGACTCCTGGCCACGAAAACGAAGGTTGACCATGCGCCGTCGAATCTCGATGTCATCCGCAAGGATCCCCTCTGCGACCACCTCCGTTCGCGCCGCCTCCCCCAACTCACGCAGCCACTGAGGCAGCTCGGACGCCACCTCGGCCAATGGCTCAAGCACCTGTCGCTGCGCAAAACGCTCGACCACGGCGGCGCCTAGTCCGTGAGCGGACAGCAGACTGGCGTCCACCGGTACGATGACGCAGTCGATGGCCAGGCAAGATGCCACACCACATGCATGCTGGGCGCCGGCGCCGCCGAAAGCTACCAACCCATGGTCGGTTGGATCATACCCTCGTTCCAGCGACACCCGACGGATCGCCGCCGCCATGCGCTCGTCGGCGATCTGCGTCAGCCCTGACAGTACCGCCTCCGCGGTACTCTCAGCAGCGTGCTTTGCCATAACCGCGAGCAATTCGTCGAGTCGGCTCCGCGCTGCCTCAACGTCGATGGGGATGCCGAAACGCGCGGGGTCGAGCCGACCGCATAGCAGGTTGACATCGGTCACCGTCAGGGGACCACCGGCACCATAACAGGCCGGCCCCGGATCGGCGCCGGCACTTTCTGACCCCACCGTGAGACGACCTTCGAAAAACCGGCAGATCGAACCGCCACCGGCGGCGACCGTCTCAATCGCCAGGGCTGGTGCTACGAGATGTGCATCGCCGACACGATGCTCGAACTGATACTCAAAATCACCATCCCAACGAGCGACATCCGTGCTGGTTCCACCCATGTCGAAGGAGATGATCCGCTTGTCGCCACGCTCCCGGGCCACCGCCGCTGCACCGGCAACACCCCCCGCCGGGCCGGATAGCAGACTGTCGGTGGCGCGATACAGACGACCTTCGACGAGCCCACCGGCACTGGTCATGGCGTGCACGGTTCCGGCAACAACCCGGGAGTGGACTCGCTCGAGATAGCCCTTGATGATGGGCCCCAGACAGGCCTCGACCACCGCCGTCTGTGCCCGTGGAAGAATCTTGATCAGTGGCGCCAGATGCGCCGACACGGAGACCGTGGAAAAACCCAACTCGCGCAGAAACGCTGCGACTCGCTCCTCATGTTCGGCATTGCGGTAGCTGTGCATGAAAGCGATGGCGGCAGCGGCTATGCCACGCGCCTGCAGACGCCGCGCCTGTTGAGCAAGACCGGTGAATGACAAGGGGCGCACGACCCGGCCCTCGGCGTCGAGACGCTCGTCCACCTCGATGACATCCAGGGTGAGTGGTGCGCTCTTGCGCACGTCCACGGCGAACAGATCAGGCCGGCGCTGATCACCGATGCGCAACAAATCGGCAAAGCCACGCGTGACAAACAACGCCGTGGGTACACCCTTGCGTTCCAGCAAGGCATTGGTGCCACGCGTCGTCGCCAGGCGCAACTCCATCTCGGGTAGGGCTTCGTGCAACGGCGTGTCGGTGACCAGTCTCGCTGCCAGGATGGGCGCTTCCTCGTGGGCGAACACTTCGAAGGGGGTGCCGGATTCGATCGGCGCCATCGGACCGTCCACCGTGAGTTTGCCGAAGCTGTCGCAGGCGACGATCCGCCGGCTCTGTGTCGCTGGCTGATCACCACGCAAGAGTCGCAGTTCATAGCCGAGAAGAAAGCCAGCAGACAGCTGGTGTGGCATGTCGGTTTGCAGCGTGTCCTTTGCCGAATGGCCGGTGACACGTCCCCGCAGTGCACTGTTGCTCAGGACTTTGGCGCGATGCTGGTGACCATGAGGATCGATGGCGAGGCAGTCCGTGAATGTGCCCCCCGTATCGACCCGAATCTGCCACCGATCCATCAGTGTGGCCGCGTCGTGACGTCCACCTTGAGAAACCAGATCTCGTACAGTGGCACGAGAATGCACAACAGCATCGTCGCCCCGAACAGCGCCGAGTTGACCGGCGCCAGAAGGCCGAAATCAGCCGCCACGTATCGCACCAACCACGGTTTGGCCACGTCGAGGGCGGCGTAAGCGAAGGCGCTGGTCACAACCACCCCCTTCCACCGACGACTCCACGCACTCATGAGGAAGAGATGGCCCACGGTAAGAACGATGACGGGGGTGATGAACAGGTGGAAGTGTGTCGTCTCGATCAACTCGAGATGCTCCTTGGCAAACATCATGCGCGCCTCGTCACCGCGATAATAGGCGGCGGCGCCATCCGTACTGAGACGGGTACGCTCCCACGACATATAGATGGAGAAGGCAGAGGCGGCCAGCATGAACACCAGGAAGTAGGTGATGATCAGCTTGGTATTGAGATCCATGCGAGCAAGCATGGAACGATTGGTGAAGTAGCGCATTGGCCTGCGTGTAGGAGTGTCTAATCTATTGACGCGTTTTGGAAGGCGGTTTGGACGAGAAGCAAGGACCGGCGCACCCCCGCATTCAATGCTCGCACTGACAAGGTCGCACCCGTAATGTTGATGATATCCTGATTGATGCGGATGGGATCGGCGCCATCCATGCCGCGATACTGACGCAGGAACCGCTGACGGCGAACTTCACCACCCCGACTCTCACGGTACACCAGTATCGCCACCCCGGACACCTGCCACTGCGGATCGACAGCGACAAGATAGGTGATCGGTCGATACTTGCCGATCTCGTCACCGATGACGGCGTATCCCAGCAGCCTGTGAGTCGCGTCGCGGGCAATATAGACGGCCACCGAATCAGCGCCAAAGGAGCGGGCCCCGCTGTCGCGCAGACGCTGGCGCAGACTGTCCGTTACCGACAGCATGTGACCGTCAAAGGAAGAGGCCGAAGGGTAGGCGCCCGCCAGCGCCTGCTCAGGTGACAGAAAGACCTGCACCTGGCCGATCTGTTGAGCCGTCGGCGCGGCGCCCGCCGTCGCTGCGAACAGGGCGGCGGCCCACAACGTCCACATCTGTTTGAGCATGTCAGAAATAAGAGGCGAGTGACAGAATCAAGCCGCTTCGATCCTCGTCCCGATCATAGATCTCGTAATCGAGTTTGATCACCGTCTGCTCCTCCAGCCGAAAGTTGAGCCCAACGGTGCTGCGCGTTTCCTCGCTCCCCCCAAGGTCGATGTGACCATATCGCGCCGTAGCGGTGAACGTGGAGTTTGGAAATAACAGCTTCCCTGGCAGAAAGTGATACGCCACCTGCGCGTAGTATCCGGAGCGACCTTCCTCGACAGCACCATCGACATTTGCAGTGGCGTATTCACCACGCACATCGAGGGGTCCACGATTCCAACCGGCATCGATGGCGTAGATCGACAGGTTGTGATCTCCGGTGTCGTCGTAAGCGCCAACGTGAAACGAGCCTCCCACCTCCAGTCCAAGTGAGGGGGAGTAGTGCAGCCGACCGACCATCGATTTCTGCTCATTGTTGTCCTGCTTCTGACTGCCCCGTGCAGAGCGCAGACTGGTGCCCGCCTCTTCGTTGAATCCATTGACGACATAGAGTTCATACCCGGCGACGGTTTCCTGCGTCGGGTAGAGGGTGCCGAAAAAACCCATGCCCGACTCGCT
>Ga0310124_10002331_pt1 | contig 13058 bp, 11 predicted proteins | sample CB11b_AW_Bot5_MG_FD_203507 | JGI IMG/M metagenome (GOLD analysis project Ga0310124, IMG submission 203507) | Marine microbial communities from Western Arctic Ocean, Canada - CB11b_AW_Bot5 | ecosystem: Environmental > Aquatic > Marine > Oceanic | place: Canada: Western Arctic Ocean | collected...
TCGCTCCGAGCACTGCACTACCTGCACGATCAAGGCATCGTGCACGGAGACATCAAGCCGTCGAACATCATGATCGACGCCCGCAGACGCATCAAACTCGGCGACTTCGGCCTCGCCCGACGTGTCAGCGACCGCGACGGCACCCTGCTCAAGGGAGCCACCCGCTACATTGCTCCCGAGGTCGTTTCCGACGCATTCGGGTTGGTCGAATCCAGCAGCGATCTCTATTCACTCGGCTTCGCCGCCTACGAACTGATGTGCGGAGAACCGTTCGAAGAACTGGCACTGGGGCTGGGTGCGTTGCGGAGCAACACGGCCGGAGAGGACCCGTGGATCGAATGGCACGCGGCTCCCGATCGCCGGCTGCCACGGATCAGCGAGGTGCTCGAGGGGGTGCCCGAAGACCTGGCGAAGGTCATCCAGAAACTGACCGAGAAGGACAAGTCGCGGAGATACGATTCGGCCCAGCAGGCGCTCTCGGACCTCAACATCGACGTGAAAATCATCCGCAATGACGGAGACGATGCGGACCAGGCCGAGGCCGATGATGCCGAGTCGCCTCCCGTCAACCGTCGCCGCACGCTCGCAATCGCAGCCGTCTGCGCCTCGATCTTTATCTCCCTGCTGATGGTCTTCCTGCCTGGCGATGGCACATCCACACCGCCAGGCCGCGACTCCGTCTCGGACGTGGTCGTGCTCGAAGAAATCTTCGACAAGGGACAGCGGCTGAGAGTGAGGAACATGACGACGGGAATCGAGAGCGACGTGCGGCTGGATGATGACGTGGCCGTGCTCATTCAACGCAACGCCGACAGCAAGCAGCACGCAACACTCACAGACCTCGCACCCGGCGATCGACTCGAACTGAAACGGACCTCGGAGGACTCGAAGCGGATCGTCGAAGTGACCGCCGCTCACGCCAGGACCGACGAAGGACTGCTCAGTTCACTCGATGTCCCCGCCTCGCAACTGGTGCTCTCGCCCCAGGCCGGCAGTCAACGCGACGAGATTCCCCTGAGAATCGCCTCCGGCACACACCTCAGGCTCAACGGACGCACCGCCGACCTGCTCGATCTGCAACCCGACGACCAGGCCACCGCCCTCCACGTCCAGGACGCCGGTGGCAGTGGCTCGAGACTGGCGATCCGGGTCGAGATCCACAGGACCACCACGATCGTGGGACTGGTCAGCCGCATCGATGAAGGCAAGCGACGGCTGACCCTGCAGCTTCAACAGGGAGGCAGCAGCCTCGGCTACCAGGCCTACAACCTCTCAAGCAACGCAGGGATCACCGGTCGAGGCAGCAAGGCAGCAGAACGGGCCAACTGGTCGATCGGGTCACTGAAACAGAACATGCTGGCAGTCGTCGATCACGACGAGACGATCTCGGCGATCACGATCACCACCGCAGGACAGCCGATGATCCGCGGTGCCATCGACTCGGTCGATCAGCCCTCCCAACGCATCACCGTCCGGGTGTCCGGTGGCAACCAGAACCTCGAGGTCGACGATCGGTCCCGGGTGTTTCTCAACAGCCGACCCGCACGACTCGAAGACCTCCGGCCCGGAGACTCAGCCTGGATCGCCGCTGAACCCCGGGGAGGACCGACGCTGGTGATCGCCGCAGAACGAGGAGCCTACCCGCATCGCTGGGCTCTGCTGATCGGGACCAGCCGCTTCCGCGACAAGTCGCTGACCCCGCTGCCGTTCGCCGGCAACGACCTGAAACTCGTCTCCGACCATCTCACGTGGTTCTATCGCGTCCCCACCGACGGGTCGCACGCCAGGCTACTCAACAATACCACCCGAGCCGATCTCGAAAAGCAGGTGGCCACCTTCCTCGGCGAACTCCGTGGAAGAGCCGAACTGGTCGTCTACACCACCGGGCACGTCTACCGCGGCGACGACGACCGCCTCTGGCTCGCTCCCACTGGCTTCCAGTGGGACAACATGGCCCAGACCGGAATCTCGCTCGATTGGCTCGCCGACCAGATCGATGCCAGCGGGGGGGCCGAGAGGACCTGGCTGCTGGACGTGACCCACACCGGCAGCGGCACCGACCTGCAGAGGCAGCCCGATGGAGCCGCGCTGCTCCTGGCACTCGGCAGTCGACTCAAGAACACCACCCTGATCACCAGCTGCAGCCAGGGTCAAAAAGGACTCGTCGATCCCCAGAGACGACACGGACTCTTCGCCTGGCACATCGCTACCGGCTTGCGGGGACCGGCAGACTCCGACACCGATGGACACGTTTCGGGTGTCGAACTGTTCGAACACCTGAAGCAGGGACTGAGGCGGGATGGAGAACGACTCGGTGCCACCCAGACACCCGGATTCTCCGGACCACGCTGATCGACCCGAACACCGAGCCGCTCCCCTTCTCAGGCGCACCCCGTCCGTGGCACCAACCTGCTCAACACCCCCCCGCATTCAGCAACCCCGCGCCCTGTGGCCGGCCCTGGTTCTGCTCGTCGGCCTCACCGCATGTGGGCTCTCTCGCGAAGAGACTCAATCCGACTCCGCGGCCGCCGCTCCCAGCCACTCCAGCGTGCTGCGATTGGCCACCACCACCAGCACGGCCGACACCGGGCTCATGGAGTTCCTGTTGCCCGACTTCGAAGAGTCGCACAAGGTCCGAGTCGACGTGATCGCCGTCGGTTCCGGCCAGGCCCTGAAACTCGGCGAACAGGGCGACGTCGACGTGCTGCTGGTTCACGCCCCCCGCAGCGAACAGAAGTTTCTCGAAGCCGGACACGCCATCCGACGCGATGACGTGATGTACAACACGTTCCTGCTGCTGGGACCCGAGGCCGACCCCGCCAGGATCCGCGGACAGGGCATCGTCGTGGCACTCAAGAACATCGCCAGGTCCCAGGCACAGTTCGTTTCGCGAGGAGACGACAGTGGAACCCACAAGCGAGAACTCGAGCTGTGGAAGAGCGCCGGAGGCCTCGCGGCCTGGGACAACTATGTCGAAACCGGACGCGGGATGGGACACACGCTGGTGACCGCCAACGAACTCGCTGCCCACGTGCTGTGCGACCGCGGCACCTACCTCAAACTCCGCGACAAGATCTCGCTGGTCCCGCTCGTCCAAGGCGAACCCGTGCTGCACAACCCCTACGGCGTGCTGGTGGTCAACCCCGACAAGCACGACCGGGTCAACTCGGAACTGGCAACCCGACTGGCCGACTACCTCGTCTCGGATCCCGTGCAACACAAGATCGCCTCGTTCCGGCTCCACGACGAAGTGCTGTTTCACCCGCACACCCGTGATACGCACTGATGGAATTCCTCGTCGAAGGCTTCCGAGAAGCCGTACGCCTGGTCGCCAGCGGCGACAAGCAGGTGCTGGACGCCACCGGCCGCACGCTGAGCATTTCGCTCTCAGCGGTGCTGATGGCGGTGCTGCTGGGACTGCCGATCGCCGCCTGCCTGGCACGTCGCCGATTCGTGGGACATCGACTGCTGCTGGTCCTGTTCCGCAGCCTGCTGGGTGTGCCCACCGTCTTCCTGGGACTGATCTGCTTCGGGCTGTTCGCCCGACGCGGACCTCTGGGACCACTCGATCTGCTCTACACACCCTCGGTGATCGTCTTCGGCGAGACGCTGCTGGCCCTGCCGATCGTCGTGGCGCTGGCCCACGGAGCACTCACCTCACTGGACCCCCGCATCCCCGAAACCGCACGCACGCTCGGAGCCGGGCCACTCCGCCGGCTGCTGACCTACCTCAGCGAAGCCCGCACCGGGCTGATCCTGGCCGTCCTGACCGCGTTTGCCCGCTGCTCGACCGAACTGGGCATCGCCATGATGGTCGGCGGAAACCTCAAGGACCGCACCCGTACGCTGGCCACCGCCACCGCGATGGAAACCGGCAAGGGCGAATTTGCCCTGGGGCTGGCCATGGGAGGACTGTTGCTGCTGCTGGCCACCGGCATGACCCTGCTCGTGGCAATGCTCGGCAGAGAACACCGGAGAGACGCATGACCATCGTCTCGACACACAACCTGTCCGTCTCTCGCAACAACACCCCGATCCTCAAGGCCCCCGACCTCGAAATCGCCGCCGGGGACCGGGTCGGGGTTTCCGGAGGAAACGGCTCGGGGAAGACCACGCTGCTGAGAGTCCTGGCCGGACTCGAACAGGCCGCTCCCGGACAGGTCCGCTTTGCCTGCCCGCCTCGTGAAATCACCCTGGTGCACCAGCAGCCCTGGCTGTTCCGCGGCAGCGTGCTGGCCAATATCGAGTACGGACTGGCCGCTCGCCGGGTCGGCCGAAGCGACCGGCGACGACTGGCCACCGGGTGGCTCGAACAACTCGGCGGCAGCTACCTCCTGGGTCGAGACGCCAGGGGACTCTCGGCAGGCGAACGACGCCGGGTGGCCCTGGCACGCGCCCTGGCGCTCGAGCCGGGCCTGCTACTGCTCGACGAGCCGCTGGCCGAAATCGACGAGGCCGGGGTCCGGTTGATCGGCGGAGTGCTCGCCGGACTCAAACACACCGCCATCGTGATCGCCTCGCCGGTCGAACTGCCCGAAGGGCTCATCGAGCGGTCGATCGAACTGCTCGCTCCGCGTGACTCCAACACATCGCCCCGAAGCGAGTGATACTTGGGATCGTGGACGCTCGCAACCGGCGCCGGTATGCTGACAGCCAATCGCAAACGCAAACGCAACTCTACCTATTCACAGCGGGAGACAACCTGATGAGACGCAAGCTCGCGACGCTGTCGGTCGCCGGACTGGTACTGGCCGCCGGCCTGCTGGTGCTGAACACCTCGGCCGCCGCGCCCAAGAAAACCACCGCCGACAAGCTGCTCAAGAATGTCCAGACCCAGGGCCTGAAGTTCTCGCGGATCGGCCGCATGAGTTTCGCCAAGGCCGGGGTGCTGCTGGTTGCCGATCGCGGCAATGGATCCGTCGTCGCCATCGACACCGGCGACCTGGGACCGGCCCGGCCGCTGAAGAAACGGGTCGACAGTGTCGACAAGCTGGTCGGAGGTGCCCTGGGTACCAACGCCGCCGGAGTGCAGATCGTCGACATGGCCGTCAACCCGCTCAGCGGACTCATCTACCTCTCGGTGATCCGCAAACAGGATGGCATCAGCACGCTGCTGACCATCGATGCCACCGGCAAGGTTGCCGCCGTGAACCTCGCCAAGGCACGCCACGTAAGGATCACCCTGCCCGGTGACGGCAAGGCCAAGGTCAGCAACGTGACCGGTGTCAAACTGGCCGGCAGCCGCGTGCTGGCCGCCGGGCAAAGCGGACGCGAGTTCGCCAGCAAGATCTACTCGATCCCGCTGCCGCTGGAACATGGCAACTCGGCGGCGGTCTACAGCACCGAGACCTACCACGTGGCTCACGGTCGCTGGGAATCCCGGGCGCCGATCCAGTCGTTCATCCCGGTCCAGGAAAAGGGCAAGACCTACATCGTCGGCTCGTTCTCCTGTACACCGATCGCCAAGTTCCCCGTCGATGGACTCGAAAGCGGTGCCAAGGTCAAGGGGACCAGCATCGTCGAACTCGGCAGCGGCAACCGGCCGATCGACATGTTCATCTACAAGAAGGGTGGCAAGGACTGGCTGGTGACCAACACCGACCGCTTCCACCACAAACGAAGACCGATCGGACCCAGCCAATACTGGGGCTGCCGCGTCGACCTGAAGTACCTCGGTGCTACCGAGACCAACGAGAAGGCCGCACGGCGAGTGGTCAAGCAGAAGAAGGGGCCCGAGGGGGTGGAGGTCGTCGACATCCTGTTCGGGGTCAAGCACATCGACCAGTTCGACAACGACAAGGTCGTCGTGCTCAGGGACAACAAGGGCCAGCTCGACCTCGAGCCGGCCGTGCTGCCCTAACCCCACGCCTGAGACCCCGATGAACCGGTTTCACAGGCCAACGCGAACGGCCGCCGCAAGACTCGTGCTTGCGGCGGTCGTCTCGTTCGCGATGCTCACCGCCTGTCGGCCTCGCCCGCAGACTCCGGCCACAGGATCCGCAACCGCTCAGACGATACCCGACCAGGCCAACGACGGTCACTTCACTCTCACGGTAAAGGTCGACCCCGACCAACCCGGCAAGATCACCGTCGTGGTTACCTCAACCGATGATGCGTTTGAAGAGATCGATGCCGAGACCGCAAACGGGCTGATCGAAGTCAGGGCCGAGACGGCCGTGCTCGGATCGCTCGATCGTGTCTCGGACCGCGAACTCCACTTTTCACCCTCCTTCCCCCTGCTGGCCGGAAGCGAGGTCCTGGTCAGATTCGATCCGACCCAAGACCAGACCCTCAACGGATCACCCCTGGAACTCCGACACCGTGTCCCCAGCCCCCCCGCCGCTCCCGCTCCTACCATCGAACACATCTACCCCACCGCCGACCTGCTGCCGGCCAACCACCTGAAGTTCTACATCGTCTTCTCCGAACCGATGCAGCCCGGTGAGATCTGGAACTACTTCGGACTGCTCGACCTCGACAACGAACAACCGGTGCCCAGGCCGTTCCGGCACACCGAACTGTGGTCGCGCGACGGCAAGATCCTGACGCTGTGGTTCCACCCGGGACGGGTCAAGACCGGAGTCAATCTCAATACCGAACTCGGAGCCATACTCGTCAGCGGGCGGAGATACCGCCTGAGTGTCTCCGGTGATTGGCCCTCGGCTCGTGGAACCCCGCTGGGAGAAGACGTCAGCCGCGAGTTTCAAGCCGGCCCGCACGATCATACGCAGCCCGATCCGACCGCCTGGAAACTCAAGATCCCCGCCCCCGGCTCGCGAGAACCTCTGGTCTGCCAACTCGGATCCCCCCACGATTGGGCACTGCTGCACAGCGATGTCGCTGTCGAAAACGCCGCCGGAAAACCGCTGGCCGGGTCCATCTCGACCTCCCATCATCAATCCCACTGGCACTTCACCCCAAACGAGCCCTGGCAGGCGGGCCGATACCGGCTGGCCATCGGCAGCGTGCTCGAAGACCTCGCCGGCAATAACCTCGAACGACCCTTCGAAGTCGATCTCAGCCGCAAGAGCAACCGCGACGCTGATGCGAAACCCAACACCGCATCGGCCTACCGCAAGTTCGACGTCGGCCCGTAGCAGCCGGCGTCAGACCCCCGGCGTCCCTTGCGGCCAATCTCCCGCAATTCGACAAATCCGATTAAACCGGTTGAGGCGAGTTTGCCGGTTGTGCCGATAAGTCAACGGGGCGAATCGTCGATTCACCGAGGGTCTCGGTCCGTCAACGGAGTGGCAGACATGTCGATGGTCCCAACACAGGACAACACACACCCGATGGGTTGCTCACACTCAACACTCATCCCACGCCTGCTGCTCGGGCTCGCCGTCGTGGCTCTGCCCAGCACCGCACCGGCCGGGATCTTCGACTTCCTCAAGAAAGATCGCGACGACGACGTCGAAATCATCGAAACGCACCACGCCAGCAACTGCCGCTGCCGCACCCGCTGCAACCATCCCAAGCATCCGCAAAAACAACACACCACCCCGCAAACCACCTACCGACCCACACCTCGACCCCAACCACAAACCTACTACCCCACACCGCAACCCACACCGCAGCAAACCCGCCGTTACACCGTCCCGCAGATCGCCGCTCAACCCACCGCGCCGATTCTCCGAAACGCTCCACCCGCACCGCCCACCTACCGGTACGCCATCAAGCCGACCCCGGCAATCGTCTACCAGCCGGCTCCGACCTACCGCACCGGTCCGCAGACGATCTACCAGCGTGAAGCGGTCATCGGCCGTGTGCCGGTCACAACCTGGCAAACGCAGTGGGTCGACCAGGGTGGCTACCGCATGGTCTGGGTCTCCAGGCCGGTCCTCCGCCAGGTGCCGCGGACCAGCTATCAATCGGTGAGGGGCTACCGCGTGGTGCCGTACCAGCGAGTCAATCCGCTGGCCGGAGTTCCGGTTCATCAGCCCACACCGCAGCCCACACCGCAGCCCACACCGCAGCCCACCGCACGCCCGGTCCCCAATCCGCTCGATGCTCAACCGGTCAGCTCGAGACCCGCAGCCAACCAGTCGCTCAAGCCGACCACCGCCCACCGCGTCTTTCAGGCACGAGGCCGACTGGGTCGGTAGGGATCAGGGCGATGGAGTGCGTGCTAATGAAACGCAGGCACCTCGGCCACGCTCTCGCCGTCGATCATTGACTGCAGGTGAGCCGCCACGCGGTCGATGATCAACTCGACCATCGCGGCACCATTCTCGGCAGTGGCCAACAGCGGCTCTTTGTCCTCCTGGTCCTGCATCGCGTCCTCGCGGACGTTCTCGGGAAAGACCGCCAGCGCAAAGGCCGTCTCGAACTCCTGGGCATGGCCGGGCCACCGTCCTGTCTCCAGGTACGGCCCAACCGCCTCGTCGTCCAGAAAATCCCAGTAGCTGTGAAACTGCACGTTGGTCTCCAGCCGCTGCAGGAACTGGCCCCAGATGCCCTGGCAGGGTGCCACATTGCCGCCGTGCCCGTTGAGCACCAGGATGTGCTCGAAGCCGGCCTGGTGCATGCTGCGGATCGTGTCGAAGAGAACCGCCAGCCAGCTGCCAGGCATCGCCGAGAGCGTACCGGGGTGACGCATGTGGTGCTCGCTGATCCCGATGTTCATCGACGGAGCCACCAGGACGCCCGGATGCAGCCGCTTGGCCGACTCCACAGAAACATGCATGCAGCTTCGCCAGTCGTGCTCCATCGACAGGTGCTCGAGATGCTGCTCGGTCGCTGCCACCGGGATGATGCACGCCTTCAACTCGCCACCAACCATCCGCTCGCGGAACTCGCGACGGGAATGCTTGCCCACCAAAACCTGCTCGTCTCGCACGTCACTCATCTCAACTGGCTCCTGTTTGGCTCGAGACCCTCCGACCATGTCACCCCGATCGTCGCCGAAGACCGCCGCTTTCGCCAGCAACCCGGTCCCCCCGAAGATCACGCCCCCGACGAATCCGCCGGACCTCCCAGCATTTCCTCCATCACCACGTAACCACCACTCTCCATACCCAGGCCCCGGTAGGTCTCCTGCGCGATCCGGTTGTGCTCCTCAACATAAAGCCGCAAGCCCACCACGCCCCCCTCCTCCAGAGCCTCACCCCTGAGCGTCTCGTACAGCCTGCCAAACACGCCCCGACGACGGAATTCCGGCTCCACGTAGACACTCTGTAACCACCACACGTACCCGTTCCGCCAATCACTCCACTCCCAGGTGTGCATCAAAACGCCCACCACCTGGCCGTCGATCGTGGCCACCAGGTAGCGACCCCTGCGAGCCTCCCCGGCCACGCTCTCACAAAACACCGCCGCAACTCCCGCACGCAGCGTCGCAGCGTCCAGCTCCTTCCCCTCCGTCTCCAAAGCCATCCTCCGGTTGAACTCGACCAGCCTCCCGACGTCGGCCTCAACCGCCCCGCGAACCTCGATCCCACTCGCTTCCACCTCGCTCTCCTCGATCATTGTTTGACCCCCACGGACCCCCACCGACCCCATCATTCCCCGTCGCGTCCGGTCATTCAACTCGTAGCGGTTTCGCACTCCAAGCCGACTGGTCCGACCCGACCCGCTCGATTCGTGCGACCCGGTACCGACGCAGCATTCAGCCGCGATTCGGGTCGGGGCTTCTGGCGATAAAGCGTAAGCCAGGACCTCTGGACGGAACAATCAGCCCCAACATTTTCCGATTCCCTTCGACCGATGATGCACACAGAGCTCCCAGAGGGGGCCGGATGTGCCGGTCAGAGTGGTCTTGCCGAACAGGTGGCATTGTGGGGCGGCGACCACGCGCGCCGGACACCGGACGGACACCAACACGAGAGGACAGCAGTGAGCGATCACTACGAACACCAAGACGTCACCACGACTCCGAACGAACTGTCCGATGACTCGGCCCCCGTCTCCAGCAACACACGGTCCCGCTCGCTTCGGACCTGCTGGATCGTCTCAGCCGCACTTCTGGGCGGACTGGTGGGAATCCAGTTGCTGGTGACGCAGCCCCTGGCCCGGCAACTCGATGGCGTGCAACGTGACCTGGTCCGGGTCGAGCGAGACATGAGCGAACTGGTGGGGACCCGCAGCGGAGCCTGGGAAGCCAGCAATCTGCTCAGCGGACTCCGCGATCAATCCGACCAGATCGACGCCGCCCGCGGAGCCCTCGAGACAATCCGTGACTTCCGCGAACAGGTCCTCGAACAGGCCACCTCAGTCGAAGAAGCAGACTTGGTCGTCGGGCAACTGGCAGCCCTGCAGGATCGGCTGCTCGAGGGGAGTGCCAGGAATCAGCAGGCCCTGGCCGAGTTGAACCGGCTGGTGCAGCTGCGCGACGTGGCGATGGCCGAATCCGATCGGACCGATCGAGCCGTGATCGAGATCACTCGGTTGCAACAGGTCGCCCGTGGCCTCGACCACGCCCACGAGTCGATCGCACAACTCGCCGCCTTGAGGGATGCCATCCTGGCCGGAGCCACCGACACCCGCGAGGCCAGGGTCACGCTCGACAACCTCGTCGTACTCCAGGATACGCTCAACACACACTCAGCCGACGTCGACGTCGCCCGCAAAAACCTCGGGCAACTCCTCACCCTCGAAGAATCGCTCCGCGACCGCTCCGATGAGATCGCCGACGCCGTCGAAGCACTCGAAGTACTCACCGATCTGCAGCAGGACATCGGTGAGCATGTCGAGACGCTCGGCGGCATGAGACGTGACCTGATCGAGGTGGTGTTGCTCGAGAGCAACGTGGCGCGAGTCGTGAGAATGCTGGGGCCGTTGACCGAGTTGGCTCGATTGAGACGGCTCAGCGGTGACGAAATCCGCGCCGCCGCACGCTCGATCTCAAACCAACGCTCCACAGCCAACCACCAACAACCCACTCGCCGGGCGATCCCCGAACCGGTTCCCGGAGATCAGGCAGAAGCGACGCGGACCGCCGGCACGATTCGCGATATCCCCTCCGATCAACCCCCAACCGCAGATGCGACAGGGCTATTTGACAAGGGGCACCCGCTGGGAGTCGACCGCGTTGTGCCGCTTCCCGCCGAAGCCACTCGACGAGATTTCGAAAACTCGACACCCTGAACCACCACGCCTGATGGCGGTTGTGGGCCGCTTGAGAAGCTGGAGGTGGACAAGTATAGTGAGGCTTCTCACGGCCACGCCGACGTTGGGAACAGGCTGGGACATCCCGAACCGCGACGCGGTTCACTCGGAGGCGTCATGCGTTTCGCGTTGGTGGACAGGATCGTCTCGCTCGAACGAGGCGAGTCGATCTCGACGGTCAAGAATCTGTCTCTGGCCGAGGAGTACCTGGCGGATCACTTTCCCGGCTTCCCCGTGTTGCCAGGAGTGTTGATGCTCGAAGCCCTGGTCCAGACCGGGGCATGGCTGATGCGAGACTCGGAGAACTTCAAGTACAGCACGATCCTGCTCAAGCAGGCCAAGGCCCTGAAATTCAACAGCTTCGTGACACCCGGGCGAACCCTGTGCGTCACGGCCACTGTTCACAAGGCCGAGGAACGCGAGTGGACCCTGAAGGCCCGGGGAACCGTCGACGATGCCTCGGCCGTCTCGGCCCGAATCATCCTGCAACAATTCAACCTCTCCGAACAGGACGACTCGCTGGCCGACTCCGATCAACGGACCATCGACCACATGCAGGACCTCTTCGCACAACTCTGGCAACCCGAATCCCAAGACACCTCGGCATCGGAACCTTCCCCAAACGACACGCTCTGAGCGGCCACGAACCACACTTGGGGCACGACTCGACGAGCAACACAAGGCACGATTCATGACACTGGCGGGAAAGACGGCTCTGGTTACCGGCGGCAGCCGAGGCATCGGCCGAGGAGTGGTCTGGGAACTCGCCCGCCAGGGCGCCCAGGTCGCCTTCGTCTACCGCTCGAATACCGAAGCCGCCGACCAACTGGTCAAGGACCTCGAGCTGGATCAACGGACGGTGATGGCGATCCAGGCCGACGTTGCCGATGTCGAGAGCGCCGATACTGTGGTCGAGAGTGTGCTCGAGGCGTGGGAAAAAATCGACATCCTCGTCAACAACGCCGGCATCATCCGAGACGGATTGCTGGCGACGATGGACCACGACCAGTGGCAGGACGTCATCAACACCAACCTCGGCAGCGTCTACCGCTTCTGCCGAGCCGTGACCCGACCGATGATGTCTCAACGACACGGTCGCATCATCAATATCTCCAGCGTCGCGTCCCACTTCGGAAACCCCGGACAGGCCAACTACGCGGCCAGCAAGGGTGGGATCGAGGGAATGACCCGGTGCCTGGCCACCGAACTGGGACGACGGGGCATCACCGTCAACGCCGTCGCACCGGGATTCATCGAAACCGACATGACCGAGGCGATCCGAAACGTCGCCGAAAAGGAAATCATCAAGAAGATTTCAACCCGACGCCTGGGCAGCCCCGAGGATATCGCTCACGCTACGGCCTTCCTGGCCAGCGACGAAGCCTCCTATGTCACCGGACACGTGCTGGTCGTCGACGGAGGACTCACGCTCGGTGGACTCTGAAAACTCGACTCCGCATCACCACGACACCACAATTCGACTCGACAGGCAGGTGCCCTCGAGACTAAACGACTGCTGATACGGTCGTTTTCATACCGTACGACAACAAGACCGAGGCTGGGAGAGGTCGGAATGGCAACCCACGAAGAAATTCTCGCGAAGATCCAGGAGATTCTCGCTGACGCACTGGGAGCCGACGAGGACGAAGTTTCCGCGTCGGCGACTCTCGTCGGAGACCTCGGCGCCGAGTCGATCGACTTCCTCGATATCGTTTTCAACCTCGAAAAGACCTTCGAAATCAAGATCAAGCGAGGTGAACTGTTCCCCGAAAACCTCGCGGCCGAAGGCGATGGACTGGCCGCCGATGGAGTGGTCACCGAGGACGGACTGGCCAAGCTCAGAGAACGACTGCCCTTTGCCGACATCGATGCCTTCGCCGCCGATCCGCAGGTCGAGAACATCCAGGATCTGTTCACCGTCGACATGCTCGTGAAATTCGTCGCCGCCAAGC
>Ga0310124_10002338_pt1 | contig 13037 bp, 12 predicted proteins | sample CB11b_AW_Bot5_MG_FD_203507 | JGI IMG/M metagenome (GOLD analysis project Ga0310124, IMG submission 203507) | Marine microbial communities from Western Arctic Ocean, Canada - CB11b_AW_Bot5 | ecosystem: Environmental > Aquatic > Marine > Oceanic | place: Canada: Western Arctic Ocean | collected...
ATGACGATCCGTAAGCGCGAATTGATGCCCGAGGGTCTGGCCGACCAGCTGCGCACGTCGCTCGCGGCCGGCCGTGTTGACGAAGTCGACCAGCTCTGTCGGTCACGGCCCTGCCTGTTGTCGTTCGTGGTGGTCAGCGGAATCGCCGAAATCGAGGGCGGATGGAGCGCGGTCGAGAAGGCGACCGAGGACGCGCTGGCCGAACAATCCGCACGGCTGTTTCGCAAGATCGAGTACCTCTCCGTGATCGGCAATATCGCTCCCATGATCGGGCTGCTGGGGACCGTGACAGGTATGATCTTCGCCTTCCAGCAGGTGGCCAACACGCAGGGTGCCGCCGGTGCAGGGCAGCTGGCCGAAGGCATTTATCAGGCGCTGGTCACGACGGTCGGCGGGCTGATCGTCGCCATTCCCGCGCTCGCCGCCTTCGCCATCTTTCGCAATCGCATCGACCAGATGGTGGCCGAAGCCGCCTACATGATCCAACACACATTGGCGCCACTCAAGCGGCGTCGAGGACCCCTACCGCCCCCGGTGGAATAAAGGGGGGGAGAAAGGACAAGGGACCGAAAGAACAGAAGTGACCGAAGGGACCACGAAACGTTGGTCCAAATGTCCCTTCCGTCCCTTGTCCCTTCAAACGCTGTCACCACTCACTTCCATGCACATCCCTTCCCACAATCGCACGCGTGGTCTCGGCTTCAACATGACGCCGATGATCGACGTGGTCTTCCTGCTGATCATCTTCTTTCTTGTGTCGAGCCACCTGGCGCGCCAGGAGGCCCAACTGCCACTGCCGCTGCCCCAAGCGAATAGCGGCCAACTTCCACCGGAAGATGCCGCACCTCGCGTGACGCTGAATGTACTGGCCGACGGCCGCGTCATGCTGGCCGGCCGAGTGGTCCAGGCCGACGACTTACAGCGCCGTTTGACGTACGAGATCGGGCGCAGCGGCGAGGGATTGGAAGTCCGGGTGCGCAGTGATCGCAACGTGGAGTATCGCTACATGGAACCGATCCTGACAGCCTGCGCCCGCGCTGGTATTTGGAACGTCAAATTCGCCGTGTATCAATCCGGGGAGTCGCCCACGTGAAGCACCCTTCGTCCTACCTGAGCCGCCAGCGCGAGGCAGAGCCGGTGATGACCCCCATGATCGATGTCGTATTCCTGTTGCTTGTGTTCTTTGTCTGGACAGCAAGTTTCGAGATCGTCGAGTACGTGTTGCCCGGCCGTTTGTCCGCCGCCACCGGAACGGGAAGTGACGCTCCCGCCGAACCGCCGCCGGAACGGGACTTTGACCCGGTCGTGATTCACTTGTTGTGGGACGGTGGCCACATCGGCTGGCTGCTGAACGATACACCGCTGGCGTCGCTGGCCGCGATCCGCACGACGCTGGAATCCGTCGCCCGCATCAAGAGCGACGTGCCCGTAATCATCGATCCGCAGCAGGAAGTACCCCTGGGACACGTGATCGACGTTTATGATGTTGCCCGCTTGTCAGGTTTTGAGAAGGTACAATTCGCGGCGACGGATAGCTAAAGGGCGAAGTCCGAACGGCGATGGGCGAAGAGCGAAAACAGACGACTTCGAGTTTACAGACATGAACGACACTCGACGACGACCTGCTGACCTCGGCGCACCACCTGCGACCCCCCGCCCCAGGACTTCTGTCTTCGGTCTTCTGCCTTCTATCTTCGGTATTTTGACTTCGGCCTTAGGACTTCGGACTTCGCCCTTCCGCCTTCGGACTCCGCTCCTGCCATGCCTGCTGGCCACGACCCTCTTCCTCGCCGCTCGGCCTGCCTTTACCGACGATCGGCAATTCCTGGCCGGTCTGCGACAGCGTCAACTGTTCGACCTGGCCGCCCTCTACTGCGAATCGCGATTGGCCGACACCGACCTGACGGCTCGCCAGCGGAGCGAACTGGTCGTGGAGTTATCGCGGACGCACGCCGAACATGCCCTGAACTCGCCGCCCGGCGAGCGGGACGCGCCGTGGGCCGCCGCTGGGCAGGTTGTCGCTGACTTTTCGACCCGGTTTCCCCAGCACGCTCGACTTAAGGTGGTGCAGCTGCAAGCCAGTCTGGCCTTGTTGGCCCGGGGCGAGTTGGGGCGACAGGAAGCGGAGGTGCTGGCCGCGTCACCTGATCGCTGGGACCAACCTCGCAGCCATTTGCGGTCAGCCATTGCGGAACTGGAGTTGCTGGAGCAATCCGTGGCGGAAGGCCTGCGTAGTCGCAACCAGCCCGCCGATGGATTGACCGAATGGGAATGGCTCCGCTTACAAAAGAACATTCACTATCAGTTGGCCCGAGCGCTGCGCAACCAGGCACAATCGTATCCGGCCGGTAGTGCCGACCGTTCGAACGCGCTGACGCGGTCATTGGCCCATCTGAATCCACTGGTGACATTGGACGCCGACGAACCGCTGACATGGCCGGCGCGGGTTGACCAGATCATCTGCCTGCGTCTGCTGGAAGATTTCGCGGCAGCAGAGTCCCAGCTGAGCCTGCTCGAACAGACGGTCCCGCCGCCCGAAATCCGCCCTTCTGTCCGCGCCGAAAGGATCCGGTTACTGCTCGCCGGCGGACAGCTGGCGGACGCCCGCAACCTGTTGGAAGAGGCCCGAGAACAACCAGATCCAACGTCTGGACAATTGGACATGGCGCTTCTGGAGACGTACGTCGCGCTGTGGCGGGCCGCGGACCGCGCGGGCCAACAGGCCCAGGTCGCCGCGTTGCAGGAACAGGCCATGCGGCTAGTGCGACACATCGAACAGCACTGGGGCCCGTACTGGACTCGTCGCGCCGAGATGGTCGTCGCCGACGCCGCGACGATCGGCAGCGGCGCGAGCAACCTGGACGTGCTGATCGCCACCGCGCAGAATTTCTATCGCCGTGGCCAGCTGCAGGAGGCCGTGCCCGCGTTCCTGCGGGCCGCCGACAAGGCCCGCGAAATGAGTGACGCCGCGAGCGGATTGCAATTGATGAACACTGCCGCGCGGATCGAGCATGATCTGGGTCGACACCAGGCAGCGGTCGAGCACTTTCGCGCCGCGGCGCTCAGCTTTGCCGACCAGGACGAGGCGGGAACCGTACACTTGTGGGCCATCCTCAACGCTTCGCAACTGGCCCAGCAGGATCCAGCGGCGCTGGATCGGTACCTGCAGTTGCTCCGCGAACACGTTGCCCGCTGGCCCACCGGTTCGAGCAGCAATACGGCCCGCCGGTGGCTGGGTCAATTGCACGTGCACCAGCGAAACGAGGCGGCGGCGATCGAGGCCTATCAGGGCATCGGCAGTGAATTTCTAGATTTCCCGCGCGTCGTGGCCGATCTGGAGCGGTTGTGGATCCGTCAATTGGCCCGGCTGCGCGACGACGCAGCGCCCTCCTACCCGCACGAAGCGGAACGCGCGGCGCGCTTTTTCGAGAACCTGCTGCTGGGCGACGAAGGCGGCCTGCCAGAACATTGGACGCCCGCCCACCGCAGCGCGGCGGTGGCGGCGGCGCGGATCCGGATCGATCATTCCCGGCAGGCAGATGGGGCGGCTGAGCAGCTGCTGATCGCGGCGCTCGAAGGTTCGCCAGACGCCGACCCGGTCTGGCGATCTACCGCTCAATCGCTGCTGGTCGTCGCCATGGCAACTCAAGGGCGGCAGGCAGCGGCGCAACAGATCCTATCCGGACTCGCCGACGGCTCGCCACAGCAATTGCTGATGATCGTGTCGGCTCTTGCCAGGCTGTCACCCTCGGCGGGGCGACCGCCAAACCTCGCGCTGGCGAACCTGCAGCTGGCGGCAACCGAACTGTTACTTCGCCAACGCGACCAGTTGGACCCCTCCGACCAACGGCGACTAGACCAGGCGCACGCCGAGGCATTGGCCGCCGCCGGTCAGCTCACTGCGGCGACGCGGCTATACGCCGAGTTGGCCCGCACTCAACCCGCTGCCGGAAATATCCAGGAGGGGTACGCCCAGCTATTATTGGATTCCGGTGACCGCGAGTCGCTCCAGCCGGCGTTGCGACAATGGCGATTGGTGTTAGCGAAAAGCCCCGCCCATACGGAGCGATGGTATCGAGCCAAGTATTCCCTGGCGCAGGTGCATTTCCAGCTGGGCGACAAGCGTCGCGCCGCCGAGTTGATCCGACTGCTGCAGGCGGTGCCTCCAGGACTTGAGCAGACACCTTTGAAACCGCAGTTCTTACAGCTACTGGCGGAGTGTGACCGGTGAATGACGCCCGTCCGCACCCCAATCAAAATCGACCGGGTCCTGCACCAGTGGTTCTGCCGCCACCAACTCGACTTCATAGCCGGGCGCAATTTCGATGCTGGCCACTGCCTGCTCGGCGGTAGTCGGTCCATTGGCCCGCGACAGGCCGGTGGCGACTTGCACGGCGATGACGAAGCAGATCAACCTATGCATGACTTCTAGATTCGGAACGGGTTCGAGGGCTGCAGGGGCCGCATGGCCGTCAACACGGTCGAGGTGGCAATCATCATACCGAAGGTAAGAAGGAGGGTGTTGATGAACATGGCCATGCTTCCTTTCGTAAGGTTTCCTTTTCGTTGTCGAAAGGGATTTAATGCAAGCCAAGTGCCAAACGCCTCCGCGCCAACCCGATGCGTGACGCAACCACCCGTCGCTAAATTATTTACGGTTTTTCCTATGCTTTTATATTGACTCGTGCCGTCGCTGCTAGCTGTAGTCTTTTCGATGTCGGAGCACGCTGTTGACGAATCGAAATGATCGCATGACCTGTTCAGCGACCGCGCGCCGATCGAAACGACTGTAACGATTAGGTGGTGCTGTGACAATAAAAATAGGGCAGTCCGACGCAGGTGGGGGCGTCGAACTGCCCTAACAACGCACGGCCGTGATGGCAGGGGGAGAAACACGGCCGCGAGGGGTGGGGGTACGGTTATGGATGGCGCTCGCCAAGCGAGCTGACCCGTTGTGGGCGTTACCTCATCGGGGAATGTAACGGGATTGGTATATCACGTTAGCCAATTGCAGCTGCGTGATCGGCCGCACGCAGAGCGGAGGATTGCCCGCGAATAACGCTAATAAACGCGAATGTAGAACAGGAGCAATACAGCTTTCATCTAGTTCAAGATTCTCGCTTTTTCGCGTGATTCGTGGGTTCTGCTGCATACGGCTAATGTGTTACCGGGATTGGTTTTTCGCTTGTTGAATGTCGAAGTCTTCCTTGCGTTCCTGCGATATTCAGGTCCTGGCCGCAACGTCCCGGCTACCAAGGCCCGCGAATGTAATAGACGCCTCCCTGGCGGGTGCTGGCCGGCCAGTGGGGAGGTGGCTGAATCAGGCCGCTCTCCATGCCAGGGTAACCTTCGCCGGGGAAGTTCCGTCCGAATTGGTGGTAAATCGGTGTCATCGTGTTCCGCGACACGCCCCAGTTGTATTCCGTACTGGCCCGGGCGGTTGGCGGGACGACCAGTGGCACGGGGCGGCCCCACTGCCAGTGTTGGTAGTTGTCATGCCAGGACATCTGTGATGCGTGCCAGGCGGCGATCCGGTCCGGCATAGTGTAGCCCCGGTCCGCGGCCCACGCCTGGCTCGCGCCGACGACCAGTAAGAACAGAGAAGCGGTCAGCAGCATGAGGTTTCGGGTTTTCATCGTCCAAGACTCCTAAGGCGGCCTGGGGCCGCAAGCGAAATTAACAACTCTGGACTCTAACGCGGCAGATAAAACGCCCACTTCAGGTGGTTTTTCATCGCATACCCGGCGCCCACCTGATACTTGACGAAGGTTCGATTCAAACCGCGGTTGCAATCGTAGTGATTTCGATAGAGGCGGCAGTGCGAGTACAGTTGTTCGTGCGGCAGCAGCGGCTGGTAGGTGTAGTACACGCGTCCGGCCACGGTCGGGGTCGGATGGGGCGCCTGGTACATCATCGCGGGCATCTGGGCTTCGCAATCCGCGGGGACATAATAGTTGTAAAACAAATCATTCGTGCTCGACTGGCAATCCAGGCACTGCCCGCCGCCGCCGCCGAGGCCACAAGCTCGCAGGCACTTGTGCAGCAAACCTCCTTTGCCGCCACGACATTGATCACAGCCACAGCTATCGCAACTGTCGCACTGTCCGGATTTGCAGTTTCCGCTCTGGCCGTTTCCGCTGTTGCACTGTTCACAATTGCCAGCGGCGGAGGTGTACACGACTGCCGGGACGACAGTATCCTGCTGAGGGTACCCCTGTTGAGCCGAAGCTGCCGAATCCAGCAGGGTCCAGCTGAGCAGGGTCGCAGCGCACACGGCCGAGAAGCGCAGTGGCGGACGGAACATGGAGTAGCTCCTTCGAACGAGGTGGGATGTGCGGTGCTTTGCCTTCGCTACTGCGTCCACGCAAGGGGGGACAACCCGCAGGGCGAGTGAACACTCAGCCTGTCGGAAAATTCAGCGAGGGGGGTCGAGGTAGGATGTCTGGTAGGTATGCGGGCCGAGGCCCGGCGGGGTGGGCACTGACGGCCCGTAGATGTTTTTCGGCCAGGACCGGTCCTGCCGGTGAGTCTTTGTTTGACAGTTCTGACAATCGATCGTGATATGCGGGCCTGCGGCCCGGAAACGGCTGGGTAGATGGCTTCGGAATCGTTATAATCCTTAGCTTTTGACAACGGTTCGCAGTTCGCTGGATTCACGGTTCGGAGGTACTTGGTTTGGCTACTCGCAAGGCTCGTAGCGAACCGCGGAAGACGAGTCGCACGGAGACTCGGAAAGCGACAACCAAGTCGTCCACCCGCATCGTTCGCAAAACGTCGACCAATGGTGCGGCATCCACGCCGCGTCGCCGCCGGGCGACCGCCAAGTCAATGGCGGCCAGCCAACGGGATATTTCGGTGAGCGAGTTCTTCGCGAAGAACCGGCACCTGCTCGGCTTCGACAATCCCCGCAAGGCGCTGCTGACAACGGTCAAGGAAGCGGTCGATAATTCACTGGACGCCTGCGAAGAGGCGGGTATCGTCCCGGAAATCTGGGTGCATATCGAGCAGACCAAAGGGGACCGCTACAAGGTCGGCATCCAGGACAATGGCCCCGGCATTCTGAAAAAGCAGATTCCGCTGATCTTCGGCAAGCTGCTGTACGGATCCAAGTTTCACCGGCTGCGCCAAAGTCGTGGGCAACAGGGAATCGGCATCAGCGCCGCCGGCATGTATGGGGTCCAGACGACGGGCAAGCCGGTCAAGATCATCTCGAAGATCTCGAAGCGTAAACCGGCGCATTACTACGAGATCCAGATGGACACCAAACAGAACAAACCGGAAATCCTCAACGGTCGCGGTGACGGCGTAGATATTCCGCCGGGAGAGAGGGGGGGCAAATACATCGCCAAGCATGGAATTGAGTGGGTGGAGCAGAATCACGGAACCCGCGTGACGATCGAACTGCAGGCGCGGTACCAGCGCGGCAAAGGGAGCGTGGATGATTACCTGGCCCAAACCGCCATTGCCAATCCGCATGTCACTCTGCATTTCATCGACGCCGAGGGTAACAGCCGAATTTACGCCCGATCGACCACTCAATTGCCTCCCGAGCCGAAAGAAATCAAGCCGCACCCTTATGGCGTTGAGCTGGGTCGACTCGCCATGATGCTCAAGGAGACCAAGGAACCAACGCTTGCCTCATTCATGTGCAAGAGTTTCTCGAGGGTCAGCCCCGCCGTGGCGCGACGGGTGTGCGAAAAGGCAAAACTCAGCACCCGCGCCCGGACAACGCGGATCGGCCAGCGGGAAGCGGATTCGCTGTACCACGCGATCCAGGAAACGCGGATCTCGAATCCCGCAACCGACTGCATCTGCCCGATCGGCGAAGACTTGATTCTCAAGGGGTTACACCAGGTTGTGCCCGGGGAGTTTTACGCCGCCGCCACCCGGCCGCCATCCGTCTACCGCGGCAATCCGTTTCAAATCGAAGTCGGCCTGGCGTACGGCGGCGGCGCGCCCACGCAACGGGTCGACCGTGAACTGCTGATCGAGTTGCTGGAAGAGACCGACGCACGCACGATACGCCAGTTCCTGATGACAACGTTTAACGGATTGGGCAATGACGCGGCGGAAAAGATTATCAAGGAATCCAAGTTGGGCACGCGGCAATCGCCCGGCAGACTCGTGTCGAAGGAGATCGACATGTTGCTGCATGCGATGACCAATGTGAGCATCAGCGACAACCAGGCAATGGACGTGCTGCGGTTCGCCAATCGTGTGCCGCTGCAATTCCAGCACAGCGCGTGCGCCATCACGCAAACAGTCATTAGCACCAACTGGAGATCGTACGGACTGTCGCAGTCCCGCGGTGGGTTGCCTCGAGGACCTGTCTACCTGATGGTCCACATGGCCAGCGTGTGGGTCCCCTTCACCAGTGAATCGAAGGAGGCCATCGCTCCGTATCCGGAGATTCAGAAAGAGCTGCGATTGGCGTTGCAGTCCGTCGGTCGCAAGCTGGGCATGTACCTGCGCCGCCGCAATCGAGTGAAGCAGGAAGGCGAACGACGGAACGTATTCCTGCGGTACCTGGGCGAGGTGGCCACCGCGGCCAGTGAGATCAACGGCTGCGATCGGGGTGGGCTGTACGACCAACTGATGCTGGTCGCCCAGCAACGAACTGCCGAAGCCGACGTCAAGTTAGATGACCGCGGACGCGTGCTTGATGAAGAAGTACCTGAGTTCGGAACCAATGTGTTGATTGTAGACGCCGCCGATCATCACGCCGCGATCAACCGGGCGCCGCGGGATGAGGAGGAGTGACGAATGATGGAGTACCCATAAGATCCGAGTCACGGATCGTTGACTCGTCAGCGCAATATTTCGAGAACCAACCACACCACTCATGGCCAAACGCAAAATTATCCGTAAGAAAACCACCGTCGCGAAATCGAAGGCGTCGCCGCGCGACCGCAAGACACTCGCCAGCCTGGAAACGCTCGCCGACGGCGTGGAGCGAGCCGCTCGGCGCAAACGCGATCCGCAGCTGGACATTCCCTCGCGCACCCTCTCGAACGTACGCTACAGCCCGCGGAAGCGGATCATCGAGATGGGAAGCAATACAAATCAGCGCCATTTGTTCAATCTTTCGCAGGCCAAGGCGTACATGCAGACGATTCTGGTCGGCAGTGGCTGCAAAAAACTGATCGACCAGGGCAAAACGTTGAGCATTCGTGGTCTGTACTACATGCTCAAGCACAAGATTGAAGGGACCAAGGAGAACACCTTCGAGGAACAAAGTGATTGCGACCCGATTATTGAAGACGTCGAGGTCATGCTGAACAGCTTGCGTGAGGAGTTGCACCTGTACGCCGATAAGCGGGGTGACATGGTGGGCAACATCACGATCATCGACCAGGGGGACCAGATCGACTGTTCACGGATGGGCTCCGGGGGTTATGCCATTCCTTCGATTGTCGAACCGGAGGTGATCAAGCTGGATCGCAAGAATTGCGACGCCAAGTTCGTCCTGCATGTCGAAAAAGGCACGGTCTGGCAACGATTCAACGAGGACAAGTTCTGGAAGACACATAACTGCATCCTCACGCATGGCGCGGGCCAGCCGCCGCGCGGAGTGCGCCGGATGTTGAATCGGTTGAATACGGAACTCAAACTGCCCGTCTATTGCCTGCTGGATAACGATCCGTGGGGGTACTACATCTACAGCGTGATCAAGCAGGGTTCGATCAATCTTGCTTTCGAGTCCCAACGGATGGCGATTCCGGACGCCCGGTATCTGGGGCTCCGCAGCATCGACCTGGAGCGGTGCGACCTGTCGCCCAGCGTCATGATCGCGCTGAACGATAACGACAAGAAGCGGGCCGGCCAAATCGCCAACTACCCTTGGTTCCTGAAAAAACGGGCGTGGCAGCGGGAAATCGCTCGAATGCTGAAGAACGACTTCAAACTGGAAGTGGAAGCGCTGATCAGCAAGGACATCAGCTACGTCACGGAAACCTACGTCCCCGAGCGGCTGAGCGCCAAGGACTGGCTGGACTAGCATGGCGGACGCACTGTCCCAACAGCTGGACCGCTTCCCAGTCACCCTGGAGTTGCCCGTGCAATGGGGCGATCAGGACGCCTCCGGACACGTCAATCCGGCGGTGCCGATCCTATGGTTTGAATCATCTCGCGCTGTCTGTCTCCAGCAATGTGGACTGTCCGGACTGATGCAGCGAGCGTCGATCAGCCCAATCGTCGCCTCGGTCTCGTGCGAGTACCACGACCGGCTGACCTACCCGGACGAGGTCGTTGTCGCGGCCTGCGCGGGGCGGATCGGGCGCTCGAGTGTCACGATCGTGCACCAGGTGTTTAGCCGATCGTTGCGACGGATCGCTGTGGAAGGTGAATCGGTGGTGGTGATGTACGACTTTCATGCTAACCGTCCCGTGCGGATGCCGGCTGACGTGCAAGCGGCATTGGAGCAACTGGCGATGGTCGACAAGCGTCACCGCGGTTGACGCAGATTCTGACATTTCCGGGTCCGCCCTGGTGTCGATGGTCGATTTTCGCCGTATTCCCCGTTTTTGCCGCGCCTGGAGGCGAATACTGAGCCATGATTTCCCATAATTCCGTTTCTCGGGCCCGCTTCCGTCCTTCCCCCGGATTACCCTAAAATATGCCCGGACGGCTCGCCAATTCGACCGGTCGCCGTAGAGTCCTGAGCCCTGAACGGCACCTGATCCCGCCCGATTCCAGCGTTATGGATATTACCGCCGATGCGGACGAACTACTGTTGGTCCTGCTGGCCCTGGACGCGCTGGGACTGCCGGCTGTGGCTGGGCCAGATGACCGCTATACGGTGAACATTCCCGAAGAATCTCGCGGGCTGTTCGACGGGGCGGATCGATTACAGTTGGCGGGACGACATGATCCCCAGGTGAATCGACACGATGCCGAAGCGACATGTCCCGATTCATCGACAGCGGTAGCGCCACTATTGACTCGACTTGCCGACGAGGTCCGATCAACACCTCGAATTGTTTCGGCGATTCCCGTCGACCAGCCGAGCAGCGTCCACGCGTTCAGCGGAAAACTATTCACCGCGTATGAAGTGGAGAATGGCTCCGTGCACCTGGCGGGCTGCACGTTGGAAGAGCGCCCCATGCTGAGGGTCACGTATCGAGTTTCCGACCGTAACGGAGGCGACTCGAGTCAGCTGGTCCACCACTACCTGGACGCCGGCGGAGAGCCCGTCGACCAGACCCTGCGAAAGCTGTTGGGCCTGGACCAGATCGAACCCGGCAGGGGCCGCACGACTCAGCTGGATGATGAACAACACTCCCGTCTGATGGCGACCGCCCGAGTACATGCTGACTCGCTGGAAAACGGACACGCATTATTGCTGTGCGCCGTGATTTGGTGCAAGCACGCCGAAGGGAAACTTCGCTTCACGATTGGCGAAGTGGCCGCTGAACTGCCGTTCTCGGGTTGGGCGAGCGCACTGGCTGACGGCAGCCAGCCACCCCCGCCTTTCGTGTGCCCGGCTAGCGGCCTGAAATCGTACGATTTGACAGCGACAGACGACGGCCGGATCGTCGCCCGCAATGCGATCACTGTTTGCGAGGCGACGGGTCGGCGGGGCGTAGCCGAGGACCTGACCGTGTGCGCGGCGACCGGAAAAAAAGTACTCGCGGATCTCTGCTGTGTGTGCCCCGTTTCATCGGTTACGCTGCTCAAGACCGAACTGGTTACCTGCCCCACGTGCCGGCAGCAGGTCAGTCCCACGTCTCGCAAAGGAGACGGTTGCGCGGGATGCCGTTCAACGGCAGCCGTCAACCGGGACGATCATCGCATGGCCCGCGTATTCGGCGAACACCCAGGACTTGAGCGCTGGCGTCGCTGGAGAATTGCGGAGACTTCTCAGGCATACGTACTGGTCGCCACCAGTTTCACGCAACGCTTGCTGGTTGTCGTGGACAAAGCGACACTCGATCCACAGCATCTGGCGATTGCCGGCCGGTTCCTCTCGACTTGGACCGAGGTATCCGAATCGCAGCACGACGAGATATTGCATTAGCCCGGATTATTCGTCGTCGTTGGCCAGATCGGTGTCGAAGATCAACCGTGTGACGGAAAGCTCTTCCTCCTCGCTGGAGTTGCCGGTCGACAGCAGCGCATTGCATGTCCGTTATCGATGCTTTATCGTGCGGTAGCTGAATATCCAATCTTCTGATTGCGGCTGTTTGGAGAGAGAGCCATGCAACGTAACCATCTCGTCTGGCGCTTGAATCGTGCGACGACCGTCCTGTTTGCCCTACTGTGCGGTGGCTGGATCCTGACCTGCGGCTGCGGTTTCTCGTCGACGACGATCAGGTCCGCGTCGTGCAGCAGGAGCGCGGGGGCCAGCGCCGGCCAGTCGGTGACTCGTCGGAACAGCAACTGGACAACGCGGACATCTACGACGTCTGCTTCCAGGGAGCCGGACGGACCGGTCAACGGGCCGACGTCGACGCGGACACGCCTCAACGTTCCCTCAGTTTTCACGACGAAGGATGCTGGTTCGTATTCGCCGCGGCAGGCCAGCACCTTCATGACCGTGGAGGGGCGACACACGGATGGCAACGGCGATCCTGGCAGAATCGCTTCGTTATTGATTGCGGGTGTGACCACCAGGATCTCGTACTCGGCGCAGAGGGCGTCAACAGTCAACCCTGTCACGATGTGCAGCGCCAGCAGCAGTCTCAAGGGGATCAGCGCGCTCATGGAACATCCACCTCTGTTGTCTAGCCCGGATTATTCATCGGTTCCTGCTGCGGCGTCGCAAGTCCCTTCGATACTGGATCCTCGATGCCGGATAGGCGGTAAACGTTTCACTCGCTAGCATCCCGCATCCCGCATCCCGCATCCAAATCCCATAACCGCCAGCGCCGCGTTAGTCGATCTACGAACGCGATTTGCAGATCATCGAAGCGGCCAGGAACACCAGGCCGACGAATCCGCCCGCTACACCCAATTGGAAAAAGCGATCGGCTTGAGCCAGCCGGCGGCGATTCACCAGGTGCGGCGCATGCGAATTGTGGACAAGGGGGGCTGCAGCC
>Ga0310124_10002340_pt1 | contig 13034 bp, 10 predicted proteins | sample CB11b_AW_Bot5_MG_FD_203507 | JGI IMG/M metagenome (GOLD analysis project Ga0310124, IMG submission 203507) | Marine microbial communities from Western Arctic Ocean, Canada - CB11b_AW_Bot5 | ecosystem: Environmental > Aquatic > Marine > Oceanic | place: Canada: Western Arctic Ocean | collected...
AATAATATAGAAATTTATGAATATTAAATTAAATGAATTTCAAAAAAGAACTGAAAATTTAAGAAACAAAATGTTTCAAGAAGGTCTTGATGCACTTGTGATTTACTCAGATGAGTATAGGTCAGGCAATTCTACATATTTAACCGGATATAAACCAATTAATGTTATTGAAGAATCGCCTCAACTTGTAATCATTGTAGGTAACAATAATCCTGTGGTTTTAATGGGTAGGCTTAATGCTTATGCAGCACGTGATTTAGTTTGGATTGAAGATGTTCGTGGGATGCACCAACTACAAAAAGATTTACCTAATATATTTTCATCTTTAAAGGATAAAAAAAGTAAAATTGGAGTAATTGGACAAAACATTTTACCTGTAAGTATATTTAATTCTATAGCTAATACACTATCAAAAAGTATTTTTGTTTTTTGTGATAATTTAATGATTGATGAAAGAAAAATAAAATCCCCTGCTGAAATTAATTTGATGGGAAAAGCAGCAGCTATTAACGATAAAGTCTTGAAAGAAGTTTTGAATAAAGTTGAAATTGGAATGACTGAAATTCAAATAGCTGGCTTGGCGGAAGCTATAGCAAGGCAAATGGGAGCAGATATTGCTTCAGCCACTGTTGTTATGTCAGGTCCAAATACTAATTATCCTGCTTGGCGACCGAGTGAAAGAAAAGTTGAAGCAGGAGATTTTATAATGATTGATTTTAATCCTGCAGTTAATCATTATTGTAATGATGGTGGCATTACAGTTTTGTTACCAGGGGGAGAATTAGAGCAAGAACGTGCTTTGATTTTAGGTCATGAAGCCTTAAAAGCTGTTATTCCAAATATTAAACCAAATATATCAGCTAGAGTTATATTTGATAATTTACTAGATTATCTAAAACCACATGGTTTAGAAAAAAATTTTACGCCATATGCCAAAGGTCTTCGTGGAGTAGGGCACGGAGTTGGGCTAGATGTAGTGGAAAGGCCAAATCTTAGTTCAGATAGTGATTTTAATATAGTCTCTGGAATGACTCTTGCGATTAAATTAGATTTACATGGTTTAAGGGGAGGAGGTTATAGAATTGAAGTTGTTGTTGCAATTACAGAAAATGGCGTAAAACCTTTAAACAAACTTATTCTTGAAGAACCAAATGATTTTACAATTATTAGAAAATAAAATTACAAAGTAATTGTTGTATTTTTTAATAAAAAAACTTACTTTAATTAAATAATATACAATTTATTAATTATTTACTTTGATAAAAAAAATTAAAATTGATAAATAATTTGTTATGACTATAGGCAATGGGAACTTAAATCCAGATAGACTTTTTTCGTCTGATCCATCTACAAGAAAAATTTCAAGAGAAATTTACCAAACTATTGAAAATTTACCAATCATAAGTCCGCATGGACATACTGATCCTTTGTGGTTTTCAAATAATAAACCATTTCCTAATCCTACAAATTTATTTTTAACACCTGATCATTATTTTTTTCGTATGCTTCATTCTCAAGGAATTAATCTTGATGATCTTAATATACCTAGATTAGATAATAATAATTTTTTAGCAGAAAAATCTGTATGGAAGAAATTTATGGAAAACTATTATATTTTTTTTGGCACGCCTTCAGACATATGGTTTAGACATTCTCTCTCTGCTGTTTTTGATATTAATGAAGAACCCAACCTTGGTAATGCTGATATTATTTATGATAAAATTCAAACAAAATTACAAAATATTAACTTTAGACCACGAGCTTTGTTGGATCGATTTAATGTAGAAGTAATAGCAACTACTGAAATGGCTTTAGATGATTTAGTTTATCATAAAAAACTAAAAGATGAAGATATGATTGGAAAAATTATAAGCACTTATCGTCCAGACGATGTTACTGATCCAGATCTAAGCGACTTTGAAAAAAGACTAGAGGAATTTGGATTAATAACAAATGAAAATACATTTACATGGAAGGGTATGGTAAATGCACATAGAATAAGAAGAAAATTTTTTCGTGAATATGGTGCAACTGCTACTGATCATGGTTTTTCCTCCTTTATAACTGAAGATCTTAATGAAAATGAACGTCAAACATTGTTAGATAAAGCACTAAATAATAAATTAACTAAAGAAGAATCTGCTATTTTTAAAGGACAAATATTAATGGAAATGGCTGGTCTTTCAGTTGAAGATGGAATGGTGATGCAAATACATACAGGTTCATACCGTAATTATGATAATCAACTAATGATTGAAAGAGGTCCTAATATGGGTTGTGATATACCAATATGTACAGAATTTACTAACAATCTAAATAAACTTTTAAATCGTTATGGTCATTCAAGAAATTTAAAAATTATTCTCTTCACCTTAGATGAAACTACTTACTCGCGTGAACTTGCTCCTTTAGCTGGTTATTGGCAATGTTTAAGAATCGGGCCTCCATGGTGGTTTTATGATAGTCCAAATGGAATTAAAAGATTTTTAAATCAGATTGTTGAAACTGCAGGCTTTTACAATTTATCAGGTTTTAATGACGATACTCGAGCATTTTTATCTATACCTTCTCGTCACGATGTCTGGCGGCGTGAGGTTTCTAATTTTTTAGCTCAAATGGTTGTTGAATATAGAATGAATCAAAATGATGCTAATAAAGTCGCTTCAGACTTAAGTTATGGTATAGCTAAGAAATTATACAATTTAAATTAAATTGAAAACTCCAATCATTCAATTTGGAACAAGTCGTTTTTTACAAGCCCATATTGATTTATTTATTCATGAATCTATTAAAAATAAAAATGCCGCTGGTTATATAACTGTAGTGCAAACAACAAATGATATTAAACGTGCTAATAGATTAAAGAATTTATCGAAAGGTTATATAGTTCATATAAAAGGCTATAAGAATAAAGTTGTAATTAATGAAAAAAAACAAATTACCAGTATATTACGTGGACTCTCAACCTCTTTTGACTGGATAGATATAGAAAATATTTTTGTAACAGAAGTAAAATTTGTATTTTCTAATACTGGAGATAACGGATTTAAAATAAACAAAATAGATAGTAAAAACGAATTTGATCAATTAAAATCTTTTCCAGGAAAATTACTTGATCTTTTATACGCACGATATATAAAAAATAATCAACCGTTAACAATATTTCCTTTAGAATTAATAAAAAATAATGGAAATGAATTAAAAAAAATTATTATTAATTTAGCTCAAATCAGAAATCTTCAAAATTCATTTATTATTTGGTTAAAGGATGAGATAATTTGGATAAATAGCTTAGTTGATAGAATTGTGTCTGAGGCAATTGAACCAGCTGGCGCAATTGCAGAGCCATATGCACTATGGGCTGTTGAAAGTCAGCCAAAACTAGTTATGCCTTGCATCCACGATTGTATTTCAGTTGTATCTAATTTGGAATCTTATGAAAGGTTAAAACTACATATTTTAAATTTAGGACATACAATACTTGCAGATATTTGGAAAAAACAAAATAGATCTGTTAATGAAACTGTCTATGAAATATTAAATGATAATAGAGTTTATAATTATTTAAATAAAATTTATTTTGATGAAATTTTACCAACATTTACTTCTGCTGGTTTACAAAATGAAGCAATTAATTATATCGAAACAACACTTGAAAGATTAAAAAATCCTTTTTTAAAACATCGATTAAAAGATATTGCTCAAAATCATCAGGAAAAAGTTTTTCGACGTATACAAAGTTTTCTCATATGGTCCGATTCCTTAGAAAGTCATACTAATTTTAATGAATTAAAGAGAATAGTTTTCTAAGAATATTATTACTTAGTTAGCAATAATATCAACAGCATTGACAATATCAGTATTTTAAATACTCTCTCACTAATTTTATACATTAGATATACATTAGAGGAGGAATAATATGCTTAAAAATATAAATATTTTTTACTCTAATTGTTTCAGAATTATCTGGAAAATTGGAGCTATATATACTGTAATATTTTGCTTTACTGCAAGTAATGTTTTTGCAGCAAGTGACACAATAATACTTGCTCGTGGTGAAGATTCCACAACTATGGATCTACATAAAACAAGCAGATCTGTTGATTATCAAGTAATGGACAGTATTTATGGAAACTTAATGGCACTAGATTTAAATGGTAATGTCAGTCCTAACTATGCTGAAAAAATGACTGTTAGTGATGATGGTCTTACTTATCGTTTTACAATGAGAGAAGGAATAAAGTGTCATGATGGAACGCCATTTGATGCTGCGGCAGTAAAATGGAATTTTGATCGTGCAACTGATCCTGATATTGCAAACCCAATGGCTTCTAGGTATGGAGATATCGCAGAAAGCTATGTTGAAGGAAATGATTATGTTTTAAAATTAAAAACAGCATTTTCAGCACTACCAGCTTATGCCGGTGAAATGCCTATCATGTGTCCTTCTTCTATACAAGGTGATGAAGTAGTACCAATTGGTGCTGGACCTTGGAAATTCGTTAGTTGGGATAGAGGTAATGAGATTGTATTGGAGCGTAATGAAGATTATGTAAATTATAATCCAATTGTAAAAAATCCAGGACCTCCATACATGAAACGTTTAGTTTGGAAAGTTATACCGGAAGCAACTGCTAGGATGGCAGCACTTAAAGCTGGTGAAGTAACTTTCATTGAACCTTCACTTCCAGATGCTGCTGCATTGGTAAATAGTTCTGAATTTAAGATGGACACTGCACCTTTGTCTGCTCAAAAACCATATTTTGGATTCACAACTGGCATAGCTCCATTTAATGATGTACGTGCTCGTAGAGCTATAGCTCATGCTATTAATAGACAACAAATTGCAGACATCGCCTTTGAGGGTTTAGTTAAACCAAATTATTGTCCAATATCACCTGGTTTGTTTGGTCATAATGAGGAGTTTTGTAAAAAATATGCTCCAGTTTATGATCCAGAAAAAGGTAAATCTTTATTAGCGGAGCTTGGATATAATTCAGATAATCCACTAGAAATTATTTTACAAACTGGTGTATCTGATGGATGGGGTAAAACCTTAGAAGTTGTTCAGCAACAGTTGAATGATATAGGTGTCAAAAGTAAAATTGAATATACTGGATGGGGAGAGTTTCGAACTTCCATAAAAGAAAGAAATCTCGCAACAGAAGGCACTCCTGTCGTATGGATGGGTGGAATGTCTGGTGTTGACCCTGATTATGTTTTGTTTTTATGGAATTATCCAGGTGGACCACAAAATCAAGGAATTGATAACCCGGCTTTGCAACAATTGTTATTAGATCAACGAACAACAACTGGTGCTGCGCGTCTTGAAGTTCTGAATGAGATTCAAAAGTTTTTACTTGAAAATGTATATGAAGTTCTTTTGGTTTCTCCAGGATGGAGTTTTTTAACATTATATAAAAGTAATGTTGAGGGTTTCCAACGTAAACATGTGGTAATACCTGTCTTTAATGATGTAAAAATTAATTAAACATTATATTTATAATATATAAACAAGGGCGTTTACAAAATTGTATCGCCCTTATTTTTTAACCTACACATCTTACAAAGTTAAATGGCTAATTATATTATCAGAAGACTTTTCATCGGATTATTCACTCTTTTACTTACTATTATAGGCATTAGTCTACTTATACATATTGTTCCTGGAGATCCTATCGATACCTTTATGGGAAATGAAGGAGGTTTAGAAAGTCCAGAACAAATAGCTCGTATAAGGCATCTACTTGGACTGGATTTACCACTCTGGATGCAACCGATAGTTTATCTAAAAAACATACTTGCAGGTGATCTTGGACAATCCATTTTTATGGTTACACCTGTTGCTGAATTACTCTTAAGTCGATTACCAGCTACTCTTTCTCTCGCTATTCTCAGTTTAATTGTTGCTATTATAATAGGACTTCCCTTTGGATTTTTCGCTGCATATAACAGAGGTACATGGATCGACAATATTCTAATGTTTATTGCTGTCATTGGTATCGCTATGCCCACTTTCTGGATGGGTTTATATTTTCTCCTATTTTTTTCACTTGTATTGGATTGGTTGCCAGTAGCTAGTGGAGATTATCGTAGTATATTTCTTCCAGCTCTTACTTTAGGCTTAACATTTTCATCTGTGCTTGCTCGTATGACACGTTCAGCTATGATAGAAGTTTTTACTGAAGACTTTATTCGAACTGCTCGTGCAAAAGGATTGCCTGAAACAATTGTCTTATATCGTCATGCATTGAAACCCGCTATGATTTCGATAGTAACAATTATTGCAGTGACATTTGGCTATTTAATGGGTGGTGTTGTAATTGTTGAAAACGTATTTGCATGGAATGGTATTGGGAGATTAGCATTACAAGCAATCATACTTCGTGATTATCCTATAATACAAGGATTTGTTCTAATATTTGCAAGTATTATTATTTTAATCTCAATTCTGATTGACATCTCTTATGCTTGGCTTGATCCACGTATAACTTATAAATAACAAATTGAAAAAATATGTAATTATATGAATAAGTTATTAAAAAATGAAAATATAAAATCATCTTCAACTTCATATTTATCTAATGCTCGTTCTGGATTTAAACGTGCAATACGTAATCCAAGTGTTCAAATTGGCGGCTCTATAATTTTATTTTTTATTTTAATAGCTATATTTGGACCACTGATTGCACCTTATGATCCAGTTAAACTAGGTGTTGCTAAAAGATTAATATCTCCAACATGGGAATTTCCTTTTGGTAGTGATGCACTAGGTAGAGATATATTAACTCGAGTCATGTTTGGAGCAAGAATTACACTGTATATAGGTATAGTATCAATAAGCATTGGTTTGTTTTCAGGCGTAATTATTGGAATCTTTGCTGGTTATGCAGGTGGTTGGGTCCAAGCTGTTTTAATGCGCTCAGTTGATTTTTTATATACTTTCCCAGATATTTTAATTGCTATAGGACTTGTTGCATTTTTTGGGCCAAGCCTTACAAACACAATGATTGCTGTTGGGATTAGCCTTATTCCTTACTATGCAAGAGTTACTTATAGCGTCACGCTAGTTGAGAGAAACAAACCTTATTTTGAAGCAGCTCAAGTTATTGGAGCTGGAAGAATTCGGCTAATACTTCGTCATCTATTACCTAATATTGTACCTCCAATTATTGTAGTAGGATCACTTGGATTTTCAGCAGCAGTTTTATCTGCAGCAGCGCTTTCTTTTCTTGGTCTTGGAGCTATGCCTCCAACCCCAGAATGGGGCAAAATGTTAGCTGAAAACAGAGATTATATACTTTTAGCTCCCTGGGTCTTACTTTTTCCTGGTTTAGCTATCATGTTTACAGTCCTAGGCTTTAATATTCTTGGTGATGGTATTCGTGACCTTCTTGATCCACGACTCCGTAAAGACATTAGATGAATAATCAAAATATAAATCAACCAATTCTTTCAATAAAAAATCTTCGTGTAATATTTTCAGGAGAATTTGGTAAAGCAGCAGCCATCAAAGATGTTTCCTTCGATCTTTTTCCAAAAGAAACTTTAGCAGTAGTTGGTGAATCTGGTTGTGGTAAAACTGTTACTGCTCTTTCAATATTAAGATTAATACAATCACCACAAGGCAAAATTGAAAAAGGTTTAATTGAATTTGATGGCAAAAATATTCTAAAACTTGATACTAGATCACTTTATCGATTGAGAGGTAATAAAATTTCAATGATTTTTCAAGAACCGATGACTTCACTTAATCCTGTTTTAACAATTGGCCGTCAACTCACAGAAGTTTTAGTATTTCACCAGCATGTTTCTGAAAATGAAGCAAAAGATAAAACTATTGAAATGCTACAACTTGTACAAATTCCTGATCCTAAAACTTGTCTTCATCAATATCCGCATCATTTATCAGGAGGTATGCGTCAGCGAATTATGATAGCTATGGCTTTATTGTGCGATCCTCGAGTGTTAATTGCAGATGAACCTACAACTTCTTTAGATGTTACAATTCAAGCACAAATTCTTGATTTAATGTTAGAAATTCAACAAAAACTCGGAACTGCTATTATATTGATAACACATGATCTTGCTGTTGTAGCAAATATTGCTGATCGAGTAGTAGTTATGTATGCTGGAAAAATAGTGGAAGAAGGGAAAGTTAAAGAGATTTATGATAACCCTCGACATCCATATACTCAAGGACTTTTAAAATCATTACCACGTCTTGATCAATTAAATAAACACAATAAAGAAATGAGATTAACAGAAATGCCAGGATTAGTTCCTTCAATATATGCTCATAGTATAGGATGCTCCTTTGCGCCCCGTTGTCCTTATGTAACTGAACAATGTCGTAAAAAAGAACCATCTTTTAAAACTATTACTAAAGAACATCGCACTGCTTGTTTTGAATGGGAGAAAATGAAGTGAATAGTGTTTCAAAACCTTTGCTTACAGTTAAAAACTTGTACACGCACTTTCCTATACGTAGAGGCATATTTCAAAAAACAGTTGCTTATGCACATGCAGTTGATGGTGTGAGTTTTAGTATTAAATCAGGTGAAACTCTTGGTTTAGTTGGTGAATCTGGTTGCGGTAAGACAACAGTAGGTAGACTTATTGTACGTCTTGAAAAACCTACTAGTGGTGAAATTATATTAGAAGATAAGAATATTGCTAATTTTAATAAAAAAAATTTAAAATCATTTAGACGAAATGTTCAAATTATATTTCAAGACCCTTATTCTTCTCTTAACCCTAGAATGACAGCCGGAGCTATTGTTAGTGAACCAATGATTATCCATAATATAGTTCCACGAAATAAAATAAATAATGAAGTTAAGAAACTATTTAATCGAGTAGGTTTACACTCTGAACAAATTGATCGTTATCCTCATGAATTTTCTGGAGGTCAGCGACAACGCTTATCTATTGCACGAGCTCTTGCACTGAATCCAAAGCTAATTATAGCAGATGAACCAGTTTCAGCTTTAGACGTTTCTATACAAGCACAAGTAGTAAATCTTTTAATGGATCTTCAAAGGGATTATCAATTATCATTCATTTTTATTTCACATGATATTAGTGTGGTTGGACATATTAGTAATCGTATAGCAGTTATGTATCTTGGTCAAATTATGGAATTAGCCCCTCGTTTTGACATTTTGACAGAACCAATTCATCCTTATACCGAATCTCTTTTAAGTTCTGTTCCAATTCCTAATCCACATATAGGTCGTCAAAAAATTAAACGTTTAAAAGGAGAGGTTCCAAGTTCAATAAATCCACCATCTGGTTGTCCATTTCATACAAGATGTCCGATTGCTGAAAAAAAATGTAGTAATGAAAAACCAATATTTCGTGAAATTAAACCTGATCATTTCATTGCTTGTCATTTACGTTAATTTTATATTAAAGTTTTAATAAATTTAAAAAAATAATTAATTAAATCTATTTATTTTTAATAAATTTATATCAATTTGAGATTGATTTTCATATAAAGTATTATTTTTTTCTAACATTAAATTAGAAGCAATTTTTGCCAATGCAAGTGCTATCTATATTCCATAATCATCCTGACCTACAAACCAAAAAAAATTACTGATATTGTTATCAAAGCCAATTACAGGAGTTTTATCCTTAACAAAGGTTCCTAGTCCAGCCCATTTATTTGAAAATATATTTAAATATTACATATTTGTTGAAGTTTTTTAATTAACTAATTTTCCTCAGAGAAATTAGGTTTGCGATTATGCCAAGTATTTGCTTTCTCTAACTGACCAGCTAGTTGAAAAAGAGTAGATTCATTCCCTAACCTAGCTCCAAATTGCATTCCTATAGGTAGTTTTTCTTTACTCAAACAAAGTGGAACTGACATTGCTGGAAGACCGGTTTGATTATAAAGAGGTGTGAAAGGAATATGCATAAAAAGTTGATCAAACCAGCTTTTAACACTAAGACCAGGAGCATTAGCATTAAGTATTCCTAATTTAATTGGCGGAGAAATCATAACAGGTGTAAGCCAAATATCGTATTTTTTGAAAAAATGACCAGTTTTTCTAGAAACAAGATTTATTAAATCCAATACTGATTCAAGATCACTAGCCAACATTTGTCGACCGTGTTTTAGTGCTGCAAGAGTACAAGTTTCTAAAGTTTCTGTATTTAAAGGCCTTCCAGTTTTTTTAGCAAACCAATCCATACTATGTGTTCCAGTACTAGCTAAATTCATATGGATACGTTTAATATCAGATAGATAGACTTCAGGCATATTTTCTTCAACTTTATGACCTAGCTCTTCACATAATCGAGCTGTTTTTAAAACTGCTTCGCACACTTCTTTATTAACTAGTGGGCCATCAGTGAATGCTTTTGTTGAAAAAGCTATACGTAGAGTTTTTGGATCTTGTTGAGAACTTTCTAAAAAGCTATTTATTGGCTTAGGTATTAATATACGTGTACCAACATCAGGACCTGATATAGCATCTAGCATTGCAGCACTATCTCTAACTGATCGTGAAACAGTATTTGATACACCAATACCAAACCCATATTCATCAACTTTTGGTCCATTCGGTACCCGTCCTCTTGAAGGCTTCATTCCAAAAACACCACAACATGAAGCTGGAAGACGAATTGAGCCACCACCATCACTCGCATGAGCAATTGGAACAAGACCGGCAGCAACCGCAGCGGCTGAACCCCCGCTAGACCCACCTGCTATGTGTTCAAAATTCCAAGGATTTCTAGTTGCACCATTAACTGAAGGTTCTGTAGTACAATTATGACCAAACTCAGGTGTATTTGTTCGACCCAGAGTTATAACTCCTGTATTTTTAAAACGTTTACCAAGTTCAGATTCATAATCTGAAACTAAACCTTGGGTTAAACGACTGCCATTCTCACACAAAATATCTTTATATAAAAATCCCAAATCTTTAATTAAAAAAGGCACTCCTGAAAATGGTTTATCTTTATTGTTCCGCTTTAAAGCTTCTTCAGTTTCTTTTTCTAAATTACCAATAATAGCATTGATTTTAGGATTGATTTTTTCAATTGCACTAAGAGATATATCGACAATTTCTGAGGGAGTAATTTCTTTTTTTCTTATCAAATTAACTAATCCAAGCGCATCATAGTTAATATATTCAGAAAAATTCATAATAAACTTGTATTAAATTAATTTACTTTTTTAAAAATCTATCGATTAGCCTTACACCAAATGCTGAAACTCCAGGTTTATGTAAATAAGATCTAGAATTCCAAGCAACTCCTGCAATATCTAAATGAGCCCACGGAGTTTCATCTTTTATAAATCTTTGAAGAAATTGGGACGCAGTAATTGTACTTCCAAAACTACTGTTGGTAGTATTTCTCATATCTGCTCTATCACTATCCATTTCTTTGTTATATGCTTTATCTAAAGGCAACCTCCATACTCTTTCAGAAGTATTTTCTCCTGCCAAAAAAATTTTTGAAGCTAATTTATCATTATTTGAAATCAAACCAGCCTTATGTTGGCCTAGGGCCACTACTACCGCACCAGTCAAAGTAGCAAAATCAATTATTTCTCTAGGTTTATATTTTTTTTGAACATATGTAAGCAGATCAGCTAATACTAATCTGCCTTCAGCATCTGTATTTAAAACTTCAATAGTTTGACCTGATAAACTTTTAACAATATCTCCTGGCCTTTGTGCATTACCATCTGGCATATTCTCAACAAGACCTATAATTCCTACTAAAGGTTTTTTGATCTTATTTAAGGCTGCATTCACCATAGAAGCAACAACGACAGCTGAGCCAGACATATCATAAATCATTTCTTCCATTTTTTCTTCTGGCTTTAATGAAATGCCACCAGAATCAAAAGTTACACCTTTACCAACTAAAATTGTAGGCTTTATAGTTTTTTTTAAATTCCATTCAATAATAACAACGCTGGGTTCATTTACACTACCTTGAGAAACACCAAGTAAAGCTCCCATACCAATTTTTTCAATTTTTTGTTTATTTAAAATCTTAACATTTAATCCATATTTTTTTAATTTATGACATCTTTCCGCGTAATTGGATGGAGTCAATATATTTGCTGGCTCAGATTGTAAGTCCTTACATAATGATATACATTCAAAAAGATTAAAATAATATTGTATATCTTTAAATTTTGTTTTTTGATTAAATATATTAAGTTTAATATTTACATTTGAACTGTCGCTTTTTTTGTATTTAGAGAAAGTATAAGACCTGTTAAGAAAACCAAAAATTAGTTCACAACATTTATTTTGAAAAGTATCAGTTAACTTTTTAGAAAAAATAAAATTCGTTTCTTTTAATTTTCTTTTTTTAATTGTTGAATAAAGTTCAGAACCAATTTGAATTACATCTATTTTGTTAGGGTTATTAATTAAAACTACTCTTACACTAACAAATGTATTAAATAATTTTGATTGTACAAAATACCCTATATTTAGGTTATTACTTAAATTAGAGTTTGAATTAACTGTTTCAGTAATTATTTTATAATCAAAAGGAAGATAATTTATTGACTTTAATTCATCTAATTTTGTTAAAAAAACTACGAAATCAATATTTTTCTTACTAATTTTTTTTAAAAATTCTAAATTAATTATCATTTTATGAACATTTTATTAATCATTGTATTAATAATTCATTTTATGCCACAAATATCAATCATTACTTTAGCGATTATTTCCGTTGTATTAATCATTGATTGAATTTCAACATATTCATCAATTCCATGAAAACCATCTCCAGTTGAACCAAACATACTACCTGCTACACCAGCTCCTGCATAATGTGAAACATCAGCTACTGCTTCAAATGCTTTAATTTTTGGAGAAACACCTTTTTTTTGATTATGTTTTATTAAAGATTGTATTAGAGGATGATCAATTGGAGTGTCCATTGGAGGAAAATACAATCCGCCTAATTCCCATTGCACTTTAATTGGATTTTCTTTTAACCAAGGATCAGTTTGTGAAAAATTATGAACAAATTCTTCAAACTCTTTT
>Ga0310124_10002341_pt1 | contig 13033 bp, 10 predicted proteins | sample CB11b_AW_Bot5_MG_FD_203507 | JGI IMG/M metagenome (GOLD analysis project Ga0310124, IMG submission 203507) | Marine microbial communities from Western Arctic Ocean, Canada - CB11b_AW_Bot5 | ecosystem: Environmental > Aquatic > Marine > Oceanic | place: Canada: Western Arctic Ocean | collected...
AACGAAAGCCTTGAAGAGTTTTATGAAAAGCTGGGAAAAGCGGTGCCCCTGGGCCGTGTCGGCAAGCCTGAGGAGTTCGCCAACATGGCCTGTTTCCTGGCCTCCAACGCCGGCTCATACGTCACAGGTACGGCCATCAACGTCGATGGCAACCGTGCGCCTGTGGTCTAGAATGGGTTGAGATTGCGAGCGCCTGATTACGGATGCAGGGCACGAACCGCCGCCAAATGCTCTTTGGTAAAATTCGAAACGGTGACGACCGCGTCGTCGAAGCCGATCTCGGCCAGTTTTTCGAGGCGCACTGCGGCTTCCTCGGGCCCGCAACGCAGGTCCAAATGGTCGCCATCAGAAAGTGCGGCGCCGTCCGCTGTCAAATCAACGGGAATGTTGGTCGCGATGGCGCGGCCGCCGCCTTCGCCGCGATAGCGCGCAATGCCTTCCTTCAGCTTGGCGATGTTGGTGAAATGGGCCGACGCAATCCAGCCGTTATAGCGTTTTGCGGCGATGGGTATCCAGCGGCTGCCCGCCCAGCTGCCGATCAATATGGGCGGGCCGCCCTGCGCCGACGGCAACGGCGTCAAGTTTACGCCGCCAATAGTCTCGCCGCGCCACAGGCCTTGCATGCGCGGTAGCGCCTCTTTCAGCATGCGAAACCGGCCTTCAAAATCGGCCTCGACCGCTGCAAAATCCGTTGCCGTCGAGCCCGCTCCGACACCAAGAAGCAACCGGCCCCCGGACAGGAAATGCGCGCTCAGGATACGGTGTGCAAGCTCCACGGGGTGGCGTAACGGGACCTGGAGGATGCAGGTCCCAATCTCTATGCCCTCGGTCACGGCCGCGGCCGCCGACATCGCACTGACCGGGTCGGGCCGAAACGAACCGCGCCCGATGGTATCGAAAAACCAGAGGCTATCGAAACCCGTGCGTTCCGCCAAACCCAGGCCGGTGACATAGGATTTGCCCCCGGACCCGTCGTCGCCTGCAAGGGAAAGGCTCACGCCTAGTCTCATGTTGGCTGCTCCTATATTGACCCAGAAAATTCGGGAGCGGTCGAATTTGCCAATACCATGTCGGCTGCTTTCTCGCCGATCATTATGGAGGGCGCATTCGTGTTACCCGAGATGAGAGTGGGCATGATCGAGGCGTCGGCCACCCGCAAACCCTCCAGCCCGCGAATCTTGAGCCGATCGTCGACGACGGCCATGGGGTCCGAGCCCATCTTGCAGGTTCCGACCGGGTGATAGGTTGTTTCCGCCACTTCCCTGACCCACGCAAGGATATCATCGTCCGACGTTCGATCTGGGCCGGGCGCCATTTCCGTGGATTGCAAGGCTAGCATCGCAGGGGCGGTCATCAGGGCGCGCGCGATGCGGACGGCACGCACGGTGAGTTCGGCGTCAATCGGCGCGGAAAGAAATTTGAAATTGATTGCCGGTGGCGTATGTGGATCGGCGGCTGAAATGTGGACATGCCCCGTGCTTTCTGGGCGCATGGGGTGTGCGTAGCAGGTTAGGCCAGAGGTTTTAGAAATTTTTGGACCGGGATCATAAAGCATGAGAACAAAGCCCAGCAGGATATCCGGTGCGACAAGGCCTTCGCGGCTCCGCACGAAAGCGCGGACCGGGGCGGCGGGGATGCCCAGCATGCCCTTGTGCGAAAATAGATAGCGCATGGCTTGCTTGACCAGTCCAAACCCCCTGCCCCTATCGTTGTAGGTGACGCCCGGCGCGCCGATAGCCCAGCGGGTGCGGGGTGCGTAGTGGTCGCGGAGATTTTCGCCAACGCCTGCCAGCGCGTGCCGCACCTCTATGCCTAGAGCCTGCAGGCGTTCGGGCTGTCCGATACCGGAAAGCTCCAGCAATTGCGGCGAGTTGATCGTACCCGCGCTCACCACCACTTCGCGGGTAGCCCGTGCTTCCCGTGGAGCACCGCCGAGGGAATAGCGCACACCCGTGCAACGCCTGCCCTCCAGCACCAGCGCTTCCGTCAAGGCGCCGGTGATGATATGGAGGTTTTTACGCTTCCGGATTGGGTCAAGATAGCAATGCGCCGTGCTCATCCGGCGGCCATTGGCGATGGTTGCCTGACTTAGCGAGATGCCCTCCTGGCTCGCGCCGTTATAATCAGGATTGTGTGGTATTCCGACTTGGCCCGCGGCTTGGATCAGGGCGTCGTAGAGGGAGCCGGTTTCGTCCGGGTAGGTGACGCGCAATGGTCCGTCGCGTCCCCGATAGGCATCCTCGCCGCCGTCATAACTCTCCAAACGTTTGAAAAAAGGCAAAACGTCGGAATAGCTCCAGCCTTTATTGCCCAGTTGCGCCCAGTTATCGTAATCCTGAGCCTGCCCGCGGACAAAGACCAAGCCATTGATCGAACTTGACCCGCCCAGCAATCGCCCGCGCGGTACCGGGATTTTGCGTCCATTGGTGTTGGCTTCGGGTTCAGCCGCATAACACCAGTTGGCCGCGGGGTTCGCGACCAGCTTGGCATAGCCGATAGGGAAGCGGGACCAGGGATGGCTAGCGGGTCCAGCTTCCAGCAAAAGCACCTTGTGCCCTGGGTCCGCTGAAAGACGGTTCGCGACCACCGACCCGGCGGATCCCGCGCCGACGACGATATAATCATAGCTCTGGATGTCCGCGTCCTGCATTTTCCCTCCACCGGCCCGGCGTCTGATGGCACCGATGAGCGTAGTCGAGAGGTTGCGCGCGCACAATCGCATTCCGCGTGGCGGCACTGTCAGACAAACGAGGGCTGTTCTGAAAACCCCCGTAACCCATAAATCTCAGGCCGCAAGTTGGTGCCACTCGGCCAGAGCGGCCGCGCGGCTCTGCTTGAAGATATCACGGCGGTTGAGGTGACGGTCTTGGTTGAAATGATTGTGAATGGCGGCGTGAGCTGAAGAAATTTTTTCTTGGGTCCTGATATCCCTGAACCTGGCCATCGCGCCCTCTCGTCGTCGGAGCGGCTGGTATGAGTTTTCGACCCGGTTATTGAGCCACCGCCCACATTCCTGCCGCTCCAGATTCCCAATCACTTTCATCACTGCTCAGTATGGGAGAAGACGGTCTGTCATGGTCGACCATAGCTGGCCGTGACGCTTCATCGTTTGCTTCAGAAACTTCAAGGCTGCCCTGCGCTCCCGGCGTTTTGTGGTAAAAGCCTCGAGCACTTCGCCTTCGCAATCCACGGCGCGCCGGGGGTAATGCGTCTCCCCGTTGATCCTGACGAAGACCTCGTCCAAGTGCTATCGGCACTCGGGAAAGAAACGCTCATTAAGGCGACGATTCTGGATCTCCGCGGCGAATATTGGACCGAACCAGTTTCACCAGGAACGCACAGTTTCGTGGCAGATAACGATGCTGCGCTCGAAATGAAGATCTTCGATCTGCCGCAATGAAAGTGGATAGCGGGTATACATCATCACCGTGAGGCGAATAACTTCCGGCCAATTGTTGAAATAACGGAAGGGGGTTTGTATTGCTGCAAACTACGGAACTCCCTCCCTGCCTCAAGCTGAGTTAGTCTGACAATGCCCTTCTGAAAGGTAGGGGCGAATGAGCATCCGCAGCCATAGGTTATCAGTGCGGTGAGCTTCTGCGGTCCTTCCAAGCACCCACCCGCGGTCGCGCGAGCCCGAGATTTTCCCGCAGTGTCGTGCCGGAATAGTCCTTGTGATGGAGACCGCGCCGTTGCAGTTCCGGCACAACGAATTCGACAAAATCTTCGTAGCTTCCCGGCACGTATGAGGCACCGATCACAAACCCATCGCAGGCGGGGCTGGTGAAATATTCTTCCATGTGGTCAGCGACCTCCTTCGGGCCACCGACGACCGGATGACCCAGGCGGCCCCGCTGCGTAACCTCAATGAAATCGCGCACCGAGGGATTGGTTTTCCCGCTGCCCTGGATTACACGGTCGCGAAACGTTTGCATCCCAGACATACTTTCCAGTTCTTCATCCGACAACGCAATATCAAGGGGCTTGCTGCCAAAATCAAAATTGAGCGCTTCGGAGAGCAACATCAGGGAATCTTCCTCGATGGGCAGATTTTCTAAAACTGCCCGCTTGTCCTCGGCCTCATCCTTGGTGGCCGCTACCACCGGCGCAATGAAGTGAGCGATTTTAAGACTCTCGGGATCGCGTCCGGCATCCGCCGTCAGGGCTTTAAGTTCAGCGTAGGATTTTTTGCCTATTTCAAGATTGGGATAGCCCACGAAGATGAGCTCGCCCCAGGCGCCCGCGAAGCGCTGCCCGCGTCCGCTCTGACCCGCCTGAATAAGAACGGGATGGCCTTGCGGCGATCGGGGAACTGTAAACGGGCCACGCGATGAGAAAAATTTTCCCTTATGGTCTAGGCGGTGCACCTTACTCGGATCGGCGAAGCTATTCGTCGCCTTGTCCATGATGATCGCATCATCTTCCCAAGTGTCCCAGTGCCCAAGAACCACTTCCATGAATTCGTCGGCGCGGTCATAACGGAGATCGTGCTCAGCGACGGCATCACGGCCCATATTCCGGGCTTCGGTATCATTAAGCGAAGTGACGATGTTCCAGGCCATACGCCCGTGCGTCATGAGGTCGAGGGTTGCGAACACTCGGGCCACGTGAAAGGGCTCGTAATAGGTCGTCGACATGGTTGCGCCCAGGCCTAGTCTTGACGTCGCCATGGCCATGGGCATCAGCGTGGCGATGGGATCCATTTTAACGCAACGGATGCCGTAACGGACCGCGTCGGTAAAGTTGCCACCCGAATATTCTGGCATGCCCAGCCGGTCATCGAAGAAGGCGAGATGCACTTTGCCTTCCTCCAGCACACGGCCGATATGGGCGTAATATTCCGGCGCCATGAAATCCGCTCGGGAGTTCGGATGGCGCCACGAGGCCGCAAAGTGCGAGCAGTTCTGCGCCTGCAGGAATCCGACCAAAATCATCTGGCGCATTGATCACTCCAACTCTCACAAAATTCGTATTGGTGGCGCTCTCGACCCACATAACAAAGAAAGGAAACGCCCGAAGCAACACAGGTACGCAACTCCTTTATGCTATACATAATTTTCCCACAATACCAAGCGCGGGTGCCGTTTCTGAAGCCGCGCTTCTGATGGTTTTTAGACCTATTTCGGCGTTCCGCCTTTGCGGCATGACAAGATGGCGGTGATATCTTAGTTCTAAACCGATGCCGCCCCCCTCCGTGGCTTCCAAGTCAAGGATGGCGGCTGTCAGGGCCTTGGTTTAGCCGGTTTGGGGGTCATCGAAAGTTTGCGCGTCCGGGCATTGTTCCATCACCCTGTCATTGCGCCGCACGATGACTTCTTCGGCCAGAGCGCGGTCCAGCCTCAGGCCATGGCCGAATGGCGATGCCGCCTGCACGTCAGGTCAGTCGGGTATCTCTATAGTCAGCAGCGGGCCATGCTGCTGGGAGCCGTAAACGTCGGTATCTCCGAAGCTGCCCGAGGGCACCAGCCGGGGAACCGTAACCTTGATCGCCATGGCGACATCGTAGGGAATGATTGACACTTCATTCTGCGAGACATGGTAAAGCGAAGCTATGAGCTCGGGATTAATTACGCCGCTGTCACGCACGCGCTCATAGGTCGCCACATCCTCGAACATCAGATCCAGCGTGCATAACAAAGCTCCGGCATTCTTAGACCGCAAAACGGAGGCTAATTCCGACAAGGCCACCATTTTTATACGTCCACCATTTCAATCGGAAAGGGTTCTAACGGATCGGCGATCTCCATAATATGCCAGAGGTTGAACTCGTAGGTCTGCCCGACAGGGATATCCGAGGGCGAAAACGGAATGGCGAGATTGCCGGAAATGCATTTGCGCCCCGGGAAGTCGGAATGCAGCAGCGCCAGGCGCGCCATTGCCATGACCGCCTTGGAGGTTTCTTCATCGTCCGCCAGGACCTCGGCCAGAATGCCGACTTCGTGCGGGACGGCGTCTTGGATAGGCTCACGCGAAGCCATGGTGCCCGACTTGCCGTAGACGTGGACATTGAGCTTGTATTGATCCTCGCCGATACCCAATGCCGCCACCTGTAGACGCACGCGCGCACGGCAAGACTCAATATAGTCGTCAATGATCGCGATAAGCCCGGGATCCCGCGCGCCAGCCATAAAAACGGTGCGATACCCTGCCCGGCGCACCCCTTCAAGTTTTACCGTATAGCGATTGGAGTGCTCAAAACGGCTGCCGGCAACCTTCACGGTGCGCTCGTCGAATTGTTCGTAGGTAGAATCCACAGTCACCACTGTCCCATCCGGCTCTATCAGATGATAGGGGCTCGGGTTTTCATAGAGCGTATGCGCGGCGACGCTCATACGCGTACACCGAACGTCGGGATGTGCTGGGACGACCAGGAAATGATCCGGTTTCAAGATACCTATCATGCAGTCCTGTCCAGATTTTGGGACAGCAACCGCGCCGGCGCATTCAACAATTTTTGATAAATGCCAGACTAGACCTGGGTCGTAGCCCCGCATAAGCGGGATCGCCGAGTAGATCGAGGCATCCGTGGCACGCCCCGCCAATACCACCTGCGCGCCGTCCTTAAGCGCCTGCTGGAAGGGTTCTACACCCATCATAGCAACAACACGGTGGGTCTCCTCAATGGTATGCGGCGTCACATCATCAATCGGTCCAAGCGGCTCGATCTTGCCCGCCTTCAGCTTCGCATGTAGATATTCCTTACTTTGGTCAGCATGGATTATCGCCATCTTGAAGTGATATCCGCGCTCCGCAGCAATCTCCTCTACCACTTCGCGCACCAGCGCTACCTGCGGCGCGCTACCGCTGCCGCCTGCCGAACCGATCAGCATTGGAATGCCCTTTTCAAGCGCCCCTTCTAGCATCAGCCCAATATCGCGCTTGATCGCCTTGCGGCTGACAAACGGCACCCCTTCGCCAAGATAATGTGGCCCCGGATCCATCGAACCGGCATCCGCGGCAATGAAATCAAGATCCATTTCCAACCCGTATCGGAAGGCCTCTTCACCAAAGCCGTAACCGAGCAAGCCGGTCGTCGCCATCATACTAAGTGAATCGCTCATTACCCCATTCCTTTCAACCGACTTTTCCTAGATTGCCTCCAATTCGTATCGGAGAAATTTGCAGGCGAACCCAAGGCTAGGCAGCATAACATCAACCAAAGAATAGCCAGAGCCTCTTTTTGATTGCACGCTCAAATGGCCCGAACGTCCTGCCGATGGGCACACGTACACTTTTCCGAATATGGGCCTATTTAATGGGTATTATTATTTATATTTATTTATGGCTTTGTCACAAACTCGGTTGCGTCACCACTACGCCCAACGAAACAAACTGTCCGGCAGCAGCATAGGCGTCGGTGCGCCATGCCGTGAAAGCTTGATCACGACAGTGGCGGTGTTCGGTGGCTGAGATGAGGTGTCGGCGCGTTGTGAAATGGTTGTAAACGGCGGCATGGATTGAAAGGAAACGTTGGGCTGAGCCGGGAGATCGGAAGCCTTGCATCGATCGTTCTCGTCGGCGAACGCGAACGTGCGATCCTTCGATGCTATTATTCTTCCATTTTGCTTGATGATACCGGGCGTTGATGCCCAAATCACGAAACGCTGCTGCATAGGCCCACCATTTATCGGTGACGATAGTTCGTGGTACAAAACCATGCTTTTTCAGAAACTTGCGCATCAGCTTCAACGCAGCCCTTTTCTCGCGCCTCGCCAGAACCAGGATATCGAGTGTTTCACCGTTCTGGTCGATGGCTCGCCACAAATACATCCAGCGACAGCCGATCGAGACGTACATCTCGTCGAAATGCCTTTGCGGGTGTGCCCGCGGACGCCCTCGTCGTAAAGCTCTCGCGATCGGCGGGCCGAACCTCTTCACCCATCGCCGAACGGTCTCGTACGACACCTCGATACCTCGTTCAGACATGGGCTCCTCGACGTCTCGGAGGCTCGGATTAAATCGAGCGTACATCCAGATAGCGCGCTGGATGACCGATGATGGGAAGTGGAGGTTTTGATACCTGATTACATTCATCCGGCATGCTTAACCGGATCAGCTCTGCTGACGTACTCCAGTTAGTGACCAAGCCGTAGAGACTATTGGCGGGCGATATGTGTTTGTAGCCGCCTCCGTCCGTACCTTAGCCAAACAATTGGCTAGTTGGTCCTAAGTTATGGATACCCTCAAGTAGAAATCTATAATAGTGCCCCGTGAAACCTGCGAGGCCATCGTAGAAATTGCCCATGCGGAGGGTCGTACTATCAGCGGGCAATTGTGGGTAATTTTCCAGCAATTGCAGTTTTGCGACGACGAGTAATTTCTGGCCAAACAGGGCGGTGGAGAAACCCGCTTCCCTTTTTTCTTTGGACGCTATTCCAACTTGGCGTAACGCACTGGCTGCCGTACCATCGCCGTAACGAAATTCAGTACTCGAAAGAGAACGCAATGCGCCTTGGCATGTTCATGCAACCCGTCCACAATCCGAAACGCGACCTGAGCCAGGTCCTTGAGGAGGATCGCCAGACGGTCATCATGGCCGACAAGCTTGGCTACCACGAAATCTGGGTCGGCGAGCACACCGCAGCGACCTCGGAACCGATTACCGACCCGATGGTCTTCCTTGCGACGCTGCTGGGCGAGACCAAGCAGATCAAGATGGGGCCGGGCGTCTATTGCCTGCCGCACCATCATCCGTCGCGAATCGCCGGTCAGGCGGCCTTGTTCGACCATCTGTCGAAGGGCAGGTTCCAGATGGGAATCGGTAATGGTACCCTGTCGTCCGACGTAGAACTATTTGAAGTCGGCGGCGACACTGACCGCGGCGCGATGGTCCGCGAGTCGATCGAGCATATCCTCGCCATCTGGGCCGGCGAGCCGCCCTACACCCGCGAGGGCGAATTCTGGAACGTGAAGATCGAAGACACCGGACGGGCCGATTACGGCGTCGGCCACTTTATCAAACCCTACCAGCAACCCCACCCTCCGATCGCAATCTCGATCATGTCGCCCAATTCGGGCAGCGCCCGCATGGCCGGCGAGCAAGGCTGGATCCCTATTTCGGGCGCGGCTTTCCTACATCCGCGCTACACGGCAAGCCATTGGCAGGCCTATCAGGAGGGCTGCGAAAAGGCCGGTCGTGCCGCTAATCCCGACATCTGGCGCGTTTCACGCAATATCATTGTGGCCCCGACCGACCAGGAAGCGCACGACTACATCATGGATACGGACGGTCCGGTTAGCTTCTGGTTCCGCTATCTACTGTCGTCGTTGAAGGCGCGCGGGCTACTCCACTTCGTGGCGCCGGAAGGCCACCCGGACCCGGACTCGATCACCTGGCAGGAGGTGGCGGAATATCAAGTCGCCTGGGGCTCACCCGCGACGGTCACCGACAAGCTGGTGGCGCTGCGCGACCAGACCGGCCCGTTTGGCGTGCTAACCGCCATGGCGCTGGAATGGAGCCCGGAAATAGGCAAGCAGATCATGACCCTGCTGGCCAAAGAAGTGATGCCCGCCTTCGCACAGCACGCCGACGCGACAAGGGTTGACAGGGCGGCGGAGTAGAACGCGGTTCACCCTAGTCCGTCATACTCGGACTTGATCCGAGTATCCAAACATCAGTAGCGCTTCCAGCATTATAGACGACGACGACATAAAGTCATTTTTAGGTGGGCCTGGGGTACCCCCCCACTTTCCGTTGCACGGCCCTCCTAGGGCCTCGAAATTTAGCCCAACCGGTTGAAAACACTGGATTTGGCAATGATTTTCGTCGCGGGATCCATGATCATAGCCCCTGTCTCAGCCTTCGGGGCGGCATCGCGAGTAAACGTTTAGGTTTCTGGAAGTATTAGACCAAGCCTTTTATAGCATTGGCATGTGACGAATATGTAATTTGTCCTTCAGCGTCAGCGGGGAGGCGCTCGCGGACCGCGTTCTGTAATTGTACGATTGTCTTCTCGGACAACTCAGCAAGGACTGGCTTTAGAGATGGTGAAAGAGCATTCGTGCTCCAAAACTCTTCGAAATTGGCGAAGGTTCGTTCAACCGTGATTACGCTGGTCTCAACCGATTGCAATCCTGCGTCCGCCCAAAGACTATGAAGCACCTCCATGCGTGAAGCGTCGACGCTAGGCGGAAGAGGATACGCAATGCGCGAAGCGCGCAACTCGACTGTGATAGGTGCTGTTGGCACCCCACCGCCAAAGACATCCCAGACATAAGCGGCAACCGAACCGCCGGGGCGAACCACTCGTTTCATCTCGGCAACACCCTGGCCTGGGTCCGGAACGAAAAAGATTACCAGCGCCATTGTCGCGGCATCAAAATAATTGATATCAAAGGGTATGGCCATCGCATCTCCCGTTTGAAATGCTGCTTTCCGCGCTCCTTCTCGATTGGAAGCGAAGGCAATTTGCTGCTCCGATGGATCGATACCCTCTACCTCGTTAGGAGAGCAACGATGAACAATTTGCTCGGTGAAAGCGCCATTGCCGCACCCAACATCGATCCAACGCTGTCCCTTACGGGGCGACAACCAATTGAGAAACTTCGTGCCGACGAGTTGACTCCAAACTCCCATCATCCGTTCGTACGCGACACCATCTTCGAATCTAATGGGCTCAAGTGACATGCAAGCATCCTTTGATAAAATTAAACTGAGAACCAACGCGCTGACCTCCGAACATTACTATAAAACGTTCACTAGAGTTTCCGTAGGTCGAGAATTGCGCCCACCATAAATCCCGCCGACAAACTTACCTAAAGGCTAACAATCTAATCTGCCTGCCGGCAAACCGCGGGGCCCTTTTTCGTATCCCGCCATAATTCAGAGGCAAGGCGTACCTGATTTGTCGTCGGATAGGCCAGTTCCGCACGTGAAAAATGATCCAGCATGGAGGTGCCGGCTACATCCTTACCGCCGCAAATCAAGCCTACTCTCAAGAGTTAGATGGGGGCGCAAGTGCCGCTGATGCCTATTCAGTTGCAACCGAAACTGCCACACAAACAGCGGACCATTTATACCAGGGGGTGAGATCCTTTCCCTAGCCGTGTCAGACGAGGACGATCCTAAACCCCTCTATACAGAGGACGCCTAAAGGCCGCGACTAGCTTTAGCCCGTGAATAGCTCCCACGCCCCTTCTTTGGCCTGATCTTCCTCTGCCTGAACGTCGGTGTCCTCAGCGCCCTGGCGATTGGATTGGTTCGACGCTTCGGCTTCCTTGACGATGACGTCGATCAATTCTCCTACGGGACTAGCCAGTGAGCCGTCTTCGAGACGGGCGACAGACTTAGCAAGCGTCGTTGCTGGGGTGCCGTACTGAAGGGCCAGCGACAATAGGACGCCCGCGTCGCCTGGGACGCTGTATCGCGGATCTCGCGCCGCGGCTCAGGGACCCGGGCGCCTGTTTTGACGGCTGGATTAGTTTGGGGGTCGGACTGGTAACACTCGATCAGAGAGTATGGTTCCTGAGGCAAGGGGCTGGGCCGTGTTTGGCTCGGAGACTCCCGATATCAGACATATCGATATAGACTATTCGGATGAGAAACCGGTTACTTCGGCGCCACTCGATAATACAGGAGAGCGGAAATTCAGGAAACGTTAATAAGAACGGCGAAGTTTGGTATCGGCCAAATCTTCCAGCATCGGAAATATCCATTTCGCGGCATCATTTTTGATGTTGATCCCATATTCGACAATTAGGAAGAGTGGTTGAATTCCGTTCCTGAAGGGGACCGGCCTTCGAGGGATCAACCGTATTACCACCTGCTCGCCGAAAATTCGGAAACCTGCTATGTCGCCTATGTCTCGGAAGAGAACTTGTTGCTGGACGAATCCGGCCAGCCAGCATCACATCCGCAGGTAGATTATTTTTTTACAATGTAAACGAAAGCGGTCACTATACTGTGCGCCGCACCCAAACGAAGTATTTGATGTAGGGTTAACTCTCTCATGTGCACCCCGCCGTCCGTAAGAAACACAAAGGGTGTTGAGTAGGCTTCCACTATGTTCGAAATATTTCTCTATTTATGACATGATAACAAATAGTTAGATGGTGTATGAGCTAACACCCACATGATAGCTTAAGGCGCTCGGGTAATAAATTTTTAGGACAAATTGGATGGACCGCAGGTGTTTCATATTTGGAGCAGTGAGTTTGCCGTTTCTGTCACGGACGGTTTTGGCGAACGGTCCCAAACTAATGGTATTCAAGTTGCCAACATGCGGGTGTTGCGATGCTTGGATAGCGCACATGCAACAGGCGGGGTTCAAACCGGAAACTGAAAACCTCAGTGAGCCTAGCATGTTCGATTTAAAGAAACGCGTCGGGATAACCTCTGAACTTGCCTCTTGCCACACTGCTTTCGTGGACAATTACGTAGTAGAGGGGCATGTCCCATCCGGAGATGTTCTATTGCTCCTCTCACAAAAACCCGATGCGTTGGGACTGACTGTACCCGGAATGCCGGCGGGTTCACCGGGAATGGAGATGGGCGACCATCGCGATCCCTTTGATACCCTCTTGATATTGCGCGACGGGAGCTCGGAAGTGTTCAAAAGTCATCGTAGCATCCATATTTAGCCTCTCAAGCACCATGCACCACGGATCGCTCTCACCTGTCTTAGCTTCTAGGTAGGGTCCCTTTGGGCCAAACCCTGACTATGCCTTGATACGGTGATGGTTGGGGGCACCTCAAAGTGGCCCCGCGGTCAGCGAGAGGCGGAGTAGGACATTGTTCCGCGCATACTATGCCTGGGACAATCATGGACCACGGCCCAAGGGCCCTGGCGCCTGTTTTGACGGCTGGATTAGGTCGACGGCGGTTTGGGGTGGCGCGGATTGGTGGGGGCGGTTGCTGAGATTGGGGCCTGCTTTATTGACGCCAATGGCTGTTAGCTGTTTCATGTTACTATGTAATACTCGGTCCCACACATTCTGCTGTCCTATATCGCGTCTTCAATACTTATCAGGTTTATTCTGAGATTGGCGATGCAACGCGACCAGCCCGGGCACGTACACGACCAACCACCCCAAA
>Ga0310124_10002342_pt1 | contig 13030 bp, 14 predicted proteins | sample CB11b_AW_Bot5_MG_FD_203507 | JGI IMG/M metagenome (GOLD analysis project Ga0310124, IMG submission 203507) | Marine microbial communities from Western Arctic Ocean, Canada - CB11b_AW_Bot5 | ecosystem: Environmental > Aquatic > Marine > Oceanic | place: Canada: Western Arctic Ocean | collected...
CGGGTGGTCGTAGTCTGTAGACGCTTTTTTTAACGTTTTTGGGGCCCGTAGCTCAGTTGGTCAGAGCAGGAGACTCATAATCTCTTGGTCGTAGGTTCGAGTCCTACCGGGCCCACCAGCCTACACTCGAAGCGCAGCGTGGAGCGTAGGCTGCCGCGCCGTAGTCTTCCGTGAGCACTCGAGGGGAGGCGGGGGGCGGGCTTTCAAGTATGCAGCGCCTCGAGACTCCGGCTAGGCATGCCGACCGCTGCCTGCGATTTTCGTTCGATTCCATTTGCCGCGCCGGCGCTTATTCTCTAGGATCTCCAGCCAGTCATGGGAGTGATTTTGCTCCCCAAAGGGAGGTATTGGATGAATAGGTTTTTTGTAGCTATTATTGCATTGTTTTCGATTTTCTTGATTGCCGGTTGTGGAACGGCAGGGACTGATTCCGTGTCAAAAGCCATGGCCCCATCGGAAGAGATGACGGTCGAGGTCGGGTGCTTCGGTTGTATTTATAATGGCGAGGGCGCCTCCGGATGCCAGACCGCCGCCAAGGTCGGCGATCAGGCCCTGCTCGTGGAAGGTGTCGATTTCAGCGCCCACAATAACGGTCTCTGCAAAGCAGCCAAGCAGGCGAAAATTACGGGCAGGGTCGAAGGCGGCGTCCTCGTCGCGGATAGCATTGCCATCGTCGAGTAGAAGCGATCTTCATCGCTGGTGCCGCCAGGCGTGCGATACCGCCAGGAAACCGTTGCGAGAGCTCTCTGCCTGGCCCGATCCGTAGACATCGGTCGGCGTGAACTCCAGGTGGATGGCGCGCTCCAGTACGAAGTGGTAAGAAATGCCTTCTCGTGCCAGGGCGAGGTCGAGGTAATAGTTTCCTCCAAGCAGTGGCAGGTCGTTGACTTCCAGTTCCAGGGTGCCCGGACCTTCCACTTGATCGAGTGAATCGCCGGTTCCGTACGATGTGGTGGTTCTGAAAATTTCTTCGCCCCATTCCGATTTGCAACTGACGATGAACTCGGCTCCCATGAAACGTCGTTCCGCGACATACTGAATTCGCAGCAGGATGGAGTCTCCAGTCTTCAGGTCGCGCGGAACTTCACCATTCTTGCTCAAGAGTGCAATCGATTCGATGGCAAACCCGGCCTGGTGCGCGGCGGAGAGATCTTTCCTGATGTGGACGGGTCCGTTCCCCTCGCCGAATTCGCCTTCATCAAGATAGGATTCAACCGCAGTGTCAGCGGGTCCGTTGTAGGTCAACTTGCCGCCTTCCAGGAGAATCCCCCGGGAACAAAGTTTCCGTACCGCGGCCATGTTGTGACTCACAAATAGCACGGTGCGGCCGCCGCACGCGATGTCGGACATCTTCCCCAGGCATTTTTTCTGAAAGGCGACGTCACCTACGGCCAGGACTTCGTCCACGATGAGGATTTCCGGCTCAAGGTGCGCTGCAACGGCGAAGGCGAGCCGGACATACATTCCGCTTGAGTACCGTTTCACCGGCGTATCGATGAACTCTTCGATCTCGGAGAAGGAGACGATTTCGTCGAAACGGTCCCGGATCTCCGTTGCCCGCATGCCGAGGAGCGATCCGTTGAGAAAAACGTTTTCCCGACCGGTCAACTCGGGATGAAATCCGGTACCCACCTCGAGGAGGCTTGCGACGCGCCCCCGGATTCTCACCTCTCCGCGGGTCGGTTCGGTGATGCGCGAGAGAATTTTCAGTAAGGTGGATTTGCCCGCGCCGTTTCCGCCGATGATGCCCAGGACTTCGCCCTCGCGAACGTCAAAAGACACATCGTCAAGCGCCCACAAGCAGGTCGATGTTGCCCGGGAATTTTCCCCTTGCCGAAACCATCTAAACGGCGAGGTTACCGCGTTCACGATTTCATCCCGGAGACTTCCGTATCCGGCGTGCTCTCCGATTTGATATCGCTTAGAGAGTCCTTTGACAGAAACAATCGACATAACTAAATGATGTCCGCGAGGAATCGTTCCACCCGCCTGAAATAATAAAGGCCGGTTACCAGTACGATGACACCCATCGTGGCCGAGATCCCGAGTTCCGGCCAGGGGATCGGGGCGTGACCGATCACGGCGGGCCGGAACGCCTCGATCACGCCGGCCATTGGATTCAAAACGAGCAGCCAACGGAATGAGCCCCCGATCATGCTCGCTGAGTAAAAAATCGGGCTGGCGAACATCCAGATCAGAATCACAAAGTGAACCGCGTACTGGATATCCCTGAATCGGGCATTCAGCGCAGAGAACCACAGGCCGAACCCGGCCGCGTTCATAACGGTGAGCAGAATCAGGAACGGCACGAGCAGGATACCCGGGCCGATGGGAAGCTGGTACCAGAGGATGAGGACTACCAGCACCGCGAACGCGATGACAAGGTCGATCAGCGCGGAAAGCGAAAGACTCAGGGGCAAAAGCATTCTGGGAAAATAGATTTTCGTGATAAGCCCCGATCCCGCCACCAGGCTGACCGTCGATTGGCCAAGCACCGAGGCGAAGTAATTCCAGGGAATCAATCCGAGCAACAGGAAAACGGGGTAGGGCATGTGTTCGGATTTCATCCCGATGCGTGAGAATACGAACGAAAAAATAAGCACCATGATAATAGGCTGGAGGGCTGCCCAGGCAATCCCCAGAAGCGTTTGTTTGTATCGTACCTTGAGATCGCGCCAGGTCAGGAAAAAGAAGACTTCGCGAAATCCCCAAAGTTCCGCCACATTCAGAGGCTCGAACCCGCGCCGGGGCCGGATGACCAGCTCGTCTGCTTTCGGCGTCTCCATCAACCGGAATTCGCTCGCAATAGTGAACTCATTCTAGGTCCCCGGAATCGTGGTTTGTACTGCCTCCAGCGCCTCTTCGGATGTAATCGCTTCCATGCATCGGATGGTTTCGAACTTACAGGGCCTCAGCCCGCAGGGCGAGCAAGGTTGTGGCCGGGTCAACACGGACTCCCGGGGCCCGTAGGGTCCCCACTCCACGTTTGAGCTTTGGGAATGGCGGATGACGACCATAGGAATCCCGAGCAAATTTCCGAGGTGCCGGACGCCGGTATCGACGGTGACGATTCCGTCCAGACCCCGTAGAGTATCGAGCAGCCCGCCAAGAGAGGTTCCGCCGATTCGGTCTTCGAAAGGCAATCCGAGATTCGACAGCACGTTGCGGACGCGCGAAGTGACCAGGGAATCATCTTTGCCGAGCAACACGAACGTGGTGAGCGGCCGGTCCCGGGCCACACCCCGAATGAGCCTGTCCCAGCGTTCGGGCGACCAGATGAATCCATGCTGGGCTTCAAACACGATGCCGATTCGTTGGGTGGGGACGGGGTGGCGAACAGGCGGGTGCCGCTGATACCACCACGAGTAAATGGCTGCCCCGTCCAGATACGTGTCGTCTCCTGACAGCGCCGCCAGCAATGCGCCGGCTCGCTGATGACTGCGATAGGTAGGCTGGTATTCGGCCGGATGGGTTAACAGGAACCCCAGGCCCTTGTGATTCCACCCTACACGAACCGGCACCCCGGCTTTTCGCTGGGCGAGGTGAGCAGCATAGTACCGTTCGGACCCCGCGCTGATGCTCGCATCCAGGGACAGGGGTTTAAGAGCCTTGCTGATCCCTTGCACTCGGGATCGGAACGAGTCCGTTTCCTGCCCGGGCGGAATAGTGGTCACCGGCACGTTAAAGTAGCTGTAAACTTCCTCGTAGGCCTTGTGCGCATAGAGAAACACTCGGCATGAAGGATATTGAGATTGAAAATAGGCAATGTAGGGAAGAGGAACCACCACGTCGCCCATGTGGGTGTTGCCTACATAAGCAATACGTTCTCCCGAGAAGCCTCCGGGTTCCGGTCTGGATGAGAAGACGGCATCCAGGGACCGGAGGGCCCTCAGAGTCAGGCGTCGCGAAGCCGTGTTCTGGATCAACAGATCCTGTTCGACCTCATTCTGGGCGGGCGTCTGGTTGTTCACACGTAATGAAATTTTCGCCGCAAGGGCCACGTGAGGAAATTCACTGTCCAGCGCTGCCGGGGGGAAAGTCCGTCGCGCCAGCGTTCGTCCAGCTTCAACATAGTTTTTCCGGGCGAGAAACGGTCCGGGTTGCCGGCCATGGTATGGTTCCTGAGAAAATCCACTGAATTCCCATCGATAAAGGAAAGGTCAGGCGATTCGAAGCCGCAGAAATTCATGATATGTCCCACAACGTCTTTTGGATTGGTGACAAGGTCTTCGTACCGGACGTGAATACAGCGCCCTTTCAATCGCCCGAAATTCCAGGCTGCTGCCATATATGCGCGGTTGAACCCCCACGAACTCTCCCAAATTGATGCGGTCGGCAGATAGCTTTTTGGCTGTAGGTTCGAGTATGCCGAACCTCGTGGATCCCGCGTCAAATTTACCAAGTAGACTTCGACTCCGTTGGTCTGGTTCAGCGTAAGCGCATAGCTGGACGATTTCGATGAATCGATAATGACGCGGCTCTGCGAGTGATGCGCCAGGGAGCGGTAGAGTGTTTCAATTCGCCCCAGGTAGGCATTGTAGCGGGTCTGGTCCCGCTCACCGAGCCAGCGACGGCCCATGCGCAGCTGATCGTGGAGCTGGATGGTTTCCTGTACCTGCTGTTCGCTGAATTTTTCCAGCGTGTCCTCTATCACCGGCTTCCATATCGGACAATCCCACAGCAGTTCGCCACAACCGCACTGGTTCGTTTTGTCTTTGTAGTAATTCCAGAAAAGCCGGGGTTCGCCAGCGCCGAAACACCCCGGCACCTGGCCGAGAATCCTGCAGGTCAGCGTGGATCCACTCCGCGCCGTGCCGGACACGAACACGACCTTGATGACATTCTCGCTTATCATTTCAGAGGGGAGCTTACCACAAATAGCGCAAATTGGGAGGCCACAACCTCTTGCGATTGTCGTTTGCCGGCCCGGACAGGGTCATGGGTGCTCTCACGCCGGGTAGATGAATTTCAGGGGTTGGCCCGGGTATCTGATTTCCCGGCGAATAAAGCTGAAAGATTGGTCTCCCAGAGACATTTCCAGGCCGCCGCGGGCGGATTTTTGACTGAAAACCAGGATGGCCGCGGCGAAAAACACCAAATATATAGTGTTTTGTGGTATTTGCCCTTGCTCTGTGCCGATTCTAATGCCTCCCGAGTTGTCCACAGGCCGTTTGTGAAGATGCCAAAATCCGTCTGTTTTATCTTGTGCTAATGGCATTGCCTCACTTAATTATCGCCCTACCAATTGGAGCAATCGACGTTACTGGAGCGCAATATGAAACCAAGACTTAGCAGGAACCGAGCATTCGTACTTCTCACTGGCCTCGTCTTTACTGCGGGTGCCCTCAGCGCCAGCGCGGCACCTACGGTTAATTATGCTGATCAGGTCGGGGATACCGTTAGCTACACGTCTATCGCTGAAACGACCTTAACCGCCGGTGACCCGGACGAGCTGTTTGGGACGCCAACGATTGCCGGAAATACACTTAATTTTGATCCAGTCTCCTTCTCCTCTTTCTCTAGTTCCTCCGAGTTTGGAGATCCGGATGACGAGACCGCCGGCCGATTGACCTTCGACGTTGAAGCGTTCGCCGGGAATACGATCGACTTGATCGACTTGATCGAGTTGGTAGAAGCCGGTGAGACCGACATCATCGATGTATTCGGACTTGGAACTGCCGACACGTTCTCAACCGTCCAGGGCGATGTGACATTGACGATTTTTGAAGTCGACGGAAGCACTCTTGGGGGGGGCCGCTGGTTATGAACAGTGGCGGAGGGATCCTGGACAGCATGACATTCGGTCCTTCCAATGGAGATTGGGACGCCGCCGCTGATGGCTCCGTTTCGGTGGAATGGAACGGCGGAATCGTACTTGATATTCAACAGGCACTCGTTGACAACGGGATCGCCTTCGCAAATGGAGCGACGAAAGTTTCTCTCGAGGTCGTGAATAGGTTGACCTCGGGCAGTGAACCCGGGACGTCTTCATTCATCTCCAAGAAAGATTTCCATTCCTTCTCGATTACGGCCATGGGCCGTCCGGTTCCGGATTCGGCGTCCACCGGAATTCTTCTTCTCCTCGCCTGCGGTTCCCTGTTGGGAGCCCGAAGGAAGCTTAGCGGCAAAGAAGAGTTAGGCATCCGGACACATAGAATTCGTAATCGCCGCGACGGCTCGTCCTTCGCGGCGGTTTTTTTTATCGGGCTTCTTTCGGGTCGACGGCGTAGGAAGAATACAAATGAAGGAGCCGTCGGCTCGGTTGAAAGGATGACTGGGATATGAGAAAGGAAGTTCAGGTCGTAGTCCTGCTGTGCGCGGTAATCGTTCTCCTCTTCATGAACGTAAGACAGTGGGGCACAATCCAGCGACTGGAACAGGAGGTGGGGAGTCTATTATCTGCGCCTGGGTTACAGCCTCCATCCCGGACCCAACCGAGCGCACTACCGGCTCTCGTTCAGCGGGCCGTCCCCATTTCACGTCCGCCGCTCGTATCCCAGGTGGCGCGCCGGGCTCCAGCTGTCGCGGAGCCTCCAAAGCCGTTGGTGCAGTCCCCGCCGGCGTTTGAGGCGATACCCGGCCCCGGCGACGCAATCGCCGAGATGTACGATCTACCCGAAGTGAAGGATATGATTCGGACGCAACAAAAAATGATGCTGGATCAACGGTATGGGGAATTGTTCGATAGCCTTGATCTCAGTGAAGATACCCAGGCAGCACTAAAAGAGCTGCTGACAGTGAAATTGACGGCGGGAATGGATAGCGGCTTAAAGCTGATGGAAGGAAAAATGTCAGCCGAAGAGTACCAGCGGCAATCACAGAGCGTGGGGCGGAAACTCCAGGACGCGGAAAACGGGATCCGTGAGTTGCTCGGCGAGAATGACTACGCGTACTATGAGCAGTTTGAAAATACCCAGATGGAGCGAACCCAGGTGGAGATGCTGAGGCAAAATCTTCCGCCGGAACGTCTTCCAACCTGGGAACAGGAAAATGACCTGATTCTCGCCATGTACGAAGAGCGCACCGAATTCGTTTTCGATGTGCCCGAACTCGAACACCCCGGTCTGGGCGTATCGGGAATGAACGAGGAGCAGATCCAGAGCCATCTCGACGAAATGGATCGTCTTCACGAGCAGTACCTGGTTCGCGCGGCAACCATCCTGGATGAAGAAACCCTGGAGGCTTTCAGCAACAGCCTTCAGCAGTGGCTTACCATGCAGGAAATGTCTCTCCGTATGGCCGCTAAGCTACTTCCGGCCACGGCCGCCACGAACTAATTGACAGTCTGATTGACGTTCTTTTAGGCTGTAGCATGGTCGTAAGACTGGATTTGCAGGATCCAGGTCATCATTTGCGGAGCTAATTGTGCGGGGGATTCACTACCACCAACGTGGTTGTTCGAGCGTCCTGTGTCGAAGGCTCTGGCCTTCGCAGGTGGTAATCTTGTGTGTGCTTTTCACGATGGCCTGTGAAATTGATGCTGAGCAACTTCGAATCTCCCTAGTCACGCGTGATGCATTGTCGGTCACTCTCAAGCTCGATTATCCGGTAGCCATGATGAACGAAGCTTGGGACGTTTTCAGTTATGATGCAGACAAAGGCACCTACAACGGTTTTTCTTCCGGTTGGGATCTTGCCCCTGCGTTATTGCTGACCGGTACGTTTCAAGTGGTCTGGAGTGATGTGGGTCAGAATGGGCGGCTCCCCGTGGCCGAAGTAACAAACCGATTCTATGCTGCGGGCAGTGTCTTCGCGGATCAGGACATCGACGGGCTCAGCGACGCAAGGGAGTTATTCCTGTATCAGACCGATCCAGGGGATCCCGATACCGATCAGGACCAGCTTCCTGATTTCGACGAGCAGATCAACCACGGGGCGGATCCCAACAATCCGGACTCTGACGGCGATCTTGTCGGGGATGGAACGGAAGTCGCGCAAGGTCGAAACCCGTTTGCAAATGCGATTTCCGACACTGCGGGAATATTGAATCTGGTCGTGCACACGCCGGACGCTCCCTGATTCGGACGACGAACCAGCTTCCTCACTCATTCGTCATTCGGGTGCTTCGTCATTTCTTGTTACTCTTCAATTACGTACGTGTATCGCCCGTTTCCGAATTTTCGGTACTGGCCGGTGCTGAGGCTTCCATCATCAACGACCTCGTCAATGCGAGTGAGTTCCGAGTCGGAAACGCCCGATGCAAATACGGAAACACCGGCGTAGGGATATTCGTCCGGCCCTTCCCAATTGTAGCTGCCGCCAAACACTGTGGGTGCGTTAAAGACTCTGGGCTCAATGTACTGCTCGATTTCCGGGGCGCTGGGAAGTTCCTGGTGGGAATCGTTGGGGTAACTGCCGAAGTCCATGGCGTACATCGCGAATGCGTGTCCGAATACCCGGCCGGAGGTCACATTCGCAACGCGCGTACGCCCTGGCTAATCGTTCAAGCGCGGACAAAGGAAGGTAGAGCGATGACCGCGATCAAACCGATGATCGCCACCAACGTGAATCCGTCTTTCCGCTTCTGTTTCATGTTCCGGAACACTGAACAGAATGTACCCTACTGAGGGGTACACCGGTCAGCCTTTGTGCGAGCGTGACATTTCGAAGCCTTTTCTCATCCGTTCCCATGCACATCACCCATTCCGCTCGGCGGTTCCGGCTGTCCCCATGGCATCGTCATCGTCGGTTGCGTGGCATGGTGATCACCTCGCGGCGGCTTGGGTGCGGAACCAAACTCTTCGATCCATCTCGCCAGTTGACGGCCAGTTTCTTTTACCGCCCGTTCGCCCTTTTCTTTCGTTGCCAGTGACGCTTCACCGAGCACACCGCTATCCGAATAGCTGGCCGTCCAAGATGTGATCGGGGCCGGGCCGGCCCCGAGAAGGTCTGTCCAGAAAAAATCGGAGTTGTTCTTGTTGTATTCTATATCCCCGTCCGAAATTTTATCTGTCCGGACATTGTCTTCGTCGAGATACATATACATGGACGTTTCCAACTCACCCGCATGAGCACATCCGCCCGGGAATTTACTCTCTCTCCATGTCGCATAAAATTCCTTGTCGACCGCCATCAGGGACCACCAGCAAACCGCGCTGCACTCGGCATCGGTTTCCAGGTTGATTCGCCGGGAGGCGAGATCGAGGTTTGGCCAATTGGAACCGTGCCCGTTCAGCAGGATGATTTTTTTGAATCCGTGGTAGGCCAGGCTTTTCCCTACATCCATGATCATCTTGATGAAATGTTCATAGTGGATGTTAATGGTCCCTGGGAAATCCATGACGTGGGCCGTATAACCGTGGACGATCGCCGGCATCACCAGAACCTTGCCGGGAACGGCGCGAGCCGCCTCCTGCGCAACACCTACGGGGCAGACGACATCCACATCCAATGGAAGGTGTGCGCCATGTTGCTCTATGGATCCAATCGGTACCACGACTACTTTTTTCGATTTCACGGCCTCGTTGATCTCCGGCCATGTCAGCTTCTCATATCGCCACGGTTCGCTCTTAGGCATTAAATCGTCTCCTCAGGTTATATCTGTTTTGCGAGTTCGTTTATCCTGCCGAATTCAGGGCTCGGGGATAAGCGGGCGAATGGAATTTGGAGTGCGGTGTCGCCGCTTTGCTCTGCCGGCGCACTCCAAAACCTCTGAACCCTAAATCCCGGATCCCCAATCCCCTATTCCCCATCCCGCATCAAGTGCGCAATTCCTTCACGATACGCTGGCAACCCTCGAGGTAAATCGTCACGTCAACGCTGAAGAGCATGTACCGTACGCCCAAGCCCAAAAGCCAACGCCCCATTTCCAGATCCTTGGCGAATGACCCGATGCACTTCCCCGCTTTATTCGCCTTTTCGCAGGCGGTCTGCAGCGCGGCCTCCACGGTGGGGTGTCGTACGTCGCCGGGCATCCCAAGGGATTGGGAGATGTCGTAGGGCCCAAGGAAATATACGTCGATCCCGTCGACCTGGAGGATCTCATCCAGGTTGTCGAGTCCCCGCTTACCTTCAATATGCACGATGATGCAGGTTTCTTCATTCTGCCGGTCGGTGTGACCCGGCGTGCCGTCTTTAAAGTAGTCCCCGGCCCGGGTAAATACGGAGAGGCCACGTTCGCCGAGCGGAGAATACTTCGCGCCCTGGATTAACTCCTTCGCGTCATCCACGGTGTTGATCTGCGGCACCTGCACTCCGGCGGCGCCAATGTCGAGTGCCCGAAGGATGAGTTTTTCGTTATTGTCGGAGACGCGCACGATGGGCGCGACCCCGGTGCCGTCCGCTGCGATGACCATATTGGTGACGGTTTCCATCTCGAGCGGTCCGTGCTCGGTGTCGATCATGCAGAAGTCCATGCCGGCATAGCCCAGCACATCGACAAGCACCGGAGACGGCACGATCACCGAGAGGCCGATGACGGTCTCCCCTGCTTTCAACTTTTGTTTGAACTTTCCGCCATTTGTCATGGTGTGGTCGCCTTATTTTCAAGCTCCGGAAGAAGCCGGTGTATTGCATCGAGCAGGTCCTGCTCGCGGGGAAGGATCTCTTTTTCCAACACCTGGGAAACCGGCATCGGGGAATCTTTTGACGTGACGCGCAAGACCGGGGCCTTGAGTTCCGCATACGCAAACTCGCCGATTGTCGCAGCGACTTCCGCCGCGAATCCGCAGGTCCGGCACGCTTCGTTCAACACCACCGCGCGGCCGGTCTTCCTCACGGATTCAAGAATTGTATCTGTATCGAGCGGCTTCAATGTTTGTGGGTCAATCACTTCGAGTTCCACCCCCGCGCGACTCAATTTTCGTGCCGCCCCCTCGGCCAGGCGAACCATGCGCCCGGTGGCAACAATCGTCACGTCCGTGCCTTCCCGTACCACGGCCGCTTTCCCGATGGGGACAACCTCATCCGGTCCCGGAACCGTCCCCCGGATCGTGTACGAGCGGCGGTTCTCCAGAAAGATGACCGGATTGTCATCACGAATTGCCGCTTTTAACAAACCTTTCGCCGCGTACGGATTCGACGGCATGATTACGACCAGTCCGGGAACGTGAACAAACCACGCCTCGAGGCTTTGCGAATGCTGGGCGCCCATACCGATCCCGCTGCAAATCGGCGCCCGTATCACGACCGGGATCCGCACCTGTCCGCCGGTCATATACCGTAGCTTCGCCGCATGGTTCACGATTTGGTCCATGGCAATCGTCATGAAATCGGAAAACTGAAACTCAATGACCGGCCTCGCTCCCGCCATGGCGCCGCCGATGCCCGCGCCCGCAATGGCCGCCTCCGAAATCGGTGTATCGATGACACGCTGCGGGCCGAATTCATCCAGCAATCCTTTAGTCACATCGAACAGTCCGCCGATTTTTCCGATATCCTCACCGACGATATAGACGGAAGAATCACGTTCCATCTCTTCGCGCAGCGCCTCGTTCAACGCTTCGGAGTATGTGATTCTGCGATTGTCGTTCATGTGCTGATTCTTCAGGTCACCTTTCGATCTGGTCGTTGGGCGCGCCCATCAAACATAAATGTCCTTGAATGCTTCGGATGCCTCCGGCATGGGGCTCTCGGCCGCGAAGGTTTCCGCTTCGTCCATCAAGGCCCGGATGCCCGCCACCAGTTCTTCATCCGAAGATGAATCCAGCAATTCGTTTTCAAGGAGGATGCCCCGCGCCTGTTCAATGGGGTCTCTCTGCTTCCAGGATTCCACCTCTTCCGATGGGCGAGGATCGGGCCTGGGGAAGACGGAGTGCCCTTCCCAACGGTAGGTCTGGCATTCGATGAGACTCGGCCCGTTCCCTTCGCGGGCGCGGTCCACGCATTCCCGTGCCGCCCGGAATACCGCTTGCACGTCATTTCCGTCTACTGCAATGCCGGGGATAGAGTATGCCGCGGCCCGATCCGCCACCGAGGATACCGCGGTCGTCGATTCGAAGTCGGCGCTCAAAGCCCAGTAGTTGTTTTCACATACGAAAACGTTGGCAAGCTTCTGGACCGCGGAAAAATTGATGGCCTCATGAAACGAACCCTGGTTTGCGGCACCCTCGCCAAAAAAGCAGGCCACGACCCGGTCGAGGCCAAGGACCCGGCTTCCCAGGGCCGCACCGACAGCAATCGGAATTCCTCCGCCTACAATGCCGTCCGCACCCAGCATTCCCGCCTTCACATCCGCGATGTGCATGCTGCCGCCTTTTCCTCCACAGTACCCGGTAGCCCGTCCAAAGATTTCCGCCAGCATCCGCTTTGGTTCGAGGCCTCGCGCAATGCAGTGGCCGTGACCCCGGTGAGTGCTGGTGACGTAGTCGTCATCTCGCAGCGCCGCGCAGATTCCGACCGCTACCGCCTCCATGCCGATGTAGGTGTGCGCCGCGCCTTGGTTCAAGCCCTTCTCGTGACACTCGAGCACCTTTTGTTCAAAGGCGCGGATCGAAACCATTTGCCGGTACATGTCCAGCAGTTGATCTCCGGTTGGGTTCAAAGTGTAGACTCGACGGTTGAGCCTGGTGGCGTGAGAAGGATTTTGGCTCCGTCTCCCTGCTCCAGGCGGTGAAACGACTGTTCCCAGTTCTGGAGAGGCGCCACTCCGGTGAGGATAGCCTTCACGTCGACAATACCCCTATCCATTAACGTGAGCGCCGAATCGAACGAACTCCAGCAATGGGCAAACGATCCGACGACATTGAGTTCTCGAAACGAGATTTGTGAATAGTCGATGGTGATGGGGCCTCCGGACAATCCAAGCTGAACAATCGTGCCGCCCTTTCGAGTACACCGAAACGCGGATTCCACCGCGGCCTCCGCCCCCGACGCTTCTACGGTAATGTCCACGCCCCCGCGTTGGCCGCAAAGTGGTTGGATGGCGTCCATGAGGTCTTCGTGGTCGACACGCACGATCAAGTCCGCCCCCAGCGATCCCGCAACCTCCAGCCGCGCCTTGTCTTTTTCGACGCCGGTGACAATCACGGTGGCGCCGTGCGCTTTCGCAAGCATGGTCGCCAGCAAACCGATCGGACCCGGGCCCTCTACC
>Ga0310124_10002343_pt1 | contig 13023 bp, 3 predicted proteins | sample CB11b_AW_Bot5_MG_FD_203507 | JGI IMG/M metagenome (GOLD analysis project Ga0310124, IMG submission 203507) | Marine microbial communities from Western Arctic Ocean, Canada - CB11b_AW_Bot5 | ecosystem: Environmental > Aquatic > Marine > Oceanic | place: Canada: Western Arctic Ocean | collected...
GTGACCCCAGGGGGAATGAAAACGGGCACTATCGAGATCCGCGAACTCGGTGGTCCGTTTCGGGAGGTGTATTCCGGGGATATTGGGCTGGCCACCGGGGCGGACGGCAGCCCCCCCCGACCTGAATCTCAGCCTGACAATTACGGGTCGGTTTATCCGGATATCGTCGGCCGATTGGCCGGAGCATAACAATCTTGCAGATTTGATCGGGTATGGCCCCGCATTCAACGAGGACTTTGGTGTAAGCGAAGTCCGATTCTACGCCATACCCGAACCCGGGATGCTGGAGTTATTAATTGTTGGTGCTATGGAGGTATCTGCAACTCGTAAGCGCTGGAGCTGTAAACGCCGGTCGGAAAATGCGGCGGTAGAAAGGGCGGTATAAAAGTGCGGCACCCCTCAAAACCTTCGTGGAACGGCCTGAGAAGACAGGATTTTCTCGGGATCTGGAACGAAGGAGGAAGGGTGTAAGCAGATATGGAATGGTGGACGAAGGTTCGTCAACAAGTGAAGATGGAAGGGGTGTCGAAGCGGCAGGGACAGCCTCGCTCCCGCCTACTCCAACCATGCCTTTACACGATAAGATCTCACGGGATCACCGGCGGTGTTTGTGTGCAAGACCGGACTGCCGTCACCAACAACATTCGTATAGCCGGGTACAGGCTGCCATGGGCCGGGAGTGAGGTCGGAACAATCCTGCAGATCATAATACCGGTCCACTCCTTTATAGCCCGCCCCGTCCGCCGCAACTGTATTATAATGCACCACAACCGTTCCGTTGGATTCGGAAATCTCAATATCGAAACGACTCAAGCTGGTGAGCGGAACGGTACCCAGCACGTATTCTTCCCAATTCAGCAATCCATCGCCGTCATCGTCCCGGATCACATCGGCAACATTGGTGCCGAGACCATACTGCACAAGCCACCAGACCGGTGTGGCATTCGCCGCCAGGTCAGCCGAAAAACCCGCGTCGATCGTGTGATTTGCCGTCACGTTCGTGAACGTGTAGTTGGTGATCGCGCCCATGGATTGGGCGCCGTCAATCACGATGTCGGCGACATGGTAGTAGTCGGTCGCGATCATATCAAAGTTCATAGCGCCACCTACATCCACCAGCACCTCGCCGGAAGGATCAATGATGCCGTAGAGGCCGGCAGAGGCAGTGATCTTCTTGAAATCGAGTGTGTTGTAGTTTTCTACCACCAGGTCATCCAGATGGAAGTTTCCTCTGGTGGACAAGCCACTGAAGTAACTGTTGTTGGTATTTGCCGCGGCAAACCAGTCGTAGGTATTCGTAACGGCAACACCGTTCGTCCACAGCCGAAAATGGAAGAAGCCGTTGACATCTCTTTCATAATCCACTTCCAGGGTCAGCCGGATCCATTCATCCGGTCCGACATTCGTCTCCGTCAGTTCTGTCCAGGCGTTCGCAGAAGGCTGGCCCGCAGGATCCGGACAGTGCCACACCAGCAGGCGGCTATTCGTGTTGACGTAAACGCCGAATTGCACATCCGCCTGAAGTTGAGGCGGCAACTCCTGTTCCCAGGGCTTGCACTCGAACATCATATCGATCCAGACCTTGGTATGCTCCTCGGTATTCTCAAACCGGTTGGTAACCGGTCCATCGATCTCCAACACGAGCTCGTGCGGCTCCTCCATCAGCGGATACGCGCCGCTATAGGCGATTGAGTAGTCGTTTGTGACAACCGCAGCATCATGCCTGTCCCCGGCATGCCAGCCCTGCATCCCGGCAATCCGAGTACCGTTATCGTATTTTTCAAAGGACTCCCGGTAAGGAATCCGGTTCAATGTGTTCGAGCCAATCACCGTAATGGTAACGTAGTCCGTGAGAGTAAGATTACTGCCGAACGTGGTGGTCAGGGACAGCGTGTAAATTCCCGCCGCCTCGGGAAAGCTTGCCGTGGTATTCGGGGCAGAAGGGTCCCCGAACGCTACCATTCCGGGCCCCGTGTATTTGGTCCATAGCGTGGCGACCAGTTCTGTCGGAAGGCCATCGCCGTCCACGGTGGCATTCAGCAGCACCGGGTCCAGAATGGCTAGGGTCTGGTCCTTGGTGTCAATCAAAGCACTGGGCTGATTCGTATACACCGTAATGCCGACTCCCGGCGAAGTGCTGGTCTTGAAATCGTCCTTCATTTTTGCCGAAAGCGTGTACACCCCGGCGTTTGTGATGTTGTCCAGCACCCATTCGTACGGAGCGTCGTACACCACGCCGAGACTGTTCGTGTCCTCGAAGAACTCCACCGCGTGGACAGACCCAACCACTCGGTTGCTGTCAATGGCAACCGTGATCAGAGAAGAAAACGGCAGGATAAGCGACTCCCCTTCCGCCGGACTGCTTATCGTCACTCTTACCGGCTCGGAAGCGGTAACGAGAACCGCCGGCGAGATGTTCGTCCCCGCGTCATCCACCAGTCTTGCCATTAGCGTGTACGTCCCGGCATTTGTTATATGAATATAATCCAGTGTGCATTCGTAAGGGGCATTGGACACCACGCAAATGATGTTCGTGTCCTCGAAAAACTGTACTTCATGAACAGAACCGACCAACCGGTTGCTGTTAACGGCCACCTTGATCGTGGTTGAAAACGGAATAAGAAAATCATCGCCGATTTCCGGACTGGTGATGCTCACCTTCGGCAACGACAATCCCGGAGATCCGCCGTCACCCGTCGCCATCCAGTTGATATTGTCATTCCCGTAATCCTCCGTTATGATTCGGTGAAGCGAGGGGCCGTTACCGTCCGCCACAGACGGCCACGGCGCCTTGTCATCATACTCCACGCGTTCCACAAGAATATTCGGAACAAAGGCCGGTTCAGGTTCACCCGGCTTAAACAGACGGATACTCTCTCCCGCATTGTCCAGTTGCCCGGAATAGGGCCCATAGATCTCCACGCCGGCAGGCACACTGGTATACACAGAGCGGAATGTGTTTGCGTCGGTCGGAACGACCAGCACAAAGTTGGTTGCGCCGATCACAACATCTGGAGGAAACATGAAGTCAATTGCGCCGGTGAGTTTCCAGGTGTTTGCCGGATTCTCAGAGTCGGCTAAGTCCACATCACTGCCGGTTACGTTGTACAGCTCGATGAATTCAAAGGACCCGGGCTCTTCGGGATGATACATGACCTCACTGATAACTACCGGGCCCACCAGAGGATATGCATTGACTCCATTCGGCGTCGGCGCGCTCATCGCGGTAAAGTCAACACTGTCGTCGCTCTTCGTATACCGCCCCAATGTCACATTCCTCTCCGCAGCCCCAAAGTCCTCGGATTCCCTGTATGCCGGCTCAGCCGGCATCCCGTTCGTTCCCGCCGACAGATACACGGTATCTCCATGTTCACTCAGCGCAAATCCGTCGACGCCAAGGGCATGGGTGCCGAAGTCGCTATACTCGGTGAATACGATATAGCCGTTCGCAGGCAAGATTGTTCCACTGGGAACCGGGAATTTTGTCAGGTTTGTACTGGTGTCACTCAGAAACCAATCACCGATGGCGATCGGGCCGGTGGTGGTGTTGTGCAGTTCGATCCAGTCACCGGGATCCTCGTTGTCCTGGTGACTCAGCACCTCGTTGATCACTACGGATCCCGGAGGCGCGAACAGGTCCGGATCCTCCTCGCCGGGTGAGCCGTTGCGATAGGCGGAATGACGCCATTCAGATTTTCTGTCCAGATCGCCGGATTCCGGAGCAATCACCGTGAGCGAAAAGCCTTCCCCATCCGTGCCGGGAAACCACGCGTTATTGTAGGAAAACGAGTTCGTTTGGTTCAGTGAGTTCCGCAGCGTGATCTGCTCTCCGCCATCATCCAGGCCGCCCAGGTATTTGCCGGCTATGTTGATGCCGGCCCAGTTCGGGTACCGGATCTTGAACGCGGCCAGGTTCCTGACCGCCACAACATAATCACCCGCCGCGAGGTTGGTTACGCTGCCGTAGGTGAAATCAAACGTGATGCCGCCGATGAATTCGACACCCAGCAGGCTGGTCGTCTCCGTGCCGACATTCTTAAGCTCAATAAATTCGAAGTCACTCGCTGTATAACTTGTTTCCGCGCCCATCGGGATTTGCGGATGATACATGATCTCTGTAACGGCTAACGTTGGCGGTGTGATGCGGAACACGGCTTCCGTCAGCCCACTCCACGGGATATTAAGGGTAAACGGGTTTTCGGACGGATCTGTATGAACGGTTGTCCATAACCCGTCCCATGCCCGCGCCCGCACAACGGTGCTCTCCGACAGAGAGAACTGGCCCTCATACACGTGCGCGTTCGGGGCCGGATTTCCATTCGGGTCTCGCGGATCCGATCCATCGACCGTATAATAGACCGTGCCGGCAGGAGCGGTTAGGATGAGTGCAAAATCGGTCGTAACAAGCCCGCCGTTCTGATTGAACTCTGCCGCCACGAGAAATTGGCTGTCTATCCAATCAACTCGATTGGATAACCAGTCCTTCATCCAGTCGACTTCTTTCTGGTACGTGTCTCTATCCGCATAGCCCGGCGCCGCGTACGTGGTCGCTTGACCGAGGATCGGCCAGCGCATGAAATTACGAGCCTGGGCTTCGTCAACCAGGGCGGCGATATCGTCAATATCCGACATGATGGATTCGGTGGACAATTTCCCTCTACGCAGATCGGTCCAGCGATCGATCCTTTGCTGGTAGTAATCAGGATCCTGGTACAGGGTGGGCCACCATTTTATGTAAAACGGGTGCTCATAGAAATAGCTGTTCCAGCCTTCAGGGAGATGCCCTCCAAATGGCGGTTGGTACCGGTTGCCGAGGGCCGTATTATAGTCCCATACAGGCTCCATGACAATCTTGGCGCCACGGTCCTTGAACATGTAGGTGCTCCATCCATCGATGTTCTTTGTCAGCTCAAAGATGATGTCGCGATCAAGAAAAGACCGGACATCGATGTACTCGCTGTAACCCTTGCCTGTGACCTGATTCGTGAAGGTCGGATCGAACAGGGCCGCCTCAAACTCCGCGATGTAGCCTGTGAGCCACGTTCTTTGCTGGGGCGTTATCGCACCTTCCCCGGGATCGACATACTGCAGCTTGACGGACGGAAACATCGGCGTGGAGAACCCCGATGCACCGGGATTGTTGCTGTCTCCCTTGAATATGTATCCGCCTGTAATCTCGGGCTCGGCATTGTCGGTCGGATCAAGCGCAGCGATGTTGACGCGGTTGTTATCACGTTTTATTTTTTCCGCGAACACATACACGCCCCGGTAGTCGTTTGAAGAAATATTGCTGACGTCAAGCGTGCTGTTGAGGAAAAGCTCAACAAAGAGGGTGCGCGAGGCATAGCGGCCCATGCGGCCGCTCCATTTGTAGGTGATATAGTTCCGCATCAAGGTTTTATCCATGTACGGCCCGTACAGCACCCAATCCGACTCGGAGGGAAAGCCGAATAGCGAAACACTCCGATCCTTATCTTTGTCATCCCATGTTTCCAGGCTATAGCTCTTCTTGAGATTGTATATCCTGGTGGCGTTGCCGCGCACTTTCATTCCGGCACGGCCGATGAAATCGGCGGATCCTGTAAGGGAGGCGCGGCCTGTAGGGTCTCTATCGATAAAAACCACATAGGCCGGGCTGATCGGGTATTCCGCGTGCTGGTCGGCTTCCGAGTCGATATCGTAACCGAATGTATCAGCTACCACGATCGGCAGGGCGGAACTGAAATTCCATACTTCGGCATTCAGGGCAAAATAGGCATGGCTGACGGTGGGGCCGGGATCCAGGCCGGCCTCGTAGACCTTTGCCCGGACCTGGGTGGTGATCGTGATTGAGAGTGGGTTGCCACTGGTATAGGTGGCTGAAGAGTTTGTGGGGATCGAACCATCGAGCGTATAGCGGATGAGCGCATTTGAAGATTCTGCGGTCAGATAGAGTGAAAAACTGTTCGTAAACACACCGCCGGTCCGGGAAAAGTTCACTGCCTCGGCCAAACCGGACGTGTTCGATAACCCCGGAGTGGGATCCTGGAAATAGCGTTCAACGCCGTTCGTATCGAGTCCGTAGGAAACATCAGGCGATTGTTCCGGATACTCCGGCGCGTATTGATGAACGATCGTGGCGCCGTCCGGTTTGACCAGGGCCAGATATTCACCGTTTCCGTTGAGTTTGAAATTCGAGTGGAGTTCCGATTGAAGTACGGCATTACTGCCGTCGGCGAAGACAAGCAGGTAGCCGCCGGCGGTGATGCTGGCACTGGGAAATTGCCATTTCTGCAATTCCTCCGGATTGTCGGTCAGGTACCAGTCCACCAGGTTGGTATGGCTGCCGGTGTCATTATAGATCTCGATCCAATCCGAGTAGTCCCCGATTGCATTGATGTACGCCGTGTCATTGATGGCCATAAACTCGTTGATAACCAAACCGGCGCCATACGTGGCGACAGGCAAGTGGATCAGGTTCAGGGCAAGGCACCATGCAAACGTGGCTCTTGTTGCGGATCGTGGACTACTTTGCATACAGAACCCTTTGACCCTATACCCAACTTGGGTACTGCCGGAGCCCCACTGAGGATCCGGCCTGGGATCACAAATCTCCGATTTTTCAGACTAATGGATCAATAAAACTGCGCCCTTGTCAGATTTGGCGGGGGGCTTGGAAACCCCATAGAAGCGGAACTCGCCCGCTCCGGTGCCCCATGTCGCGCCGTGGTTGCTCAGCACCGAGAGCAAGACGTACTGTGCATCGGCGCCATCCAGTTCCACGAACTCATCCACGCTGTATGGATCAACCGTGCCGGGATTCATTTCGACAATTCCGTCGCCGGTGTTCCATGCTACACTCGTCCAGTCATTCCTGTCGCCGCTATTGACCGTGCCGACCAGGATTTCGACCTCTTTGATTCCTGTGTCCATCCATGGGGGGCCGGAGGCCATTGCGCTGTAGATGTGCAGCTCGTCCAGTTCGTAGACCTGGTCGAACGTGAACAGCAGTGTCAGGATGGTGCCCGTCGGTGCAGCTGCATGGAGATTCGTCCCGTATTTGGCCGGCGTGACGGCCATCCAGTGCGTGTCATCCGACTCGTTACCGGTAAAATTCCAGTTGTTCGAAATGTGTTTTCCTTCGTCTGTAGGGTCACCGCTCGAACCGCCTCCCACCACGCCGTTCCCGTTGATGGCAAAGACCGCTTCGCCCGCCCAGGCACCGCCGGACGGAATGGCTCGCTCATCGCTGGCTTCGATACTGACCGCGCTGGTGGTGTCCCACCCAGATCCCGTATCGCCGATGAATCCTCGCGATTCAGCGACCATGCACGTTCCGTCTCGGAAGCAGCACGCTTCGGGAGGCTGGGGACAGATCGTCAGGAAGCATTCGGTGTTCGTCCCCTGCGGCGTGCCCATGGCGTTGATGCAATCCAGCGCGGCCATGTTGGCACAACTACCGTTGGTGAAACAACAGGCTTCCGTGACGGCGTTGCCCAGTCCCGTCGGATCCCCGTATATACGCACTTCGCTCAGGGCGGCATCCGTGCTGGGATCCAACTCAGGACGGAGGTCATCCCACCAACTCTGGTCCGGCCAATCGCCGGTCGTGATGCGAACGAAGCGTCCGGTCAACCCGGTCAAGTCGACATCCAGCGACGGGGGTGTGGGGGCGGCCCCCGCCCCCGGAGCGGCGGGCATTTCCCCACTGAAGGCCACGGTGGAATCTCCTCCGAACTCCCGCACCTCAACGGTAATCTCCTGCATTCCCTGGATGTACCAGATGGGAAAGTTGTAGCTCCAGATCACCACGTTGGTCAGTTCATGACTCTCTCCCAGGTCGTATTCGACCCAATGCGGAGGAGGCGTGGAGTTAGTCGAGGAATCTGCATTATTTTTCAGAAGACCCATTTTCACAAACGTTGGATCGTCAAAGTCATGCACATCATTCGTCGCGTTGGCCGATCCCGAATCACCCGACATTCCGGAATCGTCGTAGGTATAGATCATCTGAAACGCCCCATGTTCTCCGGAAGACGTATGGGTTGCAATGGGAAGGCGCTGGGCCGACGCGGAAAATGCGCCGGTGGTCGAAATGATGGAAAGGATCAGGGTTAGCCGTTTCATGGGATTCTCCTTTTCGTTCCGCCGTCCCCGAGGAACGGCTGTTCCTGCAGTCAATCAACACGTTTCAGGCACCCGGAGATGCCCCGGTGACATCTCATGCAATTTGTTGAAGGGCAACGCCCCACTGGCGTTGGACAACAACGTCATTCCCGCAAACACACAACAACTGATCCCTGGAACCAATACACTCATGAGCACTTTCCCTCTAGCTATACACATACGGATCTTGTTTCCGGGAAGGGGTGAGACCAAGTCAAAAAAATGAGAATTTTCGAATTTCCCAGGAGGGGATCACACACCACAGATTGTACAGAAGGTTAAGGGGCAAATATTCATCTGATTACGATTGCCGTCATTTCCAGGGTGATATGGAAGGGAACCGGTCGGAAACGCATCTGCTTGCACCTTGACCGCCGGACGGTTTCGTCACAAAGAAGACCTGTGCGCTCGAAGCGCACGACATTGACTTGCACCTCGGTCGTCGTTGGTGGAAAATATGACGATGTTCAAAAATTCCACGGTGATCGTGCTTTCATGGTTCCTTCTTTTCACGTTTTCTGTTTTCGGGGTGGAAGTCGAGGATCAGGTCGTAGGCGAACGCCCCATCGAGATGATCTGGGCAAATCGGACAACGGACACGAGGCCGCCGCTCATTGATTTTGAAGATCTGACCGGCTGGACGGTGGAAGCCAGGAATGCCGAAGCCAGGCTCATTCAAAGCAGGGAACAACAGATCTGGGGCAAGTACACGGGGAAGCTCGTCTATCGCAGGACATCAGAAACCCCTTCCGTGATTCTGCGCCCGCCTCGACCCGTTCGGATCACCGCCCCCTTTGACTGTGTGAATTTCTGGACCTATGGCAACTCTATCTGGGTCCCTGACAGCTCGGATCCGGGCCGGGTGAATCTGCTGATTGAGAGCGAGTCGGGCGTCGAGGACGTGCTCGAGATCGGGCGATTGAGCTGGCCGCGGTGGAGCCTGCATCATCGTAAGCTCGAACTCCGCGAGCCGGCCTTGCTGACAGGAATCGAAGTTGTGGATTTCTCCAACGAAGGGGACCGTTCGGTCTTTTTCGACAATCTATCGATCTACAAGGAAGAGCTCGAGCCGCTGGAATTTAAGGCGAGTCCCAGGCGGGGGGTCGATCCGTTCCCCGGCCAGACCCCCGGCCTGAATACCGGAACCGGGCGATTGCCCTTTCCTACTCGCCCGGAAACCATTCTCCCGACCAACGCGACCGGGGATTTTGTCACGAGCCTGGACCAGGACGGTAACGCATTCGTCTTTCGTTATCGTGGATCGGATGGTGAATTAACGTATGTCTATGAACCCCAAACCGGCACACTGAGCGATCTGCGAGCTTCCTGGCAAGGACGCGGGAAGGTGTTTCAACCGATCGTTGACGGCGGGGTTTACGGCACAGACGGCAACCGTGGCGACTTTGAAATCATCTCCTGCGAACGGCAGGACGATTCGGTCCTATCCACGTGGAAGTGGACGTGTGACGGCGTGAGTTCCGAGGTGACGTACACGTTCCGGCTTTGGCAGAAGTCGTTGGTCGTTGATGTGAAATGTTTGGGTGGCCAGGTCGACTTGTTCCGCACAGGAAAGGCTGTCGGACTGGAGAACCCACGGTTGATTACGATCCCGTTTCTTATCTTTAATGCCCGTGACGGCACCCGCCCCGGTGTGTTGATCGCCGGCAGCAGTGACAAACCGTTATTTGTATCTGCGTGGTTCGACTGGTACCGGTCCAATGCTTCGAGGTTCGGATTCGACTTCAGGATTGCTGACGACGGCGCGTACTGTCTTACCAGCGCAGATTACCTTCCCCGGTCTGACGGAAGGCGTAACGACTGCTTCGAGCGGTTGTTTTTGACGGTCTCCCCTGATTTTCAGGAGACGCTGCCGACGGTGGCGAATCCGAAGTCGCCCTGGATGGATGTGATGGGCACACGACTGTTCCGCAACAGTGGGTTCTGTTCGAACCGGGAGAGCAACAAGGTCTATCTGGACCGCTGGAAGGACGTCGCGCGGTACGGAATCAACCAGATCATCTTGACGAATCATGAAAGCGGATGGAGCGATTATTGGGACGAAAGCAGCTCTACCTTCCGCAGGCGAACGGCAAGGCTCAAGGGAGGCGATGCACATCAGGCCAGGCTGACAAGGCAGCTCAAAGCTCTGGGTTTCCGCTACGGGCCCTACAACAACTACTGCGCCTATCTTCCCGTCAACGAGTATTGGGACGAAGACTTCACCATCAGGACGCCTTCGGGGCAGTGGCTCCAGCAATACCCTCACCCCAGCATGCACTATGCCGTCAAACCCTCACGGGCGGTGCAACTCGAGGAGGAGATTGCCCCGATCCTCAAAGATACATTCGACTTCGATTGTGCGTATCTCGACGTTCACACGGCATGGGGCACATTCAGTTACGTCGACTATGACGCAAGGGTCCCGGGAGCCGGCACGTTTGCCGCCACGTATTACGCGTACGGTGAGCTGATGCTGAATCAGCAGAATGTCTGGCAGGGTCCAGTGTTTGGTGAAGGCGGCGTTCACTGGATCTACGCCGGGTTGATCGGCGGCACGTATGCCAGCGAGTACAATCATTCCTCGCTCTGGCGAGGTCCCTGGCTGGTCGATTTTGAATTGCTCAAAGTGCACCCCCTTTCCTGCAATGCCGGGATGGGCAATCTGGCGATGTTTTATTCCATGGAAGGCCTTGCGAAGACTCCGAAGGAGAGGGAGCCCAAGCTGGATCGTTTCCTCGCGGCTACGATTGCCTTCGGCCACATCGGCTGGCTGGATCAGAACGAGGGTATCCGGGGGATGGTGCGCAGCTACTTCCTGCTTCAACAGCTTCAGTCACGATACACCCGGGCGGACGCCGTTGAAATCAGATACGCCGACGCGAGTGGGGCATTGCTCGATACCTCATCCGCGATCGCCACCGGCGCGCATGAGCGCTGTCAGATCTTCGTCCGGTATTCAAACGGGTTGAGCGTGTGGGTCAACGGACATCCGACCGAGACCTGGGAGGTGCCGGCGGGCACACTGCCGCCAAACGGCTGGCACACCCAAGGCAAAGATGGTTCGTTCATCGAGTACAGTGCGATGAAGGACGGACGGCGTGTCGACTACGTCGAATCTCCCGAGTATGATTATGCCGATGGACGAGGCACATTCACGCACTTTGACAGGCTTTCGGCCGACGGTGCGCTGATCGCACACCGGAACGAAGACGGGACGGTCGAACTCATTCCTGTCGAATGCAAGCAGTGGTGTGGTGTGTCCATGGACGGGCGTGACGGGACAGCGACGGCGCTGGATCAGCAGGGCGACAACATGGGGATTTGCGAGGTCCGATCGGCTCGGGGACTCGTCTATGTCCTGCCAAAGCCCGACGCGTTCAGCTATCTATTGAGGCCGGCGGGATTGTTGAAGAGTCCGTTGACCTGTGATGTAAGGCAGGTGACACCGGGCCAGTCGGTGATCGTCCGGGGCGCAGAAGAGCATACCTTCCGCGTGTCCGTGGAAGCGAAGGCGGGGGATCGGATCTGGAAGCAGCTCGAAGGCGAATGGATTGACTTTACTGTTGTGCCGATTGCACAGATCAGTCCGGCGGTGACCCCGGACCATGCCCTTGAACTGACGATAACCAGCGGACTTGCCTCGGAGGCGGAGTTCGTTGCCGAAGTGGAGGGCACATCCAGGCGGGCAACGATCGGACCGGGTGTCAGCAGGAAGCTGCAGTTCGTCCTGCCGGCACCCGAACGCGAGGAACTCAAACCGTTGAACGTGACATTGCGTGCGGCCGAGACTCAACAAGAGCACAAGTGGTGGCTGCACGCCAGGAGAGTTGGGTCAAGTAAGGGTCGGCTCGAGTACGCCATCTACGATTCGCAGGACGATGTCACATTTCAACCGGCCACGTATTCCTCACGTGGCTTGAGCGCTGCAGATCTGAAATCAGCGCGGGCGGCCTGGTTGAGGATGGACGTCCTGGGCGGCATCGTCCGCAACGCGGTCAACGCAGAGATCAATGGGGTGCGAATTGGTGAGCTTCCCGCGACTCCCAGCTATTTCAGTGACATTCGGAACGACAAATGGTCTCCTATTTACCTTCAGTTCCCTTCCGACGTCATTGCGGCGCTGCAAGCGGAGAACAGCATCGTGCTGAACAATCCCGGTGAGTGTGTCTTTAAAGCGAGGCGTTTCTGGGTCGAACTGGAAACGGCTGACGGCAGGCGGGTGTCGTCCAGGATTACATCACGTGTAGAGACACAACCGCCCGGATACTTTTTTGACGCAAACATGCATTATCCGACAAATCCCTATTTCTACAGGCCGACTCGCACAGACGTCGTGTTTGCTCTCGAAGATTGATGTCGCAGTTCATCCAGATGTTCCCCAGGCGATCACCGTTTCCGCGTTCCTGCGGTTTTCAGCGTCGTCTCCACTGACCGGACGAATTCTTCGCTGCCCACTGCCAGGGACTGCATCAAGTTCGCTATCGCCACTTTCGACCCCGCCCAGGGCAGGAGATGAACGTGATTAGAGGTCAGGCAATATCCCCGCAGGGACGCGGGACTTCTGCTTCTGTTGAGGCGTGCCCGCAATATGCTGCGGTATAGGTTCCGGTCCTTTTTGAACTTGAGGAGATCAGCGCGATTGTGGCAACGGTGCGTAACATGATCGGTCCGGCCCTCGGGTAACGGTTTGCTCGTGGCACGATTCCCCCCTTCCTCGCGTTAGGCGGTAAAACCAGGGCCCAAAACGCAATCTAACGCCATGAAATGGTCGTCTGAGTCGACCTCATCCGGTCGTACGCAACAATTTTCCGAGGTCCGACCCGAATGGGAATCCCAAAGCTTTGGTCCGTCCCGAATGGCGCAGCGCCCATCGTATGT
>Ga0310124_10002344_pt1 | contig 13021 bp, 12 predicted proteins | sample CB11b_AW_Bot5_MG_FD_203507 | JGI IMG/M metagenome (GOLD analysis project Ga0310124, IMG submission 203507) | Marine microbial communities from Western Arctic Ocean, Canada - CB11b_AW_Bot5 | ecosystem: Environmental > Aquatic > Marine > Oceanic | place: Canada: Western Arctic Ocean | collected...
GCAAGAGTTGCAATTGTGGCTGAAGTTTGTGTTCCACCTACCACACCTGTAATTGTTGGAGCAGTGAGAGTAATTACTGTAGCAGTAGCACTAATTCCAGTGGAAAGATCAGTTGCATCACCTATTTTGGTATAAATTTCTAGAAAGTTATCATTAATTTTGTCTCCACCATCACGTAGATTATCACCAGTGCCGTCATCAGCTTCGGAACCAATATTAACAGTTTGTAGTGCCATGATTACTCCTTGTTATTCTTTTATTTATAAGTTTAAAATCAGTATCTTATGTCGTTTCATCAAATGTTTGACCTGTTCCATCCCATGAAGTCTGTGTGCTAGAAAATAGGGGAGCTCCCCCTCCAACAAGTGTCTGTACTGGACCTGTTCCTACCAAGGATAAGAATGTCGCAGCTTCTAAATCAATCTTACCTCCTGCAAAAGTTCCTCCAGCATCTACTTGATCAAACACTACAAGACCTGGATTGTGCTGATCTAAAATTCTTTTAGTACCCTCTTCTGCAAGTATATCATCTCCAGCATCTTGTCCTGTAGAAAGAGTCCTATCAAATATTATATTATCACCAGCATTTGTACTGCTTCCATCAGTTCCATCTAATACCATAAATACTACTTCTCTATCATCCTGTAAAGAAATATGACCGTGTGCTCTCGTTCTTATCATTGCTGGTCTGGTGAAATGGGGAAAATTAGTCTCAGATGTAAAATTAATTTCTGGTATCGTTGATCCACTTTCTGCTTGTAATAATTGACTATCCAACAACATTTTACCACTACGTTGTGGAGATGTTTCTGTTTCTATCAGCATGTTATTGCCAGCAATGGAATTTTCCTGTACAATAATATTCCCAGTTTCTAATAATAAATAATTTTCTGTATCACTACTACTGCTATCAGTTCCATCCAAAAATATACCATCAAAATGCTGTTCGAAAACAAGATCACCCTCTTCCATATTGGAATCGGAATTTTCCATTTGAAAATATTCTGTATCAATATCATCTCCCAATCCTCTGCCTTCTTGAACAAGGAGAGGTGTACGAACTATTTCTTCAATTGTTATTTCACCACTAAGAACATCTTCTGTGACAAAGTTACTTCCTGCATCTGTAGACGAACTATCTGTTCCATCTAATATAAAATTATCTCCATAAGAATTAGTATCATCTTGATGCAAAACCCTAGAGTTAGCATTTGAACCAGCACCATCTGTTCTATCTAACAACAATAAATTTGGTGTGTTGACATCTACTTGAGTATCTGTGCCACTTTCTAAAGAAATTATATCATTAAAAGTCGATGCCTGTTCTAGTGCAAATAAATCATTAGACCTAAACTGTAAATCATCAAAGGTTAACCCACTACCAAAATCCGCATCAGTTGCATCTTCCAAATCTAATGCTGAACCAATATCACCTATAGCTCCAGACGATTGTACAATACCATCTGCTATTATAACAAAACGATTTATGGTTGGGGTATTAAATTTAGTTCCATCTTCAAGTTCAAATCCATTAGCAATAACCTGAGTTTCAGCAAAGAGAGGTAATCCTGATCTAGACCCTGCTTTCACTGGCCAGACAACATCTGGAAGTTTCATAGTCAATGTTATTTTTTGTAAAAGAGACACATCTCTATTACCAGTTGGCGGAAGTGGTGCTTCTTCAGATGAAATTCTTTCTGAGGTATTATCTGTTATAATATTTTCATCTACTAATGTTTCATCTCCTAATATAAAACTTCCAGCATTATCAGTTTCACTATTAATATGATCTCCAGCATTTGTGGAAGAACCATCAGTTCCATCCAAAACAACATAATCAGAATTACCTTCTTGCTGTATTACCTCAGAAGCATTGTCTATTATTTCATATCCACTATCGTCTTCAAACCTGATGACATAGGGAGCTTCCAATAACATTCTCTGGAATAAACCAGTTCTCTCTTGTAAAGTTGGATTTGGAATACCTAATCTTCGTTTTATTTGTACCTGGAAAATATTTTCCAAGAAGGAAGCAAGTTCTGGAGAGAATCGTTCCGTATCACCAGTATAATCCGTAACACCACCAGCAGTAGGTATTTGAATATTGGCCGCAATAGAAGATGCTAAAGTAACCTTACCAAATACTGCAAATCCTGTTGGATGGGTTGCCTTTTTTAATTCTGTAATATAAGTGCCAACAGACTGTCCTATTTTAATTTCATATGAAAAATCTTGATAAAAGAAAGAGTCTTGTAATCTAATAACCCCATCACTAATATGGTGATCAGTGTTTTTATAAAACCCCTCTTTTTCTGAAGTAATATCAGAATTCATTGTTACTTTTGCGTTATATTGATTTACAATAGTTGCACTGGCGCCCCCAGCATCTGATATAACATTGGTTCTAAAATCAGGATCACTTTCACTTATTAAATATGATCCTGCATTAGTGCTACTAGAATCTGTCCCATCCAATAATGTATAACCAACTTCCAAAAATTCTCCTTCTGTAAGAAGAGCATCACCAAGATCATTTGGAAAAGAACCAATATCTAACCCACTCTCTTGTTTGATATTAAATCCAAATTCTTCATCTATTACAAAACCACCGACATCAAAATCATATGGAACAAGCTTCTGAATAATGGGATTACCATCTTCTAATAAAAGTCGAAGATCCACATCTAGGCCAGGAAGGATATGAAAATCCAATACTAGATCACTGCTATCTCCACCTGTAGGAGCATCTAATAAACTCGTTTCCAATATAAGAGGTTCATATGATTCTCCAATAATCCTAACGGCATCAGTATTATCATGTTTTATAGTAATTTGTTCTACAAATTCATAATCTCCAGCAGCATTACTATTACTAAAACGATTTTCCATCAACAAAAATTCTCTTGTGTTGACTGTAGCATCTGCTACTTCATCTTCCAAGAGAATATTTGCTTCAGCATCTACTGATCTAAATCCACCATCTTCAAAAGTAGTAATAGTTCGTGGATCATTTGTTCCATCATCTGTAATCCATCCACCAGTAGTAAATCTCTGTCTACCTGTTCCGTTCAATTGAAATTTATCTCTGATTATCTGAACATCAGGATAAGGTTTCTCGTCTTCGAATAAAATCTCATCCCCAGCATCTGTACCACCACTATCGGTTCGATCTAATAATAAACGACTTGTCGTCACCTCATTTTCAAGTTGAACAAATTGATTTACAGTTGTGCCTAATGTTTGTTCAAGATCTATTTGATTAATATATGTTTCTAATGCATCAGTAATTAGAGCCCCAGAACCATCTTCTAATAACATAATCGATAAGAAGTGAGTGATTACCCTATTAGCAATAAAGTGGTCAGTATGAGACTCTAAAACATTATCTAACTGTATAAATTTTCCTGTGACACTAGGAGATTCTAATTCAATACCTTGTGTTACATCTACACCAACTGTTTCAAATTCTATTCTTTCTCTATTCTCAATTGTTGCTGTCAATAGTTTAATATCATCATTATATGCTTTTACAGTCCCAACATGGCCCGTGGTTGTAAATGGACTTGTCGGTAGAAAAGAACCTGTAACATCCTTTACTATAAAATGAGTATCAAATGTTCCAGATGGATCAGAGTCATATCCAAAACCACCATCCTTTATCTTTATAGATGTTATCTGTCCTATATCAGTAGATGTTGATGTAACAAGGCCCCCTGTTCCAGCAGTGCTTGTAATAGAAATTGTAGGTAATTTGCTATATCCACCCCCAGGATCGGTAATGACTATTCTAGAAATGGAACCTTCAGTATCAGCTGCTCCAGCTTCTATTTGAAATCTGTCATTATCTGAACCTATAATATCTTGCTGTCTTGTTGTTTGTTCTGTAAGAATATAATAACCATCATCCAACGCACTACCATTTGTAGCATCTATTAATATCTGATCTCCAGCATTACTTCTTGAGTCATCAGTCCCTTCCATAACCAAAGTAAAATTAACAATACTCTGATTTGTATTTGGTTCCTGTATAAGAAAATCATCATTATTATCAGTATCTTCCAATAAAATACTGCCATCAATAACACTAACAAATCCTTGGGCAGATTCAACAGTAGTATCTGCTGCATTAGGAGTAAAGACTAATGGATCACCAACTCTATATAAAGAACCTATATCATCAATAATTGTTCCAGTTACACTTCCAGTAGATATCTCACTAACCTCTGCATCTGCAAAATTATTTCCCACAGCAGGATCAATAGTGATAGGATCATTAACAGAATAATGCGCTCCCGCCTCCGTAATAGTAGACCCTGTTACAAATGACTTTATAACAAAAGACATTAAAACATCTTGTGTATTAGATGATGCTGTTATGGTTTCCCCTGTTTGAAATGTACCAACAGATACTCTAGGATCAATCTCTAATTCAGAAACAGAAGTATTCCCTTGAAATATAACTAAAGTATTAAGAATTACACTCGTTGCCCCAGAAGTACTACCTGTTATAGTTTGCCCTGTAATATCAAGTGCATCAGACCCACTAACAGCGGCAACTCTCATAATAGTAGGTTGACTCCAATTACCCTTGGATGCACGTAACATAAATTTGTTTGGATATACAATTTCTGATTCTTCATCAAAGAGAAGTCTTAGAAAAAGTTTATGCCCTTCGGATGTTCCTTTTGCCGTATATAAATCCTTAATATTTTTAATAAGATCACGTTTCGCAACTCCTGATGCAAGGGTCTTTGGAATTGATTCCAAAAACATATTAAACATCTCATCCAAAAATACAGTAGTAGTATTGTCTGTATTTGCATACTCCAAAAGTTGTTGCATATTTTGTACGGGATTTGCACGATAGGAATCTATCGTTGCTGTAGCATCGGAAGTTGAACCTGTTATGGTTTCACCAACTTCAAATTTTTGTTGGGAAGAAATGAAAAGTCTTTTATTACCCAGATCATCAACGAGCACCGTTGCAGTTGCTTTAGATGTAGAACCAGTTATAGTTTCATTTGCAACAAACTTACCAGTGGTTCCTGTCCCTGTTTCTGTATTAATCTTTACAGGAACATCACCTTCTGATAAAATAAAACTTGTGGAAACTGTTTCTTGTCGTATACTGTCAATAGTAACAGTCACAATCAATTCCGCTGCTTCTAAGAATTGATAAAAACTCTTTACAAAAGAAACAAACTTTGGATGATCTGCTTGGACAAAATCAGGGACTTGCCCTTCTATCAAAGGAGAAATCTTTGTAGTTAACTTTCCATCAAAGGGTGCCATTTTTTAAAAACTCGATGTTTCTGGTACTGCCCCAGTTGTTACATAAGTAGATGCTGCACCTGGAACTCCAGTAGCAATTGTATCTACCTGACCTGTAACTGTTGTGTTTGTAAAATCTATTTCCAGTATCTGATTTCTAACAGCTCTAATATCTTTAGAATCAGGAACACATGTTATTCTAATCTTTGTAGAAGTTACTCCATCAACATCTTCTACTGATATCAAATTAATAGAATCAATTTTAACACTACCTTCAGTATAATCTATAACCCCTGCTGTCAGGTCTGTATATGTTCTAGTAGACCCTACCAAATAGAATCTTCTTATATTTCCTTCACCATCATCATCAAAGAATTGTATATTTTCAGTATCCCCACTAACCTTAAATCCTGTTGAAGCAAGGATACCACCATTCACTGCATTGTGTCCTGCTACTGGATGATGATGAGCATTATTAAAAAATAAATTATATCCTTGTGCTGTATCTAAAGTAGGTTCAAAAAATTGTGCCATAGTAACATTAGTGACATTGCTTAGTATAGAATTATCAGTTGTATCAATAAGTCTTGTAAGTTCAGAATGTCTAAAAGTATTATTAAACTCTGTCAAAGTATTAGTATTATATGTTTCAAGAACAGCTGTCACGTCTGTAACTAATGTTTCTTTAGTTTTTGTTGTTGTACTGGAATTAAACTTAAATATTACTTGCAAAATAAGAAAAGTTGTTTCTGGATCAATAACAACAGGAGTAAGAGATGCTACATTAAACTTTCTAAGGTCTATAACAAGTTGGTCTTTTTGTGTAGTTGTAAGATTATTACCAGTAGAAGATTTAATCGATATAAAAACCTTTCCAAATTCTTGTGTAGATACAACCCCAAGACTAGAATCAAAAGACCCATCTTCTCCACCGAATACCTGTACAGATTTTGTTTGTGGAAATAACTTCCTTGCAAAAACCTTGTAATCATTTACAGTAACACATCTTCCTTGCGCTGCAAAATCCAATGGAGCATTAAGTTTAATAGAAGCAAGAGTTTCTCTTTCTCCTCCACCATCAGCTGATGCCACAGTTGTAACAGTAATATCTGTTTCACCATCAATAGCACCTGTATTTGTAAATGTTGATGCACCATTCGCAAGTTCTTTATTTGTTGCTACAAAAGTTAAAAGAACAATATTGCCATCTGATATTGCTTTACTTACAACACCATCACCAAAATAAACTTCAAACTTTCCTGCCTCTACTTCTTGTAAAAAGAAAACAGCACTAGTACCTAACAATTGTGTAATATCAGTTGCTTTTGTATATGTGGTAGTTGATGTATCAGATAAAGAAGCTTGAACAACTACAGATAAAGTATTAATATCAATACGATTATCATTAATCAAAAATCTTTGATCGGAATCAGAACTATCTGCTGTATATCTCTGTGTAATAAATGAACCTTCAAATAATAACACATCATTAAAAATAATATCCAACCCAGATTTATTTGCTGTTATGTCTGAGACATTAACAAATTGAAAAGGGTTTCCATCTACTGTAGTAGAAAAAGTAGTCCCTGCAACAATTGTTCTTGTAGAAGTAGATACGTTATTCATTGTCACATTCACCGTTGCTTTTGGTGCTGTGACAGAACCAACCTCATAACCTAAAGTCTTTGCATGAGAAACTATACTTGATCTTAAAGATGAAGTATCTATAAACATTTCATTGGCGAGCATATTAGAATTGAAACCAAGATAGTGAGTGTTATAAGCAAGTATATCCAATAAGATGTTTATACCAGCACCTTCAAAATCATAGTCAGTAAATTCATTCTGTGCTCTAAGAAAAGTTTTTAGGTTATTTTTAACGTCATCAAAATCAAATTCTGTAATATCTAGCCTTCGTTCTTCTGTTGCCATTATCGTATTCTCTCTAACATAACATCTAGTGTTACTAATTCTGTTGGGACATTAACTACATAAAATTCTATAGTACAATCATAAGCATTGCGATCTAAATCTGGGCGTGCTTGAACTCCCACAAGTCTTGCTCTTGGTTCAAAATTTTCTATAACATCTTCTATATGCTGTGTAAGAATAACAGCAACAAGAGGTGTCATAAGTTCAAACAACATACCTCGTACACCAGATCCTATTTCTGGATGAAAAGGTTTTTCAAAATGATTCATTAGAACAAGATTACGGACTGAACGCTTTACTGCTTGAACATCCGTAACCTTATTAACATCTCTGGTAGATGCTTTCTTTTGAAAGAATAGATCCAAGTCTCTCCATTGACGAACATTACGATCAATATTATTTTGACCTTGTGCATCTGTAAATGCTTCTAAAGAACTTGGTGTTCCTACCATGTTAGACTCCTGTTACTTTATTTATAAGTATAACATCAATCTGCGGTCTGTTTCATTCTATAAGGTTCATACTTTTTCCAGACATGCTCTGCTGGAACTCGAATAAAAGGTTTCTTTGTTTCTCTCACATTGGGATTTTTAATAGTAAGAAAAACTTTCTTACCCTTTGCCCATGCATCCATTTTTAACAAATCCTTTTGAATGAGTGTTCTTTCTCTTTTAATAGAGTTTAATAGTTTCTTATTCACACTAGACATTTATGCTTTCTCCTATCAGTTTTCCTTCATTACTATTTTGTATAAATTTCTTTTTGAATTGTTCAATTAGCTCGTCTGCTTCTGCTGCTCTTGCCTTGGCAATTGCCTGAAAAGGTTTCAACTCAAATTTCACCCCTTTAGCAAAAATTTGGGCAGCTTCAAATACTTTACGATCATCCAATTGTTTTTGCAGTTCTATTCTTTTATTATTAATAGCATCCCAATTTATTTCATTTACAGCTGTGACGGCTGCGGCCTTGAAATCTCCTGTTAATTTTGCAAATATAAATGTTCCATCTGCTTTTCCAGTATCAGGATCTGGGGCTTGGTTAAAAGGAGGAGCAGCAATAGATGCTTTTAGCATAGCTCCTAATTTCTGAACTACTGCTGTGGTACTTGCATGTAACTCTGCAACTGCTCTGGAATTATTATTTTGAGCTGCTTCTACTTCTGATAAACCCAATCCATCTCCACTTGCAGTTGTTGCTCCTTTTAATGCAGTTAAAGCTCCAGCATTTACTATATTTATTAAATTCCCAGGATTTAAAGCAGCACCACCCAAAACAGACTCTATCTTTGCCCTTGCATCCAACTTTCTAAAATTATCTTCAATTTCCTTTGTAATTTTTAATCCAGGTTGTGGTGTAGTAGATAAAATTCCTTCTTTCCCAAGTAATGAAGATACGGTAGATTTAAAAGCTGAAGCTACCGCTGCCAAAGTGGAATTAGAAGAAGCGGCAGCTGCACTATTGTCTATAGGTTTTGCAGCTGCTTCTCCTACAGGTGCTTCATCTGCTATTATTGTATTTGCTGGTTTCTCTTGTGGAGTACCACCAGCAGCGGGTACGATCATATTTGGAGCCGCAGCACAAATATCAAGACCTCCACCAATAGAACCTAGTATTCCTTCGAAGTCACTTCCTATTGCACTAAGGGCATCTCCAAATGTATTACTAAGTTCTAATTTCTTTGCGGCAAACTGAGCAAGACCAGCAATAGAATCTGTAGCAATACCAAGTAGACCACTTATTTCAGCACCTAAAGATATGTCTGGTAATGAAGGCAATTCTGGCATTTTCAATCCATCAAGTTTACCAAGTGCGGCTGTTACATCAAGTTCCAATTGATTAACAATATCAATTGCTGGTAATTCAATATTTAAATTCAAATTATCAAGAGAAAGAGATAACTGTTTTTGAATATCGTTAAATCCTGCCTTTGCTCCACAAAGACTAGGAATTTCAAATTCTGGCACCATTTTTGATAATGACATATCTAATCTCCTGCAAAAACATTAGGACTGCCAGCGGCAACTGAAGTACATCCAGAAATTGCATCACCAATTCTGCCAGCACCTAAACCATTTACAAATACTGTAGTGGAACCTGTAGCAATACCAGCGGTATGTGTAGGACACACTGCTGGTGGAATTAAGTGTGGTGTATTGATATCACTCTGCCTACTCCACGCAATGCCGTTTACAAATACGTTAGGTGAACCAACTGCTCTGGTCATCCCAGAACAATGAGGAACATCTGCATCTCCAATTCTAGTCGCTGCTGGCACGTTCTTTCTCCATTAATTGCTGTAACCTTTCATTCCATAAGGCCATTTGTTCATGATCTTCTTCTGTGTGCTCTTCTGGTATAGGGTCTGGTATAAATTTAATTAGATGATCAAACTCTTCTGGCACATCTTCCCATTTCGTGATAGTAACCTCCCGACCATCTATTTGAAATACAAATTCCGCCACTTTAACTACCCTTCATTCAAATTGATATTGTTCTGAGAATCTATATCAATATCTGATATAGCATCAATGTCTATACCTTCACTAGTATCCAAATCAAGATTACCGATAATATCTGTTTGCTGACTTGCAAGAAAGGTTTCTGTAACCTTGCCCGAAACAGTCACGTCTAATATGTTACTAAAAGTTTCTGTAACGGCACCAGTGTTATTCCAGTTGGCGGCACCAGCAACAGTCAAATTAAATATGGAACCGACTTCTGGATCGAGTGGTTTGGCAAGATCATTATTATCTAATTCAAGACCAGCAACATTAATATTCAATCCATCAAAATCTGTTTGGAGATTCATACTTGTTGCTGATTTCAAGTTCATTTTATTTGCGGCCGCAATTGTAATCTGTCCTTGTTGCTTTAATGCTGGTGGTGGACCAACACCTGGATTTGTAGTGCTCATAATTAAATTACCTACAACACTTCGAACCATATCTCCTGCATTTACTTGGAGAAATGAGTTTCCACCATTTACTTGTTTTGTATCAGTACCTGATAATATTTTTGTAACATTCCCTCCAATGACATGCCTCACTTCCTTTGGTCCAGTTGGTGCTGTACCTGTTGTATAGTTAACAGCATTTGCTATACTGATAGCATGACTTCCCACAATCTCCTCTTCACGATTACCTCCACCACCTTCTTTCAATACATTTCCACCAGCATCAAGTTCTCTTTCTAATCCTCTTGCCCCAACTTTCATATAATGATTTTTATGTATCTTCTGTGTGTAGTCTCCCTTTACTTCTAATATATAATCTCCCTGTACAAGATGTTTCATGTTTCCTTTAGTAGTAAGGTTTACATCTCCAATAATGTATATATTGGAGCCTCCCATAACTATTTCATAGTTATCTCCAATCACCTTTGTTACCTTTGTTCCATCTGGATGAATTTCTTCGAAGGTTCCTGCTATATGTTGTTGAAGTAATCTTTCAGCACCAGGCGTGTCATCTATTTCATGAACATGCCCTATTTCACTTTCATGGGTATGGTTATAAGGATATCTTGGTATACTGCCCGCTGCTGGTTCTGGTTCTTCCCAGTTAACACGTTCATCATCTGTTTTTAAAGTATCACTTACGGTTTTGAGGTTGGGTTTTGTTGCGGTTGGAACCGAGGTTCCAAGAGGGTCAGTAAATCCTGCAATATTTTTTTTAAGTCTTAGTTCTTCTCGTTTGATTCTTGAAGGATGCATTATTGCTATAGCACCTCTTGCAAGAAGACTTACATCTGAATCTCCAATTGTTTTGGGATATACTCCATTAGGATCATTAAACCCTTTTGTAACATCTCTTTCTTCAGTATTAAATCCTGGTAAGGTTCCCAAGACAATAGGTTGTTGAAATTCTTCATCCCTAAAGAAACCCAATACCCAACTGCCTTCTACTATAAATGGCGGAGTATGTCCCAATCCATTCATAGAAGGAGTATCCGTAGGTGCCATTACAGTTGCCCACGGTAAATCTTCTGTTGCTATCTTAGTTTTATTTTCTGTATGATATCCAAGACATCTTACACGAACACGTCCTAATCGTTCTGGATCATCTCGATCTTCTACAACACCAACAAACCAAACAAACCCATCTCGACCCATAAAATCGGACATACTTCTCCCCTAAAATAATCACATCTAGTTAAGATTATTTATAAGGATTAATGTAGGTCGGGATCACGGCCCAATCGTTTTGCTTCGGGATTATATTCTTCCATAACAAGATCAGTTCTACCTTGATCTTGGTAGGTTGCCATTATAGTAAAGGCATCTTCCTGACTGAGGTTGTCCACTAACACTTCCCTAGCAACAATTCTATACCTAATTGTCTCTGTGTGCATGGTGATGTCTATTTAGACGTTGTAATATTCCCAGCAACCACTATTCTGTCATGTTTACAGGTATGAGTAGGCACAGAATGTAATATCCATGCAGGAAATAGTATCATAGTACCTTCTTTTGGTGGAATTTTAAAAGTGTCATGCTGAGTCTTGAACATTAGGGGAGAACATTCAGAACAACTCTCTACATTATACACCCAACTCCATAAGTTCGGCCAGTGGTCATGCGTTTGTGTAAAGTCACCTTCTTTATATACGGCACCCCAACATTCAGAGGTATCCATTTCTATTTTATGAGGACCGTTGTTTTCTGCCAGTTCTATTGCCTGTGTACAAAGTTCGGCAAAGATAGTTTCATTTTTATGCATCCACCAACTAGTCATTATTGCCTTGACATTAGTTCTACGATTTTGGGTATCTCCATTCTTTAATATAATGGATTTGATATGCTGGTTAGACATATGAGCAAGACAGTCTTCCTTTGTTACAACAGGAACTATACTGGTAAATGCTATCGCATCAGGATGGTTCCTCAATGCTGTTTTATGCGTTATACTATCTGCGAGGTTTTTGAGTGCCGAAACCACTAGTGGAGAGTCCTTTCCCCCATTTTCTCGGTCATCTTCTCTCGATTTTTAGGGAGGGCCTTCATGACAACATGTTCCAGAAGATGTTCTATTTCCTTATCAGAAAGAACAACAGTATACAATTCGAGTGCTACCTTTAGCATCATACCAGAAGTAGCAAGCAATTCTGTAGAATCTGCTGGACCGACATGATCATTAACAATGTCCCATAGTTTTTGAGATATTACTCCTAACTCTATATCATCCATATTACTCTTCCTCATCTTTAAAGCATCTCAGGATTTCATCAAAATAGATATAGTCTGTCCTCTTGCCATTCCTTGATGTAACTCCCAGAAATACGGTATCCATATTCTTATCCTTAACAGGAACATACTTTTTCAATTTCTTGGAATAATAAAGAGGAACTCCGTCCTTCAACTCCATATTTTCATACGAGTCCATATCAGAGGATACTTCGGTTATTTTTCCTGTCCGTTCAACATTCGGTTCTACCTCATATTCAACAAGATCGTTTATATTGCACGTCATAATTTAAACCTTTCTTCACGTAATTGCAATTATATATACTATACACCATAAAAGAGTGTTTGTCAAGCATTATTTACAGCATCGCATGATATCTCTGGTTCTCAATCTCATCTTCTATTGCTTTCTTCTTTAGTTCTTCCACAGCAAACTGCACTGCTTCTATGATCTTGACATACCCCGTACACCTACAGATATTACTTCCCAGACCTCTCCGAATTTCATTCTCGGAAGGATTCGGATTTTTTCTCAGTAATCCTTCGGTTGCCATTATAAACCCAGGAGTACAGAAACCACATTGACTTCCATGCTTTTCATGGAACCCCCTTTGAATTGCCGATAACCTCCCAGACCTA
>Ga0310124_10002347_pt1 | contig 13014 bp, 9 predicted proteins | sample CB11b_AW_Bot5_MG_FD_203507 | JGI IMG/M metagenome (GOLD analysis project Ga0310124, IMG submission 203507) | Marine microbial communities from Western Arctic Ocean, Canada - CB11b_AW_Bot5 | ecosystem: Environmental > Aquatic > Marine > Oceanic | place: Canada: Western Arctic Ocean | collected...
TCGCGATGAGGCTGTTCGGAGCCGACGCCTGGCCGAGCGGGATGACTACTGCCGACCTCCTTGCGATCGACCCGACACAAATACCCGTGGCGATCGCGTTTCCGCGATGGTCGGTCGAAGAGAGCAACGTGGACTGGATGCCGGACGGTCCGTTCCCGGAGGGGTTGCTCAGGCAGTCACAGAACGCGGCGGGTCACGCGCTCGCGCGCTACAGAGAAACGGGGTCGGACGAGGATCTCAGGTCTGCCGTTGGCAGCCTCCGCTGGGCGGCATACAACCCGAATAGCACGGTCGCGCCCTGCGCCCCGACTCCCAAGGCTCGCTTCCGGCCGGACGACTGCTTCCAGGCCCGGAGATGGACTGCGAGCCTCATCGCACAGCACATGCTTCGCTCGGCGCGCACCGAGCCCATGTATTCCGGCAATCATGATGCCTGGTGGGGTGTCGGGCACGCCGCTTTCAAGTCGATGCAGAACGGCCAATCGATTGAGAACGCGGAAAAGAACCAAGTCATGTGGATGTACATGGGATGGGCGTTCGCCCCCCAGAACCATTCTTCTTGGTACTTGGCCGGGCCGTTGCTGCGCAAGCAGTTGCCGCGACATGCCACCTTCCATTCGTTGAGGGCTCAAGTCTCGCGCGTGGAGGGCGGCGGCGAGGCCTACTCGGATCTGGATGCTGCCGTATTCGTTTCTCCACGATCGTGGGTGGCGGACGTCACCGCGTTTTCGTTGCGCCACCTCATCGGACGCATCGAGTCCGGTGATGTGCCCAGTGACGAGCTGTCGTTCGTCGTTCTGGGTGGACGGGCTTTGACTCAGCTCGAGTGGGCTCGGAGGTCTGTCCAGACCGCCAGAAACCGCCTGTACTGGAAGCTTGAGGCGGAGGAGTACAACGCGGTGAGTACGCTCTTCGAGCGCGTGCTGGAGTTGCTTCCCTCTCAGTAGCCGAGAGGACGAGACATCGTCAGACCGTCGCCCATGAGAGGGTTGATACTAGGTCGGTAGGGAGCCCGATCCTGATCAGCGCAGTCCCAAAGGCGATTGCTACCAAACGCAACGGCACGCAATAAATCGCGGCGAACTTGAATACCGGCGGGCGCAAGCCCTCGTGGGTTCGAGCCGAGCGGCCCAAGCTCGTGACACGATTAGCACCAAGAGGGAAAACCCGCGACGCGGCGGCGCGTAGCGCCGCCCATCCCGCCCCAGGCTTGCAAGACGTTGCCCTCGGGATCCAGTTCGGGAACCGGGGGCGCGGGAAAACAACAATCCGCAATCGGTGGATCCTGTGCGGCCCCGATCTCCTGACGGGTCAGGCTCGACGGCATGGGAACTACCCAGAGGTGGTCGCTTTCATCAACGAAGAGCCCTCTAATGTCGCCCAGGATCCAGTCGTTGGGCAGCGTCCGTGGCCACGTCGGGTCCACTGCCCACTCGGGCAGTGTGCCCGATGTCGGCTCCGGTGCCGGCTGAGAGGTCTGAGAGTCGCAAGCGACGGTAATGAAAAGCAAGGCTGCAGCGCTGAAGAGTTTCATTCGATTTCTCAAGGTCTCGGCGCTTCTTGAGCCGACGGTCGGCCCCGCCGCATCCGCTAGCGTCCCTCCTTCCGAGCGATCCGCCCGTTCACGCGCACCCACGTCACGGCGCCGCTGTCGTCCCGAATGAACTCCACGGCCATCCCCGCGAAGGCGCCGGGGCCTGTCGTGTAGGTCATGTCGCGTCCCCAGAAGACGAGACCGTACGACCTCTGGCCGCGTCCGACGACGAGCCGGCCGTCCTCGATGCGGACGTTCACATCGCCGACGGGTGGCCGCTGGTAGAGCCCTACGTACTCATCGAGGGGCGGCTGCAAGGTCACGGGCTCTGCGTGGTAGGTCATCCGTTCGTTTCCACCTCGGTTGCCGCCGGTCATTTGACCAGGCGCCAGTGCGAGCTCCTCGTAGGTGTCGAGGATGACCGTAGCCACGTCCTCGTTGAGCCTCCAGCCGTTGCGGTGATTGGTCAGGATCGAGAAGCACAGGTTCCGCTCCGGGACGAGCTGCGCGTGTAGGCAGTGGCCACCGAGCGTTCCCCCATGCTGCGCAGTCACGACACCGTCCAGCGTGCGAAGGTGCCATCCAAGTCCCATCTCGTCGGTCGAGCTGTTCTTCCGGATCCGGGCGGTCCGCATCGCCACGAGCGATGCCGTCGAGAGGAGACGCGCACCGTCCGGCGTCGTTCCGTCGCCGAGATGGAACTCGAGGTACTGAATCATGTTGTCGAGACTCATCGCGCAGCCGCCCGCCGACACATTGGCCGGGAGCTGGAACGCGTGATTCACGAGGGTGCGCCCGCCCTGCTCCCGGTGCGGAGCGGCGAACCGGTACGTCATCGCGGCGCCTGTGCGAGAGAACGCGCGGTCGAGCCCAAGCGGGTTGAACACGAGATCGCTCAGCGCCTCCCCGATCGTGCTATCGGTTACCGCCTCGAGGACCCGTCCAGCGACGCCCCAACCGGCGTTGTTGTAGGCCCACACTTCGCCCGGCCGCGCGAGCTGCGGAAGGTCGACGAGCCCTTGCGTGAAGCTGGCGAGGGTCGCGGGTCCTCGATCCGGCGTGGACAGCTGTCCCTCCCATCCGGGGGTGTGCGTCATGAGGTGCCAGATGCGCACGTCTCGGGTCGCCGACGCATCGGCGACCCTGAAGGTCGGCAGGTAGTCGCGAACGGGAGCCTCGACGTCGAGACGGCCCTGGTCGTGGAGCCGCATAAGAGCTGTGCCGACCACCGTCTTCGAGATCGAGGCGATCGGGAAAACCGTATCGGGCGTGATCGGCTGCGGATTATCGACGTTTGTGAGGCCAAAGCCTCGCCTCTGGGATGCGCCATCCTTCGAGAGGCCGAACGCGACCCCAGTAATGCGGTACTCAGCCATCTTCGCTTCGACCAGATCGCAAATGGCGTCGAAGCGGGGGTCGGCCTGGGCTATTGACCAGGCCGCGCTGCGCGTCGGTCGCGTCGAGCCGATGGCCACGGCGCCGGCTAGGCTGAGGAACAGTCGTCGATGCATCGTGCTCTCATTCTCGGACATTCGACCGTAAATGGACAGCGCTGGATCCACCCTCGTACCTTGACTCGCCACGAGTCACCGGTGGACCCGTGCGTCCCATTCTTGACGAGTGATGATCGATGATCGCGCCCAAGCAGCTTGCGTCTGGCTCCGCTGTGATTCTCCTCCTTTTCGGCGCAGCGTGCGCTGGCCCGGAGGACGCCGAGGCCCCGCTCGCCGTGCCGACGTTCCAGGCCGACGCAAACTGGCCCATCCTGCCAGCCGACTTCGAGTGGGGACAGGTCATCGGGATCGCTGCAGACTCCAGGGGGCATGTGTGGACGTCGAGCCGCAGCGTGATCGCCGAATGGGATCCGGATGGCAACATGGTACAGAGCTGGAGCGCCCGCGGCCCCGACGAGAACTGGAGCGTGGTGCACGGTCTGTTCCTCGACCACAACGACTTCGTGTGGACCAACGCACGCGAGAGCAACCTGACGCTCAAGTTCACGCGTGAGGGCGAGCACGTCCTGACCATCGGCCGCTTCGACGAGACCGGTGGCAGCAACGACACGGAGTTGATGGGACGACCAGCCGAGATCTGGGTCGACCCGGTCGACAATGAGGTTTTCGTGGCGGACGGCTACAGCAACCGGCGCGTCATCGTCTTCGACGGCGAATCGGGTGAGTACCTCCGCCATTGGGGAGCGTACGGCGAGATGCCGGATGACGAGTACCGCCCCGACCCCGCGTCCTCGGAACCGTCACGGCAGCTCCGGACGCCGCACGGCATCGCCGGCTCGCGGGACGGCCACATCTACGTGGCAGACCGGGCCAACAACCGCATCCAGGTCTTCCTGCAAAGCGGCGAATTCGTGATGGAGAACGTGCTACGGCTCATGTGCCCGCCCAGGAGTGAGCCACCGACACCTGGCTGTGCGCGCGCGGCCGCCTTCTCGGTCGGCTTCTCGGCGGACGAAGCCCAGACGTATCTGTACGTGGCCGACGGTGGCTCGCACGTGATCGTCGTGCTGCGGCGCTCCGATCTGGAGAAGGTCGACGAGTTCGCGGGTCCAGGAACGGGCACCGGACAGCTCGGTCGGCCGCACAACCTGACCGTCGACCCGCAGGGCAACATCTTCGTGGCCGAGGCAGCAGGCCCCTGGATCGTCGATGCCGCTGCCGGTGACAGTGTCCAGGCCGGGTTCCGGGCGCAGAAGTTCACGCTCGACGACGCTGGGACGGGAAGGTGACGCAGGACGCGATCCTGCGGCGACCTGAACCAGCTACTGGCAGCTCACACAGTTGTCGTTGTTCACAGCACCGAGGCTGACGAGCAGGGCGATCGTTTCGGGAATCGGCGACAGCCTGGACACCGGCGCGTTGGCCATGTCCGCGGTCGATTGCCCCCGTCGACTCACGACCGTGACGTCCCCTCCCTTCTCCACCAGGTACAGGATCATCTCGTTGTCGCCGCGAGCCGCCGCGTGGTGCATCGCGGTGTAACCGTTGTGATCTCGGGCGTCCACGTCAATGCCCACCTCCTCGACCAAGAACTTCACCGAGGGAAGCCAACCGTTGTCGACATGTCGGTGCGCGTTACCGGCGAAGCCCTCGCCGTATCCCACTCCGGAAGCGGCGTGAATCGCCCAAACGCCCGGGCCACCGACCGGAACCGGGGGCAGGCCCGAAGGATCGGGCGTGGCCGCCTTGACCGAGTCCTGTCGCTGGGCGTGCGCCAGAACATCCTCGCGAACCGCATCAGGCGTGTCGGTAACGGTGAACTCGGGGAGATCTTCCTTCACGGAGTCCGGAAGCTCGGTCCAGACGGAGCGTAGCACAGACGCTTTTGCCGAGTCGGACAGCTCTGCGAACTCGTCCGCATCGGCGATCCGACTGATGCCTTGCTGACGCTGGTCCTCGCCCCTGCGACGCCGAGGCTCCGGTGCTTTTGTCATCAGGAATGGATCGGCACCCCAGCGGTACAGGAGCTTCATTGCGTCCACATCTGTCGCGTACGCCGAACGGAGGAACGCGGTCGCACCGTCGGTGTCGATCAGCCCACAGTTCCGATTCCCGCACCCGCTGTACACCATGTACCAGGGGTGCATCGTAATCCGGTGGTTCACGTCCGCTCCAGCCAGGAGCAGAGCCTCCATCGTCTCGAGGTAGCTGTTTTGCTGCTGTCCGCGCTCCTGCGGTTGCGGGAAGCGCGTGCGGGGCTGCCACTCCGAGTTTACCGTCGCCCAAAGTGGCGAGACACCGTTTAGGGACGACGCGACGTTTGGGTCCGCACCCCGCTCCAAGAGAAGCATCGCCGCGTCGAGCTGCCCGTTGATCGTCGCGATGAGAAGGGGCGATGTGCCGTCTCCGCCTCCCACCTGATCGATGTTGGCCTCACCGTCTAGGAGTGCAGCTATCGATTCGAGATGGCCCTGACGCGTGGCGTGCAGAAGCGGCGTGAGGCCCCCCTTGCTGACGATGTTCGGGGCACCCCGGCGGCGGGAGTCCTCGTCCTCCTCCTCTTCCTCTGTATTCTCGTCGATTCCCGTCTCGTACACCTGGCGCCCCGCGCGCACGGCGGCCTGAACCTGTGCCGATGTCGGCGCCCATGCGCCGTCGTTCGTGAACGCTGCGAGCACATCCGCATTCCTTCTGCTTGCGGCGCGGTCGATCGGGCGCTGGGCGCTCAGATCGAAGGACTCGGCGGCGAGGTTCGGATCCGCTCCCCGTTCCAGAAGCGCATGGATCGCGTCTACGCGATTCCGGGCAGCCGCAAAGATCAGAGGCGTCTGCTGCCACTCGGCCTCACGCCCGTCGACATCGGCTCCGGCCTCGACGAGTACGTCGATGACGGACGGGTCACCGGCAGTGGCGGCCAAATGCAACGCCGTGGTGCCGCCGGGAACCGTCGTGGCACCGACGTCGGCGCCGGCGGCGAGCAGGGCGGAGACTACCTCCGACACGCCATTTCTGCTCGCGATGTGGAGTGGCGTATACTCGCCGATACGAGTAACCACATCGATTGTGGCACCCGCGTAGAGCAGCATCTTGGTGAGCTCGGCGTCGCCACGCTCGGCAGCCCAGTGCAGCGCGCTCATGCCGTCGCCCTGCGCTGCGTTGACGTCCGCACCCTCGCGGAGAAGCTGACGCACCGCATCGACGTCTCCCCTCATCGCCGCATCCGCCACCGGAGCGTCCGGCGCGCCGGCGCCGATGAGGACAGCGAGACAAAGAGCACCCAAAACGTTAGAGCGTATCCGTGCTTTCATCCTCAATCCCTCGTGTGCGCTTTGGGCGTTCGGTTTCCGCCGAGCACGACCTCGCTTTAGTGGTTCTCCTGCGCGGTCGCGCTACCCGGCGGCTTCAGCGTCATGCTTCCGGTGCTATCCCCGAAGCCCTCCATGTCCGTGTGCCCCAGGTCCTGCATCATGCGGAGCATCGCATTAGCCATCGGGGTCCCATCCGTGGCCTTCAAGTGGAGGTTGCCCTCCAGAATTCCGTTGCCCTTACCCAGGAAGATGAGCGGGCAGCGGCGGTGGTTGTGGATGTTCGAATCGGCCATGGGAGAACCGAACATCACGACCGATCGCTCGAGCAGGTTCTTGTCGCCGTCCATCGTGCTCTGGAGCTTGTCCAGCAGGTACGGGAGCATGCTCACGCGATACTGGCAGATCTTGTTGAACTCGAGGACCGACTCCTCGCGCCCGCCGTGATGCGACGCAGGGTGGAAGGGGCGATCGGAGCCGCTGTCCGGGAAGGTCCTGTTCTCCGCATCGCGACCGGTCTTGAAAGAGATGACTCGCGTCATGTCCGTCTGGATGGCCAGTACCTGGAGGTCGAACATCAGGTGCATGTGCTCGCTGTAGGAGTCCGGCACGCCTGCAGGTGCCTCCGGAATCGCGCGCTCTTCACCTGTGGAGTTGTGTGCCTCGGCCATCTGGATCCGACGCTCGATCTCTCGCACGTTATCGAGGTACTGCTCCATGCGCTGACGGTCCTCCGAGCCGAGCTCGCGACGGATCGCGGCAACCTCGCCGGTAATCCAATCGAGGATGCTCGCCCGAGATTCGCGCCGTGCCGTCCGCTCTTCGCGCGTACCGCCGGCACCGAACAGCATGTCGAACGCCACCCGCGGGTCACGGATCATCGGCATGGGCTCACTGGGTGAAGCCCAGCTGATCGAATCCGTGTACGCGCACGAGTAGTTGTACGTGCAGCCACCCGCCTGGTCGATGTTCGGAATGGTGAACTGCATAGACGGGAGCGGCGTATCCTGGCCGAAGCGCCTCGCGTGGATTTGGTCCAGCGACGTGCCTACGAAGAGATCGGATCCCTGCGTCTGTTTCGGATGGGACTGCGTCAGGAAGACCGCGCTCGAGCGGAAATGGTCACCACCGATCTCCGGCGCCGCAAAGGCCTCTGCCATCCGGCAGTCCGTATTGCTGACGATGGTGAGGTAGTCCTGATAATCACGGAGTGGCGCGAGCGCGTTAATGTCCGACAGTTCGAAGTCCTTACCGATGATCTCGGGCGCGTACAGGAACTGCGCCGCGCCCCATTCGTTGCACCCCGCGAGTCCGTGGACCTCCTCGATCACGATCAGCGGCGTCTTCTCCTCCGCCACTCGTGCCACGGCGCCACTCATGCGCCCGGCGGGGACCATCGCGTCCAAATAGGGCAAGCCGACGCTGGCGCCGAGCCCCTTCAGGAATGTCCTACGTCCGATGTATTTCCCGGTTATGAACTCCATCGTCTGCTAACTCCTCACGTGTGTGAGTCATAGACGTTCACTTTCGTGCATCCTCAGACACCGCACTGTTGGCGGTACGCTTCATACGGAACGCATCGCTTTGCACAACTCCTACGATGAGGTCGGCCAGACCATACTCGCCGTCGTCTTCTGCTTCCGCAACGATCGCTCGGATCGTCGGCTGATCGTAGTACTGCACCCGACGGGCGATCGCATAAGCCATGAGGTTCTCGGTCAGATTCCGCATCAGCGGCACCGGCCTCTGCAATAGAGCATCAGCGACCTGCTTTGGCGTCGAGATCGGTGTGCCATCGTAAAACTCGCCTCGGGTGTCGAGTCTCATCCCGTTTTCCCGCACACGCAACTGCCCCGTCACGTCGAAGTTGTCGAGAGCGAGGCCGATCGGATCCATGAACCTGTGGCAGGAGTTGCACGTCGGGTTCGCACGATGCAGCTCCATGCGCTCCCGGGTCGTGAGGCGCACGCCGTCCCGCGTGCCCTCGGTCTCCTCCAGGTCGGGGATTCCAGGCGGCGGGGGCGGGGGAGGCGTCCCCAGCAGGACCTCCATGACCCATTTGCCGCGTAGCACCGGAGAGGTCCGGTTTGCGAACGACGTCAGCACGAGCACACTCCCGTGCCCCAGAAGCCCGCTTCGAACGTCGTCCGTATAAGCCACCTGCCGGAAGTGGCTGCCGGCGATGCCCTTCATCCCGTAGTGCGTCGCGAGCCGCTCGTTCACAAAAGTGTACTGTCCGTATAACAGCTCGAGCGCGTCCCGGTTTTCCTGGACGAGATGGTTGAAGAACATCTCGGTCTCGCGGCGCATCGCGTCGGCGAGAGTCTCGTCGAAGTTCGGGAAGAAGTTCGGGTCCGGATGGACTTTATACAGGTCCTGGAGCCGCAGCCACTGAGTCGCGAATCGGGTGCCGAGCGCCTCGGCGCGAGGATCCGCAATCATCCGACGGGTCTGGCGATCGAGCACCTGGACATCGTTGAGGTTGCCGGCCTCGGCGATTCGAATCAGCTCGTCGTCCGGCGGGGTGCCCCACAGGAAGAACGAGAGACGCGACGCTAGGTCGAGACTCCCGAGCTTGTACGACGCACCCGGAGCGAGACCCTCAGGCTCCCGCTCGAGGCGGAGGACGAAGAACGGAGAGGCCAGAATCGCCTCGAGCGCGCTGCGAACACCTTGCTCGAAACCGCCGGCCTCACTTCCGCTGAGGTAGAAGCGCATCATGCCGTCCAATTCGTCGTCGCCCACAGGGCGGCGGTACGCCGTGGAGGCGAGCCGCTGGATCGTCTCACGGGCGCACGGCTGCTCCTCGGGGGGCGACGTAGGCCGGCACGTGAAGATCTTGTCCCGAGACGGAGTGTTCGAGAGCCCCTTGGGCACGACAGGTCCACCGACGATCAGATCTTGGAGGTGCGGCAGTGTCGTGATCCCATCTCCGCCCGAACCGCCGCCGGCGAGCGACCAGTCGTGCGGACGAATGAGATCTTCGTACGGACCCTCGAAGCGTCGGATGAACGCGGCCGATACCTTGTGCTGACCCGCGCGCACGAAGACGGGATCTGTCCAAAGTGCCCCGCCGCCCCGCCCGTCCGCGGCCTCACCGGATCGCGTGTAGGCCACAAGCGCCACACGCTCGCCATCCACCGACACGTCGATGTCTTCGAAGCGCGTCCCCCCCCCGCTGCTGAAGGTCATGCCGAACTGATACGTGCCATCTGCCGGGAAGACGTGCTCGACGACGAGCCCGCCCCGCGTGCCGTACGGCGTGCCCTCCACTCGGTCCCAAGGGTGCTGCGACTGATAAATGGACTGCCTGTAGTTCACGTTGACCGCCGGCGCGTTTCGGTCGCCAACCGCCATGCGGCTGATGTCGGCAGCCGCGTTGAGGTAGGCCTCCAGCAGCATCGGAGAGAGGGACTGCACGTCAGCGATGTTGTCGAAGTTCGCGCTCATTTGGTCGAGCGGGAGCCAATCTTCCGCGTCGATGCTCAGATCGAGGAGGTCGAGTATGGCGTATTCGAACTCGCGACGATTCAGGCGCTGGAAGGTCCGACGCCCAGGGTTCGGGCTCCGCTGTGCCGCAGCGTCGAGCGTGCTCTCGAGCACCTCGACGAGCTGGAGCAGTGTGTCCCCCTCGGGCGCCCTCGTACCCGGCGGAGGCATCATGCCCGCGCGGAGCTTACGGATCATGCGCTCGACCACTTCCGCGTTCTCCGCGGCGGTCGCGATGTCGAACTCCTCCAGGGACAAATTGCCGCGGAGCCGCGCGTCCGAGTGGCATCGCACGCAGGTGTTGGCCACGACTTCGTTGGGATCGACTTCCGGCGTGAGCGGAGCCTCATGCAGACCGGGAACGACCGTCACGTGGTGGGTCGGCAGGTCGACAGGCTCGCCTGCGAGCACCAGTGTCAGGCCCAACACGCCGGAGCTGACGACGATTGATCTCATCTGGGCCAAACTCCCAAGAGCAACCAGCTGTTTATAGTATGCGGCTTCTCGGCTTCGGGGCAAGGACAAGCCGCGATGCCTAAAACGTTGAGAAGCTGAAGCGGTCGAGTAGCCCTCGCCTCCTTGTTCACACAAGGTGCACTCCTCCCAAATGCGCGGGACACCGCGATAGCAGGAAGCTCGAGGGCGAAGCTCTATTTCACGAGCTGGTGGCCGGATCATGAGACATGACCCCTTCCTACGCCTACGCCGCGCAGGAAACGCTGTGGACCCGCAACCCGCAGAGGAGGCTCCGGGCGGGAGCCACTCTCGATAGGACCGACTAGCGAGCCGTCGAAAGCTTCCGAACTGTGCCAATAACTGCGTCGACGCGTGGCGAGCCTCGTTGAGCCCAGGTTGATGCAGCGACACGGCGCCACACCCGCACGCTCAGCTCAAAATCCAGTCCCACGGTGCCATCCCCGCGCCCGATGAACACATCGTGCGGTTCGGGTAGAAGGGAGTAACTTAGTTGATGGTGGCCTTTGAGAAGACTCTTGCCGAAGTACTGCGTGGCACCGCGGACGCAAACATTCGTTTCAGCGATCTGAGACGAGTACTCGAAGGGTTGGGCTTTGATGAACGGACTAGGGGCAGCCATCACATTTTCACCCGGGTCGGCGTAGCCGAGATCCTGAACCTTCAGCCGAAGGCGTCGAAGGCGAAGGCCTACCAAGTGAAGCAGGTCAGGCGCTGATCCTCAAGTACAGGCTAGCGAGTCATGGCGAAGAGTAAGCACCGCTACGAGATTATCCTCTACTGGAGCTATGAGGACGACACATACATCGCCGAGGTCCCTGAGCTCGCCGGCTGCGCTGCTGATGGGACTAGCTACCAGGAGGCGATCGCCAACGTCGAGGTCGTGATCGACCAGTGGATCGAGACCGCTCGGGAACTCGATCGGCCCGTGCCGGAGCCCAAGGACGGCCGGCCTGACGCGTCGCAACCTCTGGCAGTTCGTGGACTCCGAGGGTACCGATTCCATGCTGGAGCTCCGCCAGCAGCTGGATCTCGAGCTGCTCGTGGTGCGCTTCTTCGACCGGGCCATCCACCATACGGTCCGCGGCTACGAGTCGGGGGCCTAGAAAGGCTGATCATGAAGCGCCTGCTAACGGCCCTGTTCCTGGTGGCCGCGGCCACCGCATGCACCGCGCCGGAGCCCGACATCGGGCCCGGTACCTACGACGACCTGGTGGTGCTCTTCGAGCAGTGGCGCGACTTCGAGATGCCGGACTTCGTGTACGGTGTCCCCGACTATTCGGCCGATGCAATGGCGGCCCAGTTCGACGAGTTCGCGCGCTGGCGGGTGCGGCTGGAGGCGTTGAGACCGCACGACTGGTCCGATGCCGAGCAGATCGACTGGCACCTGGTCCGGGTGGAGATGGACGGCTTCTACTTCGACCACCGGGTCAGGCAGCCTTGGGTCCAGGATCCTGCGTTCTACGTGATGATCTACGCGGCCGAGAGCGACGTTCCGGCCCACGAAGGCACGGTGATCCACGGCTGGATCGACCTCTGGGCGTACGACTATCCGCTCTCTTCCGAAGACGCGGCGGAGCTCGCCGCGCGAGTCGGCTCGATCCCCGCGCTGCTCGACCAGGCGCGCACCAACCTCACGGGGAATGCCCGTGATCTGTGGCTGGCCGGCCTTCGCTCGTTCCGGGGTCAAAGCGCCGACTTGGGGGCGTTCCGCGACAGTGTCGCGGGCACCGATCCAGCGCTCGACGACGCAATCTTCCGTGCCAAAGAGGCGACCGACGCGTTTCTCGCCTGGCTGGAGGAGCAGGCACCCTCGAAGACCGGACCGTCGGGCGTCGGCAAGGCCAACTACACGTGGTACATGCGCAACGTCCACCTCGTCCCGTACTCGTGGGAGGAGCAGGTGGTGCTCATGCGCCGCGAGCTCGCACGGGCGCACTCCTCACTCCGCCTGGAGGAGAACAGGAACCGTCATCTGCCCGAGCTCGAGCGCATCAGCTCCGCCGAGGAGTACGACCGTGAGCTCAACGCTGCGGTCACTGAATACATGCAGTTTCTGGAGCGTGAGCAGATCCACACCATCGAGGAGTACATGGATCCCGCGCTCCGCGCGGTGAACGGCCAGTTCACGCCGGCGGCACCAGACGAGGTCCGCAACTTCTTCAGCGAGGTGACGTACCGGGACCCGCTCGCCATGCGCACGCACATGCATCACTGGATCGAGCTCGCGCGCAAACGGGAAAACCCGCACCCGAGCCCGATCCGCCGTGTGGCATCGCTCTACAACATTTGGGACGCCCGCTCCGAGGGACTCGCGACAGGCGTCGAAGAGATGATGATGCACGCGGGCCTCTTCGACGCCCACCCCCGCACGCGCGAGCTGATCTGGATCATGTTGGCGCAACGTGCGGCGCGTGCGCTGAGCGGCCTCTATCTGCATGGCAACGAGTTCGAGATGGAGGAGGCAGTCGCCCACGCCACGGAATGGACGCCGCGAGGCTGGCTCCCGGACGGCGACCTGGTGCGCAACGAACAGCACCTTTATCTGCGCCAGCCCGGCTACGGCACGAGCTACCTCTCGGGCAAGATCCAGATCGAGGAGCTTCTTGCGGAGCGCGGGCTCCAGCTCGGAGACGACTTCACCATCGGCCGCTTCTTCGATGAGTTCTTCGAGGCGGGCGTCATTCCGATCACGCTCACCCGCTGGGAGATGACCGGGCACCGGAACCCGATCCTGGACCCACCTCAGGTTGGGGAG
>Ga0310124_10002348_pt1 | contig 13007 bp, 13 predicted proteins | sample CB11b_AW_Bot5_MG_FD_203507 | JGI IMG/M metagenome (GOLD analysis project Ga0310124, IMG submission 203507) | Marine microbial communities from Western Arctic Ocean, Canada - CB11b_AW_Bot5 | ecosystem: Environmental > Aquatic > Marine > Oceanic | place: Canada: Western Arctic Ocean | collected...
CATGCAGAGGCCCAGGCGGTGAATACCGACAACCTGGCGCAGCGACTGCTCGACGAAGTGCATGCCCATGGGCCCGGCACGTGACCGAAGCTGCCACGGGCCTGACACAATACCTCGACCCGGAGACGGCGTCGCGACTCGGTCGCCTCGACCTGGTGGCCCGCCTCGTTGTCGAAGGATTTATCACCGGTCTGCACCGCTCGCCATACCACGGCTTTTCGGTGGAATTCTCCGAACATCGTCCCTACATGCCCGGCGACGCCCTGCGCGATCTCGATTGGAAGGCGCTGGCAAAGACCGATCGCATGTATGTGAAACGCTACGAGGAAGAGACCAACCTCAAGGCCTATCTCATGGTCGATGTGAGTGGTTCCATGGCCTTCGCCGATGGCGACCGCATGACGAAGTTTCGTTATGCCAGTTGTCTCGCCGCTGCCCTCTCCTACCTCATGCTGCGCCAGCGAGATGCCGTGGGCCTGGTGTTGTTCCGCGACGGCCTCGTCTCCTTCGTACCACCGCGATCGGTGTCCAGCCACCTGAGTGTTCTGTTGCGCGAGTTGACCGCGGCCACCCCGGAGGCCGAGACAAGCATGTCCCCGGCATTTCACGATCTGGCGGAACGACTCTCACGGCGCGGCCTCGTCGTCATCCTCTCCGACTTCCTCGACGACGCCGATGAGGTGCTCTCCGGCCTGCGACACTTCCGCCATCGCGGTCACGAGGTCCTGGCGCTGCAGATTCTCGATCCGCGCGAACGGGACCTCGATTTCCGCCGCTCCGACACCCGCTTCATCGATCTGGAGAACACCGACGGCGCCTCCATCACCACCCAGCCCTGGCACATCCAGGAGGCCTACCGCGAGCGCATGGAGGCATTGCTGGCGCGTTATCGTCGTGGTTGTGCGGAGGCGGGGGTGGACTACGTGTTGCTCGACACACAGACCCCATTCGAGACCGCCCTCAGCCGCTATCTGGTCCGGAGACGACGGCTCGGGTAGACTTCAATCTTGTGTATTCCTGCAGGATTGGTAGCTTCTCTGAAGTGAATCTGGTTTTCTTGCGCAAGATTCCCGCGAACCAGATGTAACCCATAGATATTTCAGAGGATAGGCAGATCCAACCATGACCGAGCCGGCCCTTACGACCGCCACGGAAGCATCCCTGAGCGACACCGAAGTCCTGGAACAATTCGCCCAACGCGACTACAAAGAGGGCTTCTATACAGACGTAGAGTCGGACTCTGCGCCTCCGGGCCTGGATGAAGGCACGATCGCCTTCATCTCCAAGAAAAAAGAAGAGCCCGAGTGGCTGCTGGAATGGCGTCTCAAGGCCTATCGCGCCTGGCTGAAGATGGAGGATCCCACACAGCGTCCGGCGCCGGAGCAGTGGGCGATGGTAACCTATCCCAAGATCGATTATCAGGCGATCTCCTACTTCTCGGCGCCGAAAAAGGTGTCCCTGGAGAGCCTGGACGAGGTCGATCCCGAGATCCTGGAGACCTATAACAAGCTCGGCATTCCGCTGGAAGAACAGAAAATGCTCTCAGGTGTCGCCGTCGATGCCGTGTTCGACTCGGTCTCAGTAGCGACAACGTTCAAAGAGAAACTTTCCGAGGTCGGCATCATTTTCGGCTCCTTCAGCGACGCCGTGAAGGAGCACCCCGAGATTGTGCAGAAGTATCTTGGCTCCGTCGTACCCCAGGGCGACAACTACTACGCCGCTCTGAACTCGGCGGTTTTCACCGACGGCTCCTTCGTCTACATCCCCGAGGGTGTTCGTTGCCCGATGGAGTTGTCCACCTACTTCCGCATCAACGCCGCCAACACGGGCCAGTTCGAGCGCACCCTCATCATCGCCGACAAGGGCAGTTACGTCAGCTACCTCGAAGGCTGCACCGCCCCCATGCGCGACGAAAACCAGCTACACGCTGCCGTCGTCGAACTGGTAGCCCTCGATGATGCCCAGATCAAATACTCCACGATCCAGAACTGGTATCCCGGCACCAAAGAAGGCGTAGGCGGCATCTACAACTTCGTCACCAAACGAGGCGCCTGTCGCGGCGCGAGATCCAAAATCAGCTGGACCCAGGTCGAAACCGGCTCCGCCATCACCTGGAAATACCCCAGCTGCATCCTGCAGGGCGACGACAGCGTCGGTGAGTTCTACTCGGTAGCGGTGACCTCAGGCAGACAACAGGCCGACACAGGCACCAAAATGATCCACCTCGGCCGCAACACAAAGAGCACCGTCATCTCCAAAGGCATCTCGGCGATGAACGGCCAGAACGTCTATCGCGGCGCCATACAAATGCAGAAGCGCGCCACGGGATCAAGAAACTTCACCCAGTGCGATTCCATGCTCATCGGTGATCAATGCGGAGCTCACACCTTCCCCTACATCACCGTACGCAACCCCTCAAGCACCGTAGAACACGAAGCCAGCACCAGCAAGATCGGCGAAGACCAGATCTTCTACTGCAATCAGCGCGGCTTGAGCACCGAAGACGCCGTCAGCATGATCGTCAACGGCTTCTGCAAAGAAGTGTTGAAAGAACTACCCATGGAATTCGCCGTAGAAGCAACGAAGCTGTTAGGAATCAGCCTGGAAGGAAGCGTCGGTTAATCAGCAGTTGGTTGGCGGTCGCGGTGAGCGAAGTCGAACTCGCGACACGGAAGAAGCACCGGAGGAGAGGCTGACAGCCGGGTCACCCGCCCAAAGCCTGCACCACCGAAAGAAGCACGAGCATCACCCACCGCTCGCTGACCGCCCCCACAAATCATTCGGGGACCTCAAAGCTCCGAGTCGGCGGGCGCGGGGCCGCAGTGGCCATTACGCCGATGCAGAACTTCTCCCGGCAATGTATCCCTGCGAGACTCGGCAGTTTGAGGCTCGCACAACAGCAGGCACACCGGCAGTGATAAAGATCCAGCCAATGAGCCGGCGTACAGGCCACGGAGGCCCCGCGCCCGCCGACACACGAAAAAGAACACACCACAGACACAAACAGAATCAAGAAGAGAGAACCAGTTGCTAAAAATCACAAATCTCCACGCCAAAGTAGAAGACACCCCAATCCTAAATGGCATCAACCTGGAAGTCGCCCCGGGCGAAATCCACGCCATCATGGGACCCAACGGCTCCGGCAAGTCAACCCTAGCCCAGGTCCTAGCCGGCCACAGCGCCTTCACCGTCACCGAAGGCACCGCACACTATGAAGGCCAGGACCTGCTCGCCATGAATCCTGAAGACCGCGCCCGTGAGGGGGTCTTCCTCGCCTTCCAGTATCCGGTGGAGATCCCCGGCGTCAACAGCGCCTACTTCCTGCGCACCGGCCTCAACGAGATCCGCCGGCACCGCAACGAAGAAGAGGTGGACGCCTATGACTTCCTGAGTCTCATCCGCGACAAGATGAAGCTCGTCGAGATGGACGAAAGTCTTCTCAAGCGCTCCGTCAACGAAGGCTTCTCCGGTGGGGAAAAGAAGCGTCACGAAGTCCTGCAGATGGCGGTTCTGGAACCTCGACTGGCGATCCTCGACGAAACCGACTCCGGTCTCGACATCGACGCCTTGCGTGTCGTGGCCAACGGCGTCAACACACTGCATACGCCGGTCAACAGCGCCATCATCGTCACCCACTACCAGCGGCTGCTCGAATACATCGTCCCCGACTACGTCCATGTACTGATGGGCGGACGAATCGTGCGCTCCGGTGGCAAGGAACTGGCACTGCAACTGGAAGAGAAGGGCTACGACTGGATTCGCGAAGAAGACGCCGATGCAGAGATTGCCACAGTGAAGTCCGCAGGTGCCTGAAACGATGAGCAAGCACAGCGACACGATGAATGCCTACGTCACCGCCTTCGACGATTTCGAGGCGACGCTGAATGGTGGCGCCACTTCGGCGCTGCACGCCAAACGCCGGGAGGGGATCGCCCATCTGCGCCAGGACGGCCTGCCGACGGCCCGCTTCGAGGCCTGGCGACACACGAATCCGGCGCCACTGACGAGTACTTGTTACGCGCCGATAGAGAGGCCAGGCCAGATTACGGCAGCGGAGATCGCCCCCTTCGTCGCTGCGAATGTCGACGGACCATTGCTCGTTTTCACCGACGGCTCTTTCAGCCACGAATTGTCCCGCATTGACGCCCTCCCCGCAGGCGTCCGGATCCATGCCCTGTCGACGACGGCCGACGGTGAACAGGAGAGCCTCGTTGCGAATCTGGCAAGCCGCACGACCTTGGCGGAGAGTGCCGGTTTCTCCGCCCTCAACACCGCTTTCATGCGGGATGGCGCCGTAATCACCATCGACGACAACTGTCGCCTGGACACGCCCGTACAGATCCTGCACGTCAACACCGGTCAACCCGGATTGACGACACCCCGAGTGCTGCTGCGTTGTGGTGCGGACAGTGAGGTCACCGTTGTCGAGAGCTTCGCCGCCACCACAGCGGGTGCCGGCACGCTGACGAGCTCCGTCGCTGAGATCACTGTCGGCGCCAGAGCGAACGTCGAGTATCATCGCATCCACCTGCACGGCGACGAGTCATTTCACACCGGCTCCGTACACGTTACCGAACAGGAGGGCTCTCGTTTCACGGGACACACCTTCTGCCTCGCCGGGCGAATCCTGCGCGAGGATGTACACACCGTCCTGTGCGGCGAAAACATCGAATCGACGCTGAACGGACTGTCCCTGCCGCACGGCGAGGATCATGTCGACAACTACACCACCATCGAACATGCTGCTCCCAATTGCAGCAGCCACGAACTCTACAAGGGCGTACTCGGTGGTCGGGCGCACAGCGTCTTCCGCGGCAAAATTCACGTGCACCGTGTAGCGCAGAAGACCGACGCGTACCAGTCGAATCAGAATCTGTTAATGTCCGACGATGCCGAAATCAACTCCAAACCACAGCTCGAGATCTACGCCGACGACGTCAAGTGCAGTCACGGCTCGACAACGGGACAACTCGATGCAGACGCCCTGTTCTACCTACGAACTCGTGGCATCGGTCTGCAAGAGGCGCGTCGGGTCCTGACTCAGGCTTTCGCGGGTGAGTTGGTGGACCGTGTGCAGCATGATGGCGTACGTGCTCATGTGGATACGCTGGTGGCGGCACGTCTCGCCATTCTGCTTGGCCATCAAGGTGGTGCATGATGACGAGTGCAGCGCAGACCATGGACAGCGTAGCACCACAGGCGTCGACTCTCCCCTTCGATGTCGATGCCGTACGCCGCGACTTTCCGATCCTCGGTCGGGCGGTACGGGACCGTGCCCTCGTCTATCTCGACAATGCGGCGACGGCACAGAAGCCACGGGCCGTCATCGATGCCATGGCGCGTTACTACGAGGAAGACAACTCCAACATCCACCGTGGTGTCCACTTCCTCAGCCAGCAGGCAACCTTCGCTTACGAACGGGCCCGAGGTCGTGTCGCCACCTTTTTGAATGCTCCGGAGAGTGTCGAAATCGTGTTCTGTCGCGGTACGACGGAAGCGATCAATCTTGTCGCACACAGCTACGCACGACCCCGTGTCAGCGAGGGGGACGAGATCCTCATCACCCATATGGAGCACCATTCCAACATCGTGCCCTGGCAGATGTTGTGTCAGGAAACGGGAGCCAAACTCGTCGTCGCTCCCATCACCGATGAAGGGGAAATGGATCTCGCGGGGTTTGCCGACAAGCTGTCACCCCGTACTCGCCTCGTCGCCGTCACCCATGCCTCCAACGTGCTGGGCACGATCAATCCGATTCGACGCATCTGTGACCTCGCTCATGAGTTCGACGTACCCGTCCTCGTCGATGGTGCGCAGGGGGCCCCTCATCTGGCGATAGATGTGCAGGCGCTGGGTTGCGACTTCTATACGGTGTCCGGACACAAACTGTTTGCCCCCACCGGTATTGGAGTTCTCTGGGGCCGACGTGAACTGCTCGAAGCCATGTCCCCCTACGAGGGCGGCGGCTCGATGATCCAATCCGTCACATTCGAGTCCACAACTTTTGCCGAGTTGCCCAACAAGTTCGAGGCGGGCACGCCGAACATCGCCGGCGCCATCGGCCTCGCCGCCGTCGTCGATTATCTCAACGGACTCGGTATGGAACGGATCGCCGCCTATGAGGAGGAACTGCTCGCCTACGCCACCGAGCGTCTGTTGTCGATCGATGGCTTGCGGCTCTTCGGCACGGCTGCAGACAAGGTCGCCGTCCTCTCCTTTGCCCTCGAGTTCGCCCACCCCCACGATATCGGCACCATTCTCGACACGGAAGGCGTCGCCCTGCGCACCGGCCATCACTGTGCCCAGCCACTCATGCAGAGATTCGACGTACCGGCCATGGCACGCGCGTCCTTCGCGTTCTACAACACGCGCCACGAAGTCGATATTCTGGTATCGGCACTCGGCAAGGTGAAGGAGATCCTCAGCTGATGTCTGAGTTGCGCGAGTTATACCAGCAGGTCATTCTCGACCACAACCGCAACCCGCACAATTTTGGCCCCCTGGAGACTGCCAATCGGCATCAGGAGGGCTTCAATCCCCTGTGTGGTGACCACCTCCACGTCTACCTTCTGCTGACGGAGGAGGATGTCATTGAAGACATTCACTTCGATGGCTCGGGATGCGCTATCTCGAAGGCCTCTGCATCTCTCATGACCCAGTTATTGAAAGGGTGCACCGCCGATGAGGCACGCTTCCGCTTCGACAGCTTCCACGGTATGGTTACGGCCGACAACGACGCCCCCATCGATCTCGAGGCAGCTGGCAAACTCGCCGTCTTTGGCGGTGTGCGCGAGTTTCCCATGCGGGTCAAGTGTGCGACACTGGCCTGGCATACGATGAAATCTGCCCTGCGAGGGGATGCGGACGAACCCATCACAACCGAATAAGGAATCCAAGATGGAACCACAGGAGCCACAAGAGCACCCCGAAGGCAGCGTCGAGGCCAAGGTCGTCGACGTACTCAAGACCTGTTACGACCCGGAGATCCCCGTCGACATCTATGAACTGGGATTGATCTATGCGATCGAGGTACAGCAAGTCGAAGCCGAGCAGGACGCGGGGGTCGAGCAGGAGGAGGGCAAGAAGGCACTCGTCACCATGACCCTGACCTCACCGGCCTGCCCCGTCGCCGGCTCGTTGCCCGGCGAGATCCAACGAAAGGTGCTGGATGGCGTCGAAGAATTGAGCGACTCGCAAGTGGACATCACCTGGGATCCACCGTGGACGGTCGATCGCATGTCCGAAGCGGCAAAGCTGCAACTCGGAATGATGTAGAAGGGGGAGAATGTGAAGCTGAGTGCGCAAGAAGAATACGGTCTGCGCTGCCTGCTGCAGGTGGCGCAAGCGCCCCCGGGCCAGAGTGTGACGATTCCCGAGATCGCTGACGCCGAAGGGGTGTCGCCACACAACGTCGCCAGGTATCTCGGCACCCTGCGAAAATGTGGCATCGTCGACAGCGAACGCGGGCAACATGGCGGCTACACGCTGGCACGCGGGCCCTCCACAGTCCTTGTCTCCGAGGTCATCTCCGCCCTCGGTGGCCCACTCTACGACCCCTCCTTCTGCAACCACTTCACTGGCGCCAGCGATACTTGCCAGCACACGGCAGTGGATTGTTCCATTCGGGGATTGTGGATGCAGGTACAGAGTGCCGTCGATGATGTATTGTCACACACAACCCTGCAGAATCTGCTCGTCGCCGACGACGACATGACGGGCATGCACGTCGCACCATCAGCGCCGGCCTTGCTGCAAGTGGAGCCTACTTAGGGCCCTTTCTCCGTGGGCGCTGGGCTTGGCCCCTGGTCAGATGCCAGCCACTGCCGTATTCACAGGTATACACGCGCAGATCCGCCCCCTGCTCGCGGCGCAGGATATCCGCCCGCCGCCGCGCCTCTGACTCGTTGCGGTAGGTGTCCTTTGGACGGCCATCTGCCCCTGTGCAGTAACCGCACTTCGTAGTCGGTGTCTGCCGGTTCGCAGGGGCCAGATGCCACATGTTGCAGGTGTCACAGGCGTAGGGTATCAGTCGTCGGCCGAAACGCTGCTGGGCATGCGTCGCACCCTCTTCGGCATCCGCCTCACTGTCATATTCAGTCAGTGGCTTGCCCGTCGCCTTGCCGACACACGTTTCACTTTTCAACTATTGCCGCTCCACCATGCCGACACTTGGCGCCCCGTCCCGTCCGTCCATCGAGCGCTGCACGCGGTCGATGAGCGCCATCACCGGCAGCACTTCCGTGCAACTCGTCAACGCTGTGCGTCCCTCGCGGATGGCGGTGAAAAACTCACCATCCTGGGCCTCGACGCCAGATGCACCGGAGACCTCGATCTGATTGCCCTCGTGATCTTCCAGCCCCCCTTTGCTCGACAGATATGACGCCTCCTCGCCGACGAACCGATAGAAACCCTTGATGCCACCGTGATGGTTGAAGGACTGAGCGGCACTGACCAGACAGCCGTCGCGCGATTTCAGCGCGATGGTGATGTCCATCGGTACTTTCAACGTCTCATGCACGGGACCGCACTGCCCCCACGCCTCCATGTCGGGATCATCGAGGATCCAATAGATCATGTCGAGCATGTGACAGGCCTGATGCCAGAGCAGATCGTCGGTCCAGATCCGCGGCGTGCCAAAACGATTTTCATTGATGCGACGAAAGAAGTAGGTCTGCTGTACGATGTGATGCAGATGCAACCTCCCTGCCCGGACGTCATCATGAATCTTGCGCATCACCGGATTGAAACGCTGGGTGTGACACATCATGGCGACTTTTCCCGATTTCGCCTCGGCATCGGCAACGCGTTGTGACTCGGCCAGCGACAGTCCCATCGGCAGTTCGAGTAGCACATGTTTGCCCTTCTCCAGGGCGAGCACACTCTGCTCGCAGTGCACCTGGTTGGGGCTCGTGATCACCACCGCCTCGACACCTGGTCGGTCGAGACACTCCTCGAGATCGGTCGACACGTGTTCGATCCCATGGGTGTTGGCGAAGGTCTCGGCATCGGCGCGGATCCCACCTGCCAGCGTGACGACTTCGACATCGTCGAGTTGCTTGAGTGCACCGATGTGTGTTACGCCCTGTGCCCCTTCGCCCACGAGACAGACTTTCATGCTGGTTCTCCTTGTTTGGTTCATTCCAGTGGAAAATACGTATAGATAAGATCGGCGACACGTAGCGCTCGCCGGCGCCCTCCCCGGTGATACACGCAGCATACCGCTGATCGGGTTGAGCCAGCACCATGCGGGTTTCGAACGACCAGATAAGATCTGTTGAGTCGGCTGCCATCAGGCGTAGGACCTGCCCGCGATAGGCGACCTGCGGTTGCCACTCACCCTCTACATTCGCACACAGGGTCGCCACGGCAGACGCACCACGACGGGCGAAAACGGCGGTGACGATGGCCCATTGCGGCACGGAAAACTCGGTCGCCTCAAGGGCGATGAAGTCATCTGCCGAACTCATGACCCCGAGAGATGGCAGCGCGCCGAATGCTGCCCCCGACAGCCGCATCCCCGCATGGCCGTGCACCACTTCCCACTCCTTCTCCCCACGAGGGTATAGATGCTGGCCACCCGTCAGCCCCAGCAGGCGCAACGTACCATGTTGGTGGAATTCCTGGAAAGATATCTCTGGTAGGGTGACCTCTTACAATGTGTCGTCGTCGAACATTACATAGTTGTCAAAGTTGGCGCGGGGGTCCGTCTCACTGCAGACAAACATCACCCCATCTAGTCTCCCCTGTTTCAGTATATCACGCAACTTCTCTGTTTCTGCCTGGCGCGAATAGACGTCGAGGGGCACTTCAAGAAACAAGGGAGCCGCCAGAATATCTCGCGTCGGCAACCGCGCAAAAGCCTCAGCCAACGGCACATATCCATGATCTTCAGGTGGTCTCTTTGCCTGTGCCCAGCCCAGCACGACAAGACCGACGACGAAGAGTATGGCACCGACCCGGCGCACTTGCTGACACGGATCGATGGCCCATGCCGAGGCACTCACGAGCACCGCCGGCAACAGATAGAAGTAGGACTGCGGCTGCCCGGCCACACCGCTCAGGAGGGCGGCCACGAGTGGCACGACGACGACGGCTCTGACCAGAGTTTGATCCCCCAACGCTCAGACGCACTCTGGAGTTCCTCGAAAACAGCCACGTATGCCAGGACACAGGCAAGGACCGCTGCTGTCGTTGCCAGTAGAACGGGTCTGCACCGGTAGCACCCCCTCGACGCCAAGCTGTCACCAACGCCCAGCCACCGAGGGCGAGCAGGAGAAAAACGCCACTGGGAATGGTCCATGTCGCCAGAAAGGCGGCGACGGCAAAAACGATCCAGAAGCGGGGGCGGCCCTGGAAGGCGAGCACCACCGACCACCACGAGAGCGCGCCGAAGAGGACGAGCAAGGCGTATCCACGGGCTGTGTTCGAGTACGAGATGTGGGATGGGTGGAGTGCCATCCACCACGCGGCTACGATACCGGCCACCGGGGAGCCCAGAGCAGCCGTTGCCAGACCAGCCATCATCGGGATCGTTACCACACCTGCAACAAAAGCCGGTGCTCGCAACACCCACTCCTGATCTCCCCCGAACATGCGAGAGGACAGGCGCATCGCCGCCGAGTGCAGAAGATGATTGTTCGGCATGTCGTATGTCGACAGCAACGTCGCATACGGCATGGAAGCGTAACCAAGCCAGGAGTAGGCTTCGTCGTGGGTGATCTCGCGATCGAGCCCCGGGAGGCGAACGACAATGGCGACAATCGTCGCGCCAAGGACCCAGCTGTAAACGGCTCGGCGAGACATGCGTGTGCCCCAGATCACTGGGGCACGGGCCATGACCCCAGATCTCTCAGTTTACCGGCTGCCTCCGTCCACCGTTGAGGTGGAGAGGCGGGTACCTGGCTCTCACGTAGGTCGAAGCCAAAAGCTCGTTTACTCAACACGATCAATGGGGGCGCTTGGATGCGTTTGTAGTAGTTGACGCGTAGTTGCCGTTCCACCCATTCCAGATCCTGAAGCCAACTCTTTGGATCGGGGAAGGCTGCAAAAAACTCATCGGCATCCCAACGACACTCGAGCTGCTTTAGCAGCGAACCATCGAGTGCCCAATCGATGAGTTCCACGGGATGACGACGATATTCGATCAGCTGACGCAGCACGGCACAGTGGTACCCATAAAGAATCGGATCGCCCTTCCCCTGGGTCACGTCCTGCGCCGCCGACAACTCGGCGCTGGGGACCGTCGACCGGTCGAGCAGGTTCCTCGGAATCACCTCTCGTGAGTAGACGACGTCGTTGAGATACTGCCCCAGTTCGAAGACCTGTGTCTTGTACAGATCGGCGATGGGTGCCACAGCGCCGTCGAGATCCCCATACAGGGTCGTGTATCCAAGAGCGAGTTCGGTCTTGTTGCCATTGTTGGTGAACAACAGTCCGTGTTTGGCAGCGATTCCGGCGAGCACATCCGAACCACGAATACGGGCCTGAAGATTCTCGTCCACCAGGCGCGTGTACTCCCCTTCGGAATTTGGGAAGGTGGCGGCCTGTATCAGATCGGAGACGACACCGTAGAGTCCCTCGATGGGCACACGGAGGAAATCGATTTCCAGAGCCGCCGCAAGATCGTGGGCATTCTCCTGTGTCAGCGACGCATTGAATCGTGTGGGCATGTTGACGGCGAATACGCGGTCGGCACCAAAGGCACGTTCCAGCAGACAGGTGACGACACTCGAATCGATCCCACCCGAAGCGCCGATCAGATAACGGCCCGCGCCAAGAAAATGCTCCAGATGGCGTAGACCCTGCAGAATCGCCTGATAGATCGACTCTACTTCATTAGCCGGCCCTTCGTCGACCGCAGATGGATCGCTGCCACCGCCGACGCAGACCAATCCCTCATGCCAGGACCGGGCCCGGGCGACGATCGTGCCATCCCCTTCGTAGGCTGTGGTGTCGCCATCGAAGACGAGGATATTCTTGCCATTGTTCTGCCCTCCCACATGGTTTATGTAGAACAATGGCAGCGGCGAGTGACGCAGGATCTCGCGTATGGTACGGTTGCGCTTGTCATTCTTCTGCCACGTCCATGGCGACGAGGACAGATTGAATACGGCCTGTGCACCTGCTTGGGCGAACCCACGCAACATGTCGAGAGACTCCCCCTCCCAGCAGTAGTCCTGGCACCAGATGTCTTCACACAACTGGGTGCCAAAACGGAATGTGCCACCCCCCCGGCGTGGCACCTCGAAAGGCACACTCCAGTCGTAGGGGGAGCGGCCCTGCTCCTGTGCCAGGTGGCGCGCCGAGATGAAGTGACGATCGTCGTCGAAGAAACGATAGTTGGGGTGCAGTGTCTTCGGTTGGCAGCCAGAGGGCAATCCGGGTGGGGCGGCGGGGCGGTCGACCCATTCGCCATCGTGACAGACCCGTATGGCGTTGATCTTGCGCAGACGGCCATCGTGGCCAATGGTGCCCCGGTGACAGACGACGTTACCGAACAACAGGGTCAGCCCCTCTCCAGCAGCGCGTATGCGATCGCTCAGAGCTGCCCAGTCCTCGACGAGGACGTCCACCTCCCATAGATCACCGAGCACATATCCGGGCACACACATCTCCGGGAAGGCGACGAGCTCCGCCCCGGCATCGCGAGCCTGAGAGATGAGGCTCTCCATGCACGCCACATTCAGATCGGCCCGACCGGGCCGGACCTCCATCTGCGCCAGCGCGATGCGCGGCAGATCGGCTACCGAGGGCCCGACCATGCTACTGTCCTGTCATCGGGTGTACTCGTGGCCTTCGGACATGCACCTAGCCAGCAGCATTCGCCCGCGCCTCTCCGCTGCACGCCGCACGGATGCACTCACCGAGGATGGGGATTCCGGCGTTGATCGCGGCTACGGTAGGCTGACCAAAGGCCAGGCGGATATTCGGCACGTCCGTATCATGAATGTGGAACGAACGCCCACGAGCACAGCGGACACCGCGTTCTGTGGTGAGTTGGAGCAAGT
>Ga0310124_10002349_pt1 | contig 13006 bp, 12 predicted proteins | sample CB11b_AW_Bot5_MG_FD_203507 | JGI IMG/M metagenome (GOLD analysis project Ga0310124, IMG submission 203507) | Marine microbial communities from Western Arctic Ocean, Canada - CB11b_AW_Bot5 | ecosystem: Environmental > Aquatic > Marine > Oceanic | place: Canada: Western Arctic Ocean | collected...
GGGGCGGTAGCGCTCCGTCATGGCCTGCTCTTGCGGCGGCAGCACTGCCGACGCGCGCCCGTTCAGGTCGAGCGTCACGACACCGCCATAACCGCGCTGGACCGTAGCGGTGAACACCTCGCCCTCACGCTCGGAGAACTCGTCGAAGATCAGCTCTCTCTCCGCCTCGCGGAGGCGCTGGATCACCACCTGCTTCGCCGTTTGCGCGGCGATCCGGCCAGCGGCCTGTGGTTCCATCTCGAACTCGAGCACGTCGCCGAACTCGACGGCCACGCCCTTGCGCAGCTTCTTGGCTTCGGGCAGGGTGATCTCGGCAAGGTCGTTGGTGATCTCCTCGACAACGGTCCTCTGCTGGTAGACGTCGACTTCGCCCGTGTTCGGGTCGAGGTGCACTCGGACGGCGCTCTGCCCGCCGCTGGCGCTGTCCTTACGGTAGGCCGAAGCGAGCGCCGCCTCCACGGCCGAAACCACCATGCCCTGTGGCAGGTTCCGCTCCGCGGCGAGCTGGGTTACCGCTATGAGAAACTCACTCTTCATGAGCCTCGTGCCTCCTGGTCGGGCCGCAGTTCTTCTGCCGCCGCCCCTCCCTCAGATCCCCGATTTCCCGAAAGAAACGAGAGAGTGGGCTTAGCCCACTCTCATCGAGCTCAATAGTACGCCTGGGCGTAGGGTACTGTCCACACACGGACGCCCGTTTCCGACTCCTCTGGCGGCGCTCTGACCGAGTGCCGCGTATGACGATGTTCTATACTGCCCGCGCCCCGGAGGAACACACCCGCTGGGGCATTCCAGGGAGGCTGATCAGCAATGGAATGGACGTCGGCCATGTCAACACTGGCCAACACCGCGGATGCGCTTTCGGAGTGCGTCAGCGGCGTGAGAGCAGGGACGAAGTCAGGCACGGACCCCAACCTAATCGTCGTTTTCTCCTCGCCTGATCACGACGCGCCCAGCCTCTCGCTCGGGGCCGACGTCCGCCGGCATTTCCCCGGGGCGACGGTCGTGGGCTGCTCCGGCGCGGGTGTGATCGGCGACGGCCTCGAGGTCGAAGACGCTCCCGGCCTCTCGCTGACCGCAGCGGTGCTTCCGGGCGTCGCCCTGCGTGCGTTCCACCTGGCCGGCTCGAGTGTCCCCTCGCCCGACGCACCACCCGACGCATGGGCGGCGGCCGTTGGCCTAACGGTGGACGTAGAGCCGCATTTCATCCTGCTCGCGGACCCGTTCTCGACGGATATCGATGCACTCCTCTCGGGCATGGACTTCGCGTTCCCAGCGGCGGCCAAGATCGGCGGGCTCGCGAGTGGAGGCAACAGGCCCGGCGCGCACGCGCTGTACCTCGACGACCAGGTGCTGCGAGAGGGCGCCGTTGGCGTTGCGCTCTCCGGCAACGTGGTCGTCGACACCGTGGTCGCCCAAGGATGCCGGCCCGTTGGCGAAGCCATGCACATCACGTCGGCCGAGCGGAACCTGGTGCTGACGGTGGACGATGAGCCCGCGCTCGACGCGCTCCAGCGGCTCTTCGAGCGTATGTCGCCGTCCGATCAGGCGCTGGCTCAGCGAAGCCTCTTCCTGGGGATCGCGATGGACCCGTTGCAAGAGCGAGCGGGGGCTGGCGATTTCCTCATCCGCAACGTGGTCGGTATCGACCCACGAAGCAAGGCGGTCGCCGTTGGGGCATACCTGCAAGAAGGACAGCTCGTTCAGTTCCACGTCCGCGACGCCGACACCTCCGCTGACGACCTGCGCGCGGCGCTGGCCGGCTATCGCTCTGACGCGGGCGACCGCTCGGCAGCAGGAGCGTTGTTGTTCCAGTGCACGGGTCGCGGGCAGTACCTGTATGGCAGAGCCGGCCACGACACCGACATGTTCGGCGAGATGGTCGGCTCACTCCCGCTGGGCGGGTTCTTCTGCAACGGTGAGATCGGCCCCGTGGGCGGGACGACCTACCTGCATAGCTATACGAGCTCGTTCGGCATCTTCCGCCCGCGCACTGCGATCGACTGACCCGCGGCGAGCTCGACACCAACGAACCCAAATCGATCAGGAGACCCCCATCATGCGAGGACTCGACGGACGTACAGCAGTCGTCACCGGCGGCGCGAGAGGCCTGGGGCGCGCGGCCGCCGAACGGCTGGCGCAGGAAGGCGTCAAGGTCGCCATCCTCGACATCCTCGAGGATGAGGCCGCGGAGGTCGCGAAGAGCTTCGGTGGTGTGGCGATCAAGTGCGACACCACCGACGAGGCGCTGCTAACATCCGCATTCGAGAGCGTGCACGCTCAACTCGGCGGACTCGACATCCTGGTCAACAACGCAGGCATCATCGCCCCGCGCAAGGATTGGCAGACCTGGACCCGCGACGAGGTGGCTCGGTTCGCAGAGGTCAATTACATCGGCTACTTCCTCACCATCAAGGCCGCCTATCCCCTGCTGAAGCAAAGCGAGCACGGGCGGATCATCAACGTGGCGTCTCGCACTTTCTTCATGGGCAATATCGGGCAGACGCCATACGTCTCCGCCAAAGGAGCGGTCATCGGACTCTCCTGGAACATGGCCAAGGAGCTGGGCAGCGATGGGATCACGGTCAACGCCGTCATGCCGGGCCAGGTTGCGACCGAAGGCACACGCGCCTACAACCCCGAAGAGATGTTCGAGCGCACCATGCAGAGCCAGGCGATCAAGAAGCGGGTGGAGCCTCCGCACCTGGCCGCGCTCATCGCGTTCCTCGCCAGCGACGACGCCTCGATGATCTCCGGGCAATCCATCGTCTGCGACGGCGGGGCTCTGCTGCACTAAGCCACAGCGACCTAGTAAACGCGACTCGCGGAGGACCTCGCCAAACGCGTGATCTGATCGGCTTCGGCGATGCCCCCCCCCTCCAGGAGGGACCAAGGGCGCGCCTGTGCCCGCCTCTGCATGCGCAGGTGCCAGCGCGACCGATCGCCTAGGGGCGTGTCCACCAGCGCGCATTCTTGTCCGGTCTCGGCTTGGTCGAGGTGCGCTCCCGCGACTTCCGGTCCGTCGAACTCCGCATAGGTCAGGACGAGGGAGTCGCCGGTGTCGCTCTCGTAAGAGACGGCGTACCAGGCGAGGATCGCATCGGCTCGATCTGGGTTCGACGCGATCGCGATGTCGCGGAGGTCGGACACGGACCTCACAGGTCCATCGAGAGACCAGCCTCGTCTAAGTCCACCTCGGTCAGCAACGACAGCGTCGCCTCCTCGGTCACCGTGCCACCGCCCAGCGTAGCGTTGCCCTCCGTCGATCCGCAAGCCGCTAGCGCGGCAACGGCGGCCATGGCCATGGCTGCCACGAAGATACGGCTCATGATCCGATCCTGAGGTCGAAATAGCCGACGACCGCCTCCACGTACTGCTCACCGAAATCTTCGTATGCAGCCGCGTGCTCACAATCGGGATAGCCCGTGAACAGCGGGGCACGCGCCTCCGACCAGATCCTGAGCGCGTGATCGAACGGAATCCGGTCGTCTTCCTTGCAATGGGCGAGACCGAGATTGTAAGGGTACTCCGCGGCAACGCTCTCTGGCGCAACAAGCCTTATGTCGATGCCCTTGGCCCAACGGGCCATGAGGACGAGGCCCGGCTTGAGCAGCGACGCGCCGAAGCCGGGGATAGGCGTGCGATCGCCCACCTCCTTCACCATCACGTCAGCGAGCGACGCGAAGGCGGAGTCAGCGTAGACGCCCGCGACGGCGGGCTCACCGAGGCCGGCGAGCAGCACGATGGCGGCGCCGAAGCTGCGGCCAAGCAGCAGAACCTTGCCCGGCTCAGCCCCCTGTTCGCTCAGCACGTAGTCGATGGCACCGCGGACGTCGTCCTGCTCGCGCAGCCCCGCGCCCATCGGCGCCGGGTCTGACTCGCCATGGCCCCGCAGGTCGAACGACAGCAGGGCGAATCCAGCCACCACCAGGTCCCGGTCCAGCTCCAAGTCAACGGCGCGCGTGCTGTCCAAGCCGTGCACGCGGATGATCACCGCCTTCGCATCGGGGTTCGGGAACCACCAGCCACGGAGGGTGATTCCGTCGGACCCTCGAGGCGAGAATGCCACCTCGTCGAATGCGAGGCCAAACTCCGACGGATGCTGCTCCAACGGCTTCGCCTCGGCCACGAGCGCTTGGCTCACCACCACCCAGGACAACGCGAGATAGAGCAACGCAATCAGGCCGAGGGCCGCCCCGGCCGCGATCGCCCTACGCCTGGTTAGCAACTCCACCTCCCGTGGATCCAACGATGGCCATTCTAGCAACGAGCCCCGGCCCGGATAGAAGAGCCTTCAGCAGCAGACTGCGTACATAATGGTGCAATGCCACGCCGAACGCATACCGTCGCTCGCCGTCTAATCACACCGGTGTTTATCCTGGGGTTCGCCTTGGTGATCGCAGGCTGCTCGCCGAGCGCTCCGACGCCGACGGCCATCGCCCCACCCACCCCGACGCCGACCCCAGCCTACGGGCTGCCACCCCTGACTCTGCCCGGAGACGAAGCGGCGCACGGGTTTCAGACGGAGTGGTGGTACTTCAACGTGCACCTCACCAGCCCCGACGGGACCACTTTCACGCTGCACGACGTGGTGTTCCAGATTCAGGAGCCCGCCAGCGGGCGCACCTTCTACACGCGGCAGGTGGGACTGGGAGACATCCGCGACGAAACCCACGCGACGTCCGAGCGCGTGCTGACCAGCGAATCCCCCCTCGCTGGAGCGGATGACGGCTTCGAGTTCCCGGTAGGCGGCGGCCTCGTGTCCGGGAGCGGAGGCGAAGCCTACCGGCTGGTTGGAGCGGCGAGTGGCTTCTCCTACGATCTTTCGCTTCACGCCACGACCTCGGCCCTGCTGCACGACCACGATGGCCTGGTCGATTTCGGGCCCGCTGGGATCTCCTACTACTACACGCGGCCCCGGCTTGAGGCATCGGGCAGCGTCTCGAGAGCCGACGGGCGAGTGCACGCCGTCACGGGCCTCGGGTGGCTGGACAAGCAATGGGGGGACTTCATTCCGGTGCAGGTGGCGTGGGACTGGGCGAGCGTCCAGCTCGACGACGGCACGGACCTCATGCTCTCGAGGCTGATGGATCGCGACATGCGGGAGGTCGACGTCTACGCGACGCTGCGCCGGCCGGGCCAGCCCGCACGCCGCCTCGGGCCCACCGACTTCACGTTTGCGCCGGTCGCAGGGGAGAAGTGGCTGAGCGCGGAAACCGGGACCACCTACGCGACCCGGTGGTCGGTTGCCGTACCATCGGAAGGATTGCAGCTAACACTCGAGCCGCTGATCCCCGAGTCGGAGTTCGAGAGCGCCCTGCTGGGCGTTACGTACTACGAGGCCGGCGTGCGGGTGCTCGAGGCGGACGAACAAGTGGGCCAGGGATTCGTAGAGCTGAACTGGCCGCGCGGCACCGAGCGCTGAGCGCCTGAGCTACCGGGATCGGCGGTTTCTGCGAGGCCGCAGCGGAGCAGAAGGGGCCTCGATCCCAGCAACCAACGCCAGACCTTCATCCGTCGGCTCGTACGCGAATATGGCGCGAGAGGAGTCCTCGGTTCGCCGCACGTATCCTCCCTCAACCAGCGCGCGCAGCGCGGTTTCTCCGAGATACGGCATTAGTTTCAGCCCGTGGTCGGGCACGACACCGCCTCGCCGCCGGTGCTCATCGCACACTAGGCGCAGCAAGCGCAACGGGTACGTGCGCAGCTCCGTCGCGAGCTCGCTCAGCGCAGGAAGCTCGCTCAGCTCCCGCTCGGCAGCAGCGGTCGAATCAACTATTGCCACGTGCCCTCGCCAGATCGCTCACGATCCGCGCCACCAAGCCTGGGCCCTCATACACCAACGCCGTGAACAGCTGCACCGTGTCCGCCCCCAATGCCAGCGCCTGGGCAGCGTCGTTGCCCGACGAGATTCCCCCGCAGGCGTTCAACACCATATCGCTCCCGATCTCACTCCGTAGCTCGGGCAGGATACGCAACGTCTCGGCAAGGATCGGCGCACCGCTGAGGCCGCCTCGTCCCGTGGCCATCGACGAATCGTCCATGGGCACGGTGTTAATCGCCGTGATTCCGCTGATCCCCGCCTCCCGGCACGCGCGGGCCAGAGCGAGCACGTTATCCCGCTCGCGCTCGTCCATGTACGGCGGGAGCTTCACGAACAGGGGCTTGCTCCGCACGCCGTTCAATCGTTCCAGCACGCCCTTGAGCGCCTCCGGCTCCTGGAAGCGGCGAAGCCCAGCCGTGTTTGGAGAGCTAATGTTCAGCTCGATCGCGTCCACGGACGGCTCCAGCCGTCGCCAGCAGGTCTCCGTACCGTCCTCATCGAGGACCGCGATGCTCACGAGCACCCTCGCCGGGCGATCCTCGAGCCGCTCGAGTCTGGCTGCCACCGCCTCCAATCCATCGCTAGGGAACCCCAGCGCATTCACCAGCCCCTTTCGATGGACGATGCGCCGGACACGTGGACGTTGGTTCCCGGGCCGCGGCTCGAGTGTCACCGTGCCACCCACCACGTAGCCAAAACCAAGCGAACCTAGTGCGTCCAGGTACGCGCACTGCTTGTCGAGGCCGGCGGCGAGGCCGATCGGGTTGCGCAGCGGTATCCCCGAGGCCACGAGTGGGGTGTCGGGCAGCACGGGGGCAAGCAGCCGCCAAACCGGCTTGGCCGCGAGCGCACGATCCGCGATCCGCTGGGCGGATTCGGGGTCCAGGCGAAACAAGAACGGGCGGACTAAGAGGCGATACCAGGGGATCCGCGGGAAGGAGCGGAGGGCGGAGAGCACGCGGTGGCGGACTAAGACTTTACGGCGGAGACCCTGTACCGCCGCTCGCCCTTCGGTGCATGGACAGCGATCTCCTGGCCCGCGATGGAGCCCACGATGGCGCTGCCTACGGGAGAGGCGACTGATATCTTGCCGGCCGAGGGGTCCGCTTCTGCGGAGTCGACCAGCGTGTAGGCCACGTTCTTGCGCGTCTCCAGGTCTTGGAGGGTCACCGTGGCGCCAACCCGTGCACCCTTCCCTTTCTCGCGGTGCAACGCGATGTCGACGGCATGGCGCAGGGTTTCGCCGATCTCACGGATGCGGCCCTCCGCCTTACCCTGGTTCTCGCGGGCCGCGTCGAGTGGCGCGTTCTCGCGGAAGTCCTTGTCGGCAGCGGCGAGCCGGATCGACTCGACGATGTCTAACCGCTGACTCTTGAGCAAGGACAGCTCATCTTGGAGCGCGTTGATGCCCGCCGCGGTCATGGGGATGACCTCGAACGCGGCCTTGGCGGAGGCTGCCGCGCGGGCGGTGGCACGAGGGATCTTCACGTGCGGGGCCAGGCTGTGGGACGAGAGCCCTTTTTTCTTGAGGAACGCAAGGAACTCTTTGAGGGGCGCGAGTCTGCCTTGGATGTCCCCTCCGGCGGAGATCACTCCTTCGGCGTACCTGGCGACCTCCGGCGGGGTAAGCACCTGGATGCTTCGTTCGAGACCGACAGCCCGTCCGAACCGGTGGAGCTCTTGATGCGAGTACGAACTCACGCTCGAAGAATCCGCGGCGAGGTAGTTACTAAGCGCCTCAGCAAGTGTCACCGGTCGCCTCCAAAGAAACTCGTCGAACGGGCCACCAAGCCGCAGAACACCGATTCCAATGAACTCTCCGATTCTAGATGGAGCCGGATTCGCCTGTCAACGAACCAACAGCAATGCCGCTCACGTGCCGTCTGCACCGTCCTGGGCAGGCCGTCGCCACGGTTCTTTGCCCGCGGGTGCACCGGTGAGGTAAGCTTGATTAGGGTCCCTCGTACAGTGGGAGTGCCCCTACGAACGGGAGACGATGCGCAACAAGTGGGTCGGTAACGCGTTCATCTACCTGATTATCTTCGTGGCGGTCATCGCCGTTTTCTTAACGTTGTTCTCTTCAGGTGACAGCGCCGAGGAAACCAGCCTCACGCAGATCATCAACATGGCGGAGGAGAACAACGTCAGCCGCATCGTGGTCGACGGCGACCGGCTTATTGTCACCCCGCGGATCGACCCGAATCAGATGCTCGTCGCCACCAAGGAGCCGGGAACCAGTGTCTTCGACGTCTTCAGGGCCGAGGGCCTGAAGCCCGCCGAGTTGGGTATCCAGATTGAGGTGAAGCGCTCCGGTGGGCTGGGAAGCATCTTCGGCGTGCTGCTGCAGTTCCTCCCGCTCATCTTCTTCGGCGCGATCCTCCTGTTCATGATGCGGCAGGCCCAGGGCAGCAACAATCAGACCTTGGGGTTCGGGCGCAGTCGCGCGCGCATGTTCTCAGGGACGGGGCCCACCGTCACGTTCTCGGACGTGGCCGGCGTCGAGGAGTCCAAGATCGAGCTCCAAGAGGTGGTCGAGTTCCTCAAGTACCCGGAGCGGTTCCTGTCGCTGGGAGCACACATACCCACGGGAGTGCTGATGGTGGGCCCACCGGGCACCGGCAAGACGCTGCTCAGCCGAGCGGTCGCCGGCGAAGCGGGCGTGCCCTTCTTCTCCATCAGCGGCTCCGAGTTTGTAGAGATGTTCGTCGGCGTGGGCGCCTCCCGTGTCCGCGACCTGTTCGACCAGGCAAAGCGCAACTCACCGGCCATCGTGTTCGTCGATGAGATCGACGCCGTCGGCCGCCATCGCGGCGCGGGGCTCGGCGGGGGGCACGACGAGCGCGAGCAGACGCTCAACCAGATCCTCGTCGAGATGGACGGTTTCGACACCAGCACCAACGTGATCGTCATCGCGGCGACCAACCGGCCCGACATCCTGGATCCGGCCCTGCTGCGCCCCGGCCGCTTCGACCGACGGGTGGTGCTCGACCTGCCCGACATCAACGGCAGAGTGGCCATCCTCAAGGTGCACAGCCAGGGCAAGCCGCTCGCCGACGACGCCAGTCTCGAATACATCTCGCGCCAGACTCCAGGGTTCAGCGGCGCCGACCTTGCGAACCTCGTGAACGAGGCCGCCATCCTCGCGGCTAGACGGGAGAAGAAGGAGATCGGACCCGACGAGCTGATGGAGTCAGTGGACCGCGTCACCATGGGTCCGGAGCGCCGGAGCAGGGTGATTTCCCAGCACGAGAAGGAGATCGTCGCCTACCACGAAGGCGGTCATGCCCTGGTCGGCCATCTGCTCACACACGCGGACCCGGTGCAAAAGATATCCATCATCTCCAGGGGCATGGCCGCCGGCTACACCAAGTCGCTCCCCACTGAGGATCGCATGTTCTACTCGCGGCCTCAGCTCATGGATCGCATCGCGATGGCGCTCGGCGGAAGGGTGGCCGAGGAGGTCACGTTCGGCGAGGTCACGACGGGCGCGAGCAACGACCTCGAGCAGGTGACCGGAATCGCGCGGGCGATGGTGACTCGCTACGGAATGAGCGGCAAGCTCCTCCCCCGCACCTTCGGCAAGCGGGAGGAGATGGTGTTCCTCGGACGCGAGATCACCGAGCAGCGCGACTACAGCGAGAAGGTCGCCCAGGAGATCGACGAAGAGGTCCAGAACATCATCCTGGAGGCCTACAGCACGGCGAAGCGGGCGCTGATCGAGCATTACGGGAAGCTCGTGCAGATCGCACGCCACCTCATGCAGAACGAGACCGTCGAAGGCGACGAGCTCCAGAAGCTATTCGAGTCCGAGGCCCCGCCGCTCGAATACGCGGTCCCCTCGAGCGCATAACGCTGCACGTGTTCAAGCCACCCCGAGCCCCGGCCGATCAGGGCCTCTTTACTGTCCACGGGTCTGCAGCCTCCGGTAGCCGACGCACATCTGATCGTTCGCCAACCCCACGCGGGGGTTGGCCACAAGCACCGTGCTCAAAGGTATAATCGCGACCATGCAGCAAGACACGTCTTTCCGCCTCACGAGCCTCGCAACCTGCGCCGGCTGAGCGGGTAAATTCAGTCCCGAGGACCTCGGCGAGGTCCTGAGCCATCTCCCCCACGTGCAGCACCCGGATCTGCTCGTCGGGTTCGACACGGGCGACGACGCCGCCGTCTATCGCCTCACCGACGACCTGTGCGTGATCCAGACCATCGACTTCTTCCCACCGATCGTCGACGACGCCTACGACTTCGGCGCCATCGCCGCGGTGAACGCGCTGTCCGACGTCTACGCCATGGGCGGCACACCGCTGCTGGCCCTCAACGTCGTCTGTTTCCCGGAGGACCTGGACAAGGGCATCCTCACCCGGATCCTGCAGGGCGGCAGCGACGTGGCGCAGGAGGCGGGCGTGCTGATCGCGGGCGGCCACACCGTGAAGGACCGCGAGCCCAAGTACGGTATGGCCGTGACCGGGACGATCCACCCGGACCGTATCGTCACCAATGCCGACGCCAAGCCGGGCGACTCGTTGGTGCTCACGAAGCCTATTGGCACCGGCATCATCACCACCGCCGCGAAGGCGGGCGTGACCGACGACGCGATACTCGCGGGCGCCGTCGCCTCCATGCGCCAGCTCAACCGGGCGGCCTCCGAAGCGATGCTCGCCGCGGGCGTGCGGTCCGGCACCGACGTGACCGGCTTCGGCCTCGCAGGGCACCTCCTGGGCATGATGCGCGCGAGCGGCACCACCGCCCACGTCCGATTCTCCGACGTGCCCTTGCTGCCCGGCTCCGCTGAGCTCGCGGAACGCGGCGTCGTGCCCGGGGGCACACGCGCCAATTACGACGCGGCGGACAAGGACATCCGCTGGCACGCCGACATCGGCATCGAGAGCAAGCTGCTCATGTGTGACGCGCAGACGTCAGGGGGGATGCTGCTTTGCATCGCCGCGGACGGGCTCGACAAGCTCCTGGTGGAGCTCTCAGCTCGCGAGGTCGCCGGCATCGTGATCGGAGAGGTGACGGCCCAGACGGGCGTCCCGCTCGAGGTCACCCCCTAAGCCTCGCCGCACCAACACGCTAACCGGGCCATGCCCAACTCAGGAGTCGACCCGTGGACCTGCCCCGTCAACTCGCCGATGCCGTCGTTCAGCAAGCCCTTGACGATGAACCCAACGAGTGCTGCGGGATCCTTGCTGGCCCCAACGGGGGGGCCGTCGTGAAACGCTATGCAATGACGAATGCACAGCACAGCCCCTACCGCTACAGCATGGATGGCAGGGAGATGAACACGGTGCTACGGGATATCGACGACCAGGACTGGGAGCTTCAGGTCATCTATCACTCCCACACCCACAGCCCCGCCGAGCCCTCCAAGACGGACATCGGACTCGCCACGTATCCGGATTCGTACTACCTGATCGTCTCGCTGCTCGACAAAGCGAACCCCGATCTGCGCATCTTCCGGATCGTGGACGGCGAGGTTAGCGAAGAGCCGGTGGTCATCACCTAGCTCCGCGTCACGCGATTCCCCCTGTGCCCTGACAGCCGATGGTCAGGTCCGTTGTACCTGGGTCACCGGCGTGAGGTGACAGCGCAGGAGGAAAATCGATTTCGCCTCGGTTGAATTCGCGCTTGCCCACTGGGAGGCGAGGGACGCAGGGGTCCCAGGCGAGCCCGTCACCCCCACCATAGCCGGCTGATCGCTCCATCTGGTCGAGGCAGGGTCCGCAGCGTGCTCGCCTTCATGAAGGGCGCCGTGCTGGTTACGTTGAATGCCACCAGCGGCAGCGTCGGTCAGTCCGAGCTCGACCCCCTTGTCACCATCGCAAGAACCATGGCCGAGCGGCTCTAGGCGCGCGGGGTGCTTCCGGGCACGTTCCTCCGCAGCCGGCGCACCTGCTCCACGAACTCGGCAGTCGCGGGCTCGCGCTCGAGCACGTGTGTCACGGCCGCGCCAAGGATGCGCTCTAGCTCACCGGCAAGCTCGGGCCTCACGTGCAGCGCCACCGCTACCTCCATGGGAGAGCGAGCGAAGTGCCGGAGCACCTTCAGCGCATCCAGCGAGAGCGGCAGCACCTGTCCCACGGGCACCACGCACGTGTCGCACACCACGCCGCCGAGGCCGGGCGCGAATCGATGATGGCCGGGCGTCAGCTCGTTCCCGCACACCAGGCACGAGGTCATCTCGGGCAGGTACCCCGCATCTTCGAGCAGCCTCACCTCGGCATAGCGCGGGACTGCCGCCACCGCCGCGCCCTGGTCGAGCGCGCGCAACGCATCCAGCAGCAGCGCATAGGTGCCCGGATGCGGCGCCTCCTGCGGGACCAAGGCGTCCGTGAGCTCCACGAGATACAGCGCGGTCGCGAGGCGGTCGAGGTCAGCCTTCAGTGCACCGAAACTCTCGATGGACTCGGCTCCGGTTACCACATCGAACCGATGGCCCAGGGCGAGGGTCAGGCGCGTGCGATTGAACACGTCTAAGTGACCGCCGAGGCGGCTGTTGATCCGGCGCGCGCCGCGGACGGTCAGCAGCAGCTTGCCTGCCGCAGGCGTCAGCACCGTCACGAGGCGGTCGGCCTCGCGGCCTGCGCGGCTCCGCAGCACGATGGCGTCAGTCTTGTACGAGCGAGGCCGCGCGCCGGGGCCTGGGCGGCGTTCCGACAACAATGGGGCGTTCTGATCTTCCACGCAGTTAGTCTACAATCCGGCCCATGACCGGTCCGCCCATGACGCAACCCGAGCGAATGCGCTGTCCTTGGCCCGACGACGACCTGATGATCCGCTACCACGATGCAGAGTGGGGCGTCCCCACCCACGAAGAGCGGACGCTCTTCGAGTTCCTGTCGCTGGAGGCGGCGCAGGCGGGCCTCTCTTGGCGCACGATCCTGCACAAGCGCGCCGCGTTCGTCGCCGCGTTCGAGGGCTTCGACCCAGAGCGCGTCGCGGCCTACGGAGAGGCGGACGTGGAGCGCATGATGCAGGACGCGGGCATCGTGCGGAACCGCCTGAAGCTGCAGTCAATCATCACCAACGCCCAGGTGTTCGTCGACGTGCAACGTGAGCACGGCAGCTTCGACGCGTATCTCTGGGGCTTTGTGGGCGGCCGAACGCTGCCGAGGCCCGACGTGCTAACCGACGACAGGGTCCCCGCCACCACGCCCGAGTCCGATGCGATCTCGAAGGCGCTGA
>Ga0310124_10002351_pt1 | contig 12988 bp, 13 predicted proteins | sample CB11b_AW_Bot5_MG_FD_203507 | JGI IMG/M metagenome (GOLD analysis project Ga0310124, IMG submission 203507) | Marine microbial communities from Western Arctic Ocean, Canada - CB11b_AW_Bot5 | ecosystem: Environmental > Aquatic > Marine > Oceanic | place: Canada: Western Arctic Ocean | collected...
CAAATCAAAAGGTTTTACGGTCAACGGCAGTCAGCTGAAGGCTCTCCCCGCACAACTCCTGACCCGTCAAACCGAGTTTGTCCGAACAGGCGGATTACATGCCTCAGCATCATTTGATCGGACCGGCCAGATCAAACGTATCCGGGAAGACGTGGGGCGCCACAATGCACTCGATAAACTCGTCGGTTCTTACCTCGATTCCGGGATCGATACCTTGCGCGAACGTGGGCTACTCCTGTCAGGGCGAGCCAGTTTCGAATTGGTGCAAAAAGCCGCAGTCGCAGGCATTCCCCTCATCGCATCGATCGGGCCACCATCGAGCTTAGCCATTGAGCTAGCCTCGTCTCACGATATGACGTTGGTCGGTTTTCTGAAAGCCGACCGGTTCAACGTGTACTCGGGCGGAGCAATCGAAGCTTGATCGAAGCGGCAGATATCACCGCGCTCCTCTTGTGTGGCGGCAAAGGTGCACGGCTCGGCGGTCAAGACAAACCCCTACTCTCACTCGGTAGTGACAAAATCATCGACCATTTGCTGACGCGTCTTAAACCTCAGACCGGCGAAATCGTCATCTCCTGTTCGCGCAATGTTGCCCGTTACGAAGCGTACGAACTACGTATTGTCGTCGACGAGGCCCCCGACGAAGGTCCGCTCGGCGGTCTCCAGTCTGCTTTTAAGGCCGTTAACACGGAGTGGGCGCTAACGTGTCCAGGCGATATTCCATTCCTCACATGCGAACTGGTGACAAGGCTGAGTCTCGATGCCGAACGACAAGGTGTCGCGGTACCGTTTGCCGACAATGAGCGCCAAAACTTGTGCCTTCTCATCAACCGGAAACGTCGAAATGAACTCGTCGCATTCTACGCACAAGGTGGTCGTGCCGTGAAACGTTGGTTGGATATTGCGTCCATTCAATCGACCGATCTTTCGGAGCTCGGGTCTTCGTTTTTCAACGTCAATACCGCGCGCGAGCTCGAAGAGGCCATCGAACGCTCTAACCATCCAAATCAATCATGAAACGGTACATCATCACAATCGCGCTAATGATCACCACGTATTGGTGTCCATATTCGGTATCGGCGAATGAGCCAGGCGCCAGTATCTACCAGGCACGTTGCGCCGTCTGTCACACCGGTGCCGGAAAGGACACAGGTCCCACATTGGATTCCATTCAGGCAATGAGTAGCGCCGAAATTCGCTTCACGCTGCTCGAAGGGAAAATGAAAGGGCATGCGAGCAGTCTTTCCGACTCGCAACTGGAATCCTTGTTGAGATTCCTCGTAGGGGACCGACCAGACTCCGCGACCGTGAGTCGGTCGAGCACTGCATGTTCCAACAACCCGATTTCATTTGACGCAACCATGACGAGTTGGGGGTTCAACGCACAGAACACCCGCCACCAAACCCATACCCTGATCAGCGCCGACAATGTCCACAGGCTCGAACTTGCCTGGTCGTTTGGTTTACCCGAAACATCGACGGCCAGGTCCCAACCGATAATCACTGATAACACTGTATTTGTTGCAACCACTAGCGGTCACGTCTACGCGTTGGATCGGGCATCCGGTTGCGAACGTTGGCACTACCGCTCGGAAAATCCATTGCGAACGTCTCTGACCCTTGGAACCGTGAACTCGAGCGCCGCTCTTTTTATTGGTGACCAACGACGCGGCGTCCTCGCCATCGACGCCCGCAGAGGACGTCTTCTTTGGAGGAGTCAGGTGGGTCTCTTCGATGCTTCGATGCTCACAGGGGCAACAGTCCAACACGACAATCGGTTGTTTGTTCCGATCTCAGCCTTCGGCGTCGCGCTGGCGCAAAATCCCGACTACGAGTGTTGCAAAAGTCATGGCGGCGTGCGGGCGCTCGACGCTGACACGGGCAATATTCTATGGACCACCCACATGACCCCTAACGCGGAGAAGACGTACGAGAACAGCGCCGGGACACAAATGTGGGGGCCGTCCGGTGCGCCCGTATGGACAACACCCGCTGTCGATCCCAAACGCAGGCGCATATACATCGGTACCGGAGAAAACACGTCGACACCTGCGACTGAACTTTCGGATGCAATCGTGGCGATCGACATGGATACCGGTCAGATCGTCTGGAGTTACCAAGGCACTAGCGGAGATGCATTCAATATGGCATGTGGCTGGCGACGTGGTCCAAGTTGTCCAAAAGAAAATGGCCCCGATTTCGATTTTGGCGCCTCCCCCGCCATCGCTACGTTGAGTAACGGCCGTGATGTGATTGTAGCCGGACAGAAGTCCGGCGACGTCCACTGCCTAGACGCGGACACCGGCACGCTCATTTGGCGAAGAAAAGTTGGGCAAGGTTCCGCACTGGGAGGGATCCATTGGGGCATTGCCGTTTCGAAAGACCGGGTCGTTGTTCCCGTCGCGGATCCAGGTTCCGCTCGCGGCAATTACCAACCGACACCCGGCGTCTACGTTCTCGACCTCGACACCGGCAAGGTTATTTGGTCGCACAAAGCAGAGCGCGGTTGCACCCCGGAAAACGGCGAACAACAGCGCGCACGTCGCCGCAGTGGTAGCAATCGATGGCCGGCGTGTCCTCGACGGTTCGCGTTTTCTGCAGCCGCAAGCAGCACCCCCGATCTAGCATTCGCAAGCGCTCTTAACGGACACACCATGGCGTTCGACCTCTCAGATGGGACTGTCCTTTGGGAGTACGACACAGTTCAACAATTCGACACCGTCAATGGAGTCGAGGCCCACGGCGGCGCGATTGACAGCGCCGGCGCACAAGTTGTTGATGACATGCTTTTTGTTCAGTCAGGCTACGGCATGTTTGGACAAATGCCGGGAAACGTCCTACTCGCTTATCGGTTGCAGAATCCTGAATTAAACTCGAGAGACTAATTCTTCGCTGCGCGAACTTGGTTCCGATGAAAGCGGGTTTTCATTACCGCTCGCCAGTATCATGACCTAAATGGTGGACGGGACGAAGATGTACACATCCTCGAGTGATGCGCTCCATGTAGAACAACGCGATGCCCAATTATGGATCCGCTTCAACCGGCCCACGTTGAATTACGCCATGCTTGAGGCCCTTACCACGTGCGTCCTCGAGGCCACGCACGATGACCAGATTCGAGCCTTAATTGTTAACGTGAGTGCCGACGGTGATGATGGAAACGACATGGGGCCCTGGCCTGACCGACTACGACATCGACAACCCCGAGGGGCGCACGGTGCCGGTCCCGTTGTCGAACAAGACACGGTCCGGGCATTGCGTCGATTCATGAAACCCACCGTCGCCCTCATGGAAAACGTGGTTAACGGACTCGCAATTGATCTCGCGGCCGCCTGCGACGTACGCGTTGCGAGCGCGTCAACAACGCTAACCGATTCACGTATCCACCAAGGTCGAACAGCATCAACGGGCATCGCCTACATGCTCCCAAAACTCATCGGCCAATCGCAGGCGATGCGAATCTTATTGCTCGGGGAAACGCTCTCCGCTGCGGAACTTCGGAGAATTCATTTTGTCCATGAGGTCGTTGAGGATGGCGAATTTGCGGAACATGCACGCACATTGGCGAACCAAATCGCGACCATGGCGACGCGCGCCTGGGAAGTTCATAAAATGCAGGTCGTGCCTCAGCTGGACCTCGGCTTTGATGCGGCCATGGTACACAGTCTCGGTATCCGCCAGACCCACGTCATCGAAGATCGCGCCGAAGGGATGCGCGCGTGGCGTGAAAAACGCGATCCGGAGTTTACCGGTCGATGAGCTCTATGGAAGCACTGAGGATTGAAGACAGCGGGCCGGTTCGGCACCTTATTCTCAATCGTCCCGAAAAATTGAATGCCATTGACATTACCCAACATGAACGCTTGATGTCGGCGTTCGTCGAAGTAGAACGCAATTCCGACATTCGAGTCCTTGCGCTTTCTGGCGAGGGTCGCGGATTTTGTGCCGGCGATGATTTAACGGCCGAGAAACGCACGGGTCCCAACCCTCATGCTAAACGCGCCGTCGACCTAGAAATGGGCTCCGGTCCGGCCGTCCTACTCGAATCTTGCGCGATTTTGCGTCGTCTGACCAAACCCACGGTCGCGCTGATGCATGGCGTCGCGCTAGGTTCGGGCTATGACTACAGCCTCTCTTGTGATTTTAGGTTGGTCACGGAAGATATTCGCTACGGCGATCCGCGTATCGACCGTGCGCTTTGGGCAGCTGAGGGTTGGTCGTATAAGCTGCCGCGTCTGACGAATCAGTCCGTGGTGACGCCCATTGCTTATCTAGGACGCCTTATGAACGGAAATCAGGCGCTTGAGTACGGTCTCGCACACGCGATCCTGGACATCGAGTCCGATATACGAGCGGCGGCCCGACCCTTTTTAGTCGCACTCAGCCTTCTTGATGCCGAGGCATACTCGTCCACTAAAGCAGCGATCTTAGATGGACTCGACGCGACGTTCGATCAATCCTTAACCATGCATGCGACGCAACCATGACGTTACTGACCGACGGAGAAGTTCAGGAGTTTATTGTCAACGGATTCTTACGGTTGCAGCCCGATGTCGACCCCGAGGTACATGCAGGCATCGATCAGAAGCTTCGTTTCGCGACCGAACAAGAATTCCCGATGGGAAACAACATCGTGTCACGGGTCCCTGCATTGTGGGACGTCGTCCGTTGCCCACGCGTTCACGGTGCCCTCGTGAGTCTACTTGGAGCCAGCTATTTCGTGCATCCTCATCGTGCAATACACACGAACGTCCCGGTCGAAGATCCAAGCGTCAGTTACCCGGAAGACCACGCCGGGCCGCCGCTTGGAAAAGGCTCAATGGCTGGATCGGGCTGGCACCAGGATGCACAAAGTCCACTCTCACGGATGCGCCATCACGTTCCGCGGTACCTAATCGGGTTCTATTTCCCACACGACACACCCAAATTAATGGGTCCAACCAGAGTCCAGGCCGGCAGTTATCTGTACGCGCATCCGGTCGCACCCCACGGCGTCGTGATACCCGAAGACGTGACCGCGGGTACATTCTTCTTGTTGCATTTCGACACCGTTCACGCCGGTTGGGTCAACCGCTTAGACCAAACACGCTACATGGTGAAGTTCGTGTTCACGCGTACGGAACACCCGACCGCCCCCGCGTGGAATCACGACCACTCACGCTGGCAGCGCCCAACAACTTGTATTCCGACGTTCGACGTGGAGCCCGCTTGGTCTTTTATTTGGGACTGGATGCGCGGCGAAGCGCAAACGAAGCGGCCGGCACCGTCTGAAAGCACGAACCACCACGCCGCACTGAACGGTGTTGATCAAATAGCACGTTTGAACGCGATCTATAGCCTCGCCCACAGATCCGAAATTGAGGAACTAACGGGCCGCATCGAATCACTGAGTGGGTTAGGCCTGCATGAGCGGTCCTTGGCGATGGATAAGAACGGAAAACAGCAAGCGCGCGATGCTATCGAAGGCTATCCTCGGCGATGGAACGAGCGGGCGGTGGTGGTGGACGATGCCGCCTACTCCCTCGCCGCAGTCGGGAAAGAAGCGATACCGGCATTGACGTCATTACTTGGTGCAAAAGACCCGTGGGTTGTGATCAATGCACTGTTCGCGCTCGGAGAAATCGGACCTGCCGCACGATACGCATTGCCGCAGGTGATCCGACTGCTCGAACACCCCAAACAACAGGTCGTTCGGCAAGCTTTGGACGCGCTCGGCGCGATCGGCGGTGACATTGGGGAAGCGCTACCGCAAATACACACGCTTCTCCAGGAAACAAATCCCAACTGGCAAAGTCCCGAAGTTGGTCGGGGCTGGACCGGACAAGATCAGGTACGTTTAAACGCCGTCCTTGCAATCCTGTCGTGCCTGAACGAACCCGCTAACCATGCTTCGATCGAATCGATATTGATCGCCTCCCTCGACGATCCAAACGGTTATGTCCCCGCGGTTGCCACCGAAGCGCTCGTGAGGTTGGGTTCAAAAACCGGGATCGAAGCATCCGTCCGCTATCTGCAGGACCGACGTTGGGATGACACACTAATTGGACGCGTCAAACCCTTCTAGATCGGTACCGGTTCTTCTTCGCTAGAAAGTAACCAACGAATCATTGGTAAGTGCTCACGACCCTGAAAGGTCTGACCCTCGACAAGGTACATGGGCACATTAAATACGCCTTCTGCTTCCAACGACGTACGGAGCGAGTCTAGTTCTGCTCGCATCGCGTCCGAGTCAAACGTCGAAGCGCCTGACGAAACTAGCGCGTCGCGAACGGACTGGGCGTCATCGAGGTCCATCAGCCCCGACCAAAAACCCGAAAATACGGTTTGCGCATAGTGGAGACCAACGCCCTCCCGATTGCCCCAGAGGAGCCCTAGCAACGACATTGTCGAGTCGACGCCACGATTATCCGCAATGAGCTCAATATTCTGCAGCTCGGCGTAACGCTTGAGATCGGCCCCGTAATACTCTGCCCGCACGCGCGCGTGTCGTTCACTGACGGTCTCTTCCCCCTCCTCCGCCTGCGAGAGGACCGATACCTCCGTTCGATACGGTAACAAAGCAAGGGGCACGCCGAGCTCCTCGGCCAGAGCCACGGTAGGCCCTAACGAAAGCCATGACAGCGCGTTCTTAAAGTCGATCACCAACCGAATCACGATTTTTTCTCTGGGAAGTGCTGATAGGCAATATCGGGCGGCGAACCATGCTTCCCACCCAAAATCCAACGAACCATCGGCAAATGTTCCCGTCCAAAGAATCGCTCACCATCAATCACGTATGTTGGCACGCCAAAAATTCCTGCTGGATGCAATGCGTCTTGTAATTGGTCGTGTAGCTCAAGACCGTCGCCCACCAAATATTCTCGAAAACCGCTTACAGCGCATCCGGATTCACCAAGCACTGTCTCAAGTACCGTCGGATCTTCAATATCCAGCTCACGCCGCCAGAATCGCTCAAAGATCCGATCCATATATGCCGTGAGCTGAGCGCTTCCATGATCTTTCGCCCACAGCATGCCAATGGATGCGCCAGACGAATCCCAAATCTTTTGGGGGCCGTAGAGGATCATGTCTTTCAGACGGGCATAACGCTTTGCATCCATGTAAGCGTAGCGAACGCCGTTCCACTGTCTCGGCGTTCGGTTGTCCTCAACCAGGTTGCCCTTGTCATCCGTTCGAGCCGAACCCAAGAAGCTCGGAATGTCGAGCGTTAAAGGACGCCAATCGATTTTGATCTGATAGTCACGCTCCAATTGAGCCGTCGGATCTTTGGCCAGATATGCGTACGGACTCTTGAAATCGAGGTAGACGATGAGCGGGTTATCCGAGATCAGCGGGTTCATGCAGCGCATGATAAGCTCGCTTGCTTCTCCGCGCGAACCAGTCGAACCAACAACGATGAGCTGGAAAGACGACGTCGATGAACTAAACCGCCAGGTCGAAATGGCGGGGCAAATGGGCGGTGACGACAGCGTCGCATTTCATCATGGCCGCGGCAAACTGACTGTGCGAGAACGGATCGCGCTACTCGAGGACCCTGGTACATTTCAGGAAATCGGAGCGATTGCCGGTACGGCGACCTGGGATGGCCAACAGGTCACCGGTTTGAAGCCTTCCAATACGATCATTGGCACTTGCCTGATCAACGGTCGAAAGATCGCTTTTTCCGGAGGCGACTTCACCATTCGGGGTGGAGCGTCGGATGCGGCTATCGGGAACAAAAGCCAGTACGCCGAACAATACGCGCTCGATACCCGGGTCCCGTACATCCGACTACTCGACGCGACCGGCGGCAGTGTCAAAACGTTTGAAAAAATTGGGCGAACGTATCTTCCCGGGAACTCAGGTACCAACATTTCTGCCGAGTTGCTACAACACGTACCGGTAGTTTCGGCCGTACTCGGATCCGTCGCAGGCCTCCCAGCCGTCCAAGCTTGCCTTTGTCACTTCAACGTCATGGTCAAAGGAACCAGTCAAGTATTTGTCGCGGGTCCAAAAGTCGTCGAGCAAGCGACCGGCCAAACCATCTCCAAAGAAGAACTCGGCGACGAACGGACACAACTGAAAAACGGCGTCATCATGAATCTAGCGGAGAGCGAGGCAGACGCCATTTCTCAAATCCGTCGGTTTCTCTCTTACCTACCAACAAGTGTGTGGGAAATCCCACCCGTTATCACTCCCAAGGATGATCCCGACCGGCGTGAAGAATCGCTCCTGTCGGTGGTCCCAAAAGATCGACGCAAAATCTACGAACCTCGCGACGTGATCCATGCCGTGGTCGATACTGAAAGCTTTTTTGAAATAGCGCCTTTCTACGGTCGTGCACGTGTAACCGGACTGGCTCGCGTCAACGGTATCGCGTGTGGCGTTATGGCCAACCATCCGAAATTTAACGGTGGTTCGATGGACATCGCTGCAGGTGAAAAGACCGTTCGTATTCTCGAACTTTGTGAGACATTTCATTTGCCCCTGGTTTACTTCGCTGACGAACCAGGATTTTCGGTCGGACCTGCCCAAGAAAAAATGGGTATCGTTCGCGCCGGCGCCCGCGTCGTAACAACGCTTGCCAGAACACAAACTCCCTATATTTGTTTCATTATGAGGCAACTCTACGGCGTCGCAGGAGGTTTGCACCAGCGCGGCGGTGCGGGACTGTACAGGCGGTACGCGTGGCCATCGACGCACGGAGGATCAATGCACATCGAAGGTGGTACGGCCATCGCCTACAAACGAGAGATCGAAAACGCGGACGATCCCGATGCCAAACGCGAGGAAATCGAAGCGCGACTGCAATCGATATCGTCGCCGTTCAGAAACGCCCACGCTTTCGGCGTTGAGGACATCATCGACCCGAGGGACACCCGACCCCTGCTCGTGGACTTTATCGCCGACGCTCAACGCGTTATCGCGAGTCAGCTGGGCCCGGTTTCAGGAAGCAGCTACCGTCCCTAGTCAGCGCGCGGCAGCATCACGATCAGTCGGATCGAGCCTTACGCGGATTGAATCAACTATCGACGACCGCGATTCAGGGGATCGAATGGCGATGCCGCCGACATATCCCTTACGGTCTCGGTTTGGTCCATGAGCTCATCAAAGGTCGCATCGGTTCCGAGCGAGATTCCCTGGTTCGTGTAAGTCTGAGACCGCGAATACCGACCGCCCGACGCGTGAATCGTATTCGCTGACGGCGCATCCTCACTGCACATGAGTAGGACAGCGGGCGTAACCAGCGCTGGATCCATTTCAGCCGGTGGTGGTCCATCAGCATCGAATCGCGATCCCGGAACACTTGCCGTCATCCGCGTTGCCGCACCCGGCGCCAAACAATTTACCCGAATATTGTGGGACGCTCCTTCAATCGCTAGAACGTTCATCAAGCCCAGCATCGCCATCTTAGCTGCACCGTAGTTGGCTTGACCGAAATTCCCAAAAATACCCGACGTTGAACTGGTAAAGACCACTCTGCCCCAATTCTTTTCGTACATGATCGGCCAAGCCGCTTTGGTGACGTACGCCGATCCACGCAAATGCACGTCGATGACCAAATCGAATTCATCAAGTGTCATGTTTTTGAATGACTTGTCTCGCAAGATTCCCGCGTTGTTGACGACAATATCCACGCTACCGAAGGCTGCTACCGCGTCATCAACGATGCTTTTCGCACCATCACGGTCTGATACCGACGCCTTGTTGGCAATGGCGACCCCTCCGGCAGCGGTGATTTCTTCGACGACGACGTCGGCCATATCGCTCGCACCAGCACCGTGCACACTACCACCAAGATCGTTAACGACAACCTTCGCTCCACGTTCAGCAAACGCCAATGCGTGGCAGCGTCCGAGACCGCCACCTGCCCCTGTGACAATGGCTACTTTGCCTTCAAAATCGCTCATACAACCCCCTTCCCTCTAACCGCGTTAGCGAATGTTATTTCAAACCATGTGCCGACAATGATACAAGTTCGTTATGCGCTTGAACGAAAAAGTTGTCGCCATCGTAGGGGCCGGGCAAACACCCGGAGAGACCATCGGCAATGGTCGTGCCGCGGCGATTCGTTTCGCACGAGAAGGCGCGCGTCTCATTCTGGCAGATCGCAACGTTGACTCAGCCGAGGAAACACGCGCCATGCTGAAAGCGGAAGGATTTGACGCCATGGTCGTGCATGCCGATGTCAATCGTGAATCCGACTGTGCCGGCATCTCCGCTGCGGCAGTGGAGCAGCACGGCAAACTCGACGTCCTCCATTACAACGTCGGCCGAAGCGAGGGGGACGCGGAAGTTGCCGCACTCGACGTCGAGCAGTGGGACGAGATCATGTCGATGAATCTGCGAGGATTTTACCTGTGTAGCAAACATGCGTTGGCGGTCATGCGACCGAAGAAGAGCGGCGTCGTTTTGTGTATATCATCCGCGGCCGCACTCGCGTCCGGTAGTAACATGACCTACAAAACGTCGAAAGCCGGCATGAACGCACTGGTTCAATCAATGGCGATTAACAACGGACCTTACGGAATTCGGGTCAACGCTATCATGCCGGGCCTTATGGATACGCCCATGGCCATCGAGCGTCGTGCGCGAGAACGAGGTGTCGAGCGGGACGTCATACGCGAAGAACGCGATCGTTCTGTTCCATTGCTTGGAAAAATGGGGACCGCTTGGGACGTGGCTAGTGCAGCCGTCTTTCTCGCTTCTGACGAGGCCAGTTACATTACCGGCGTCGCACTTGCCGTCGACGGTGGTGTCACAGCTCGAGTTGGTTAACGCGTCAATCGGTTACCGGTCTAAACACCGGGATGATGCCGCCGTCGGGTAAGCTCTCGAACGCCACTTCGACCTCCATCCCAACCTTGACTGCGTCCGGCGCCACGTCCACCAGATTGGTTGAAAGGCGCACCCCTTCTGCTACGTCGACCTGGGCTAAAACAATCGGCAATCGATCTTCGTGCCGAGGATGGTACGCCCGCCGTAACAGGCCGTGGCTGTATAAGGTGCCACGACCCGACGCATCGCGCCAAACGATCGACCGCGACCCACAGTGTTGGCAACGTTCGCGATAAGGAAACGTCCAAGTCCCACAATCGTCGCAGCACTGAAGGCGCAGTTTTCCTTCGGAAGCAGCTTCAAAAAATGGTGCGGTACGAGAACTGGGTTTAGGCAACCAGGATTCATCTTCGGATTGGCTCACGATGCGGTCTCCGGGGACAGCACCACGGTCGAATGGTAGTTCAACATGCCTCCGTTACCAGAACAGATAATGAGGTCGTTGGACGACTGCCGTTCACCCGCCTGACCACGGCCCTGGATAACCGCCTCCGAAACAGGTGTCATGCCCCACATGTAGTAACTCGATAACTCACCGCCGCCTGTATTTGTGGGCAGTGCGCCACCGGGGCCCAGACGGCCGTCTTCTACAAACGCACCACCCTCGCCCTTCTCGCAAAATCCGTAGTCTTCGAGCGTCACAAGAACCGTGTAGGTATAACAGTCGTAGAGTTGACACTGCGTAACCTCACCGAGACTAGCGTCCGCCATTGCTAGCGCTCGAGACGCACTTCGCGAACCCGGACCACGAATCGCCGAATCGGGCACGGTCTGGCCGGTGTCGTGGCGATGGCTTTGGGCAAAACCACGGATGTATACCGGTGGCTGCTGCCCATCCCTTGCCTGCTCGGCTGACGTAACAATCACGCAGATGGCACCGTTCGAAACAAGACAACAGTCGAGAACGTGAAACGGCTCCACTACCCACGGAGAATCGTGATAGTCGCTGAGCGTGATTGGCTCTCGTTTCGTCGCCCGTTCATTCAACCCCGCCCACGCCCGCTGGGATACTGCGATCTGACCCAATTGATCTCGAGTGGTCCCAAAGAGATCCATGTGACGTTGCGCCGCCATGGCAAACATTGGGATCGCACCGGTGAATCCGTAAAGACCCTGTAGCGAACTCAGAGCGTCACCGCCGAAACGCCGGCCGCCGGAATACGACGCGCCCGTGCGCTGTCCTTCGACCAAAGGCGCGTCGGCAAAAACGCATGCAACGTTTGTTGCGAGCCCGTTCGCCACGGCCATGGCCGCATACTGAATCATTTGCCCAGCGCTGGAACCGTAGCCCTGCATAAAAGTCAATAAATTCAACTCTTGAAGCCCGAGCGCCACATGCAGATGCAGGTCGAGCCCCCGGGTAATACCGCTATTAATCAGCAGCCCATCGAGTTCGGACTTATCGATCCCCGCGTCATCGATGGCGAGATAGACGGCTTCCGATGCTAAGTCGACGGTCGATCGGTACACCCGTCCCATCTCCGTCATACCAAGACCAGAAACTGCGGCGGTGCCGTTCATGGGATGATTCATGTTAAGTCCTTGTCAGTACGACCACGGGTATTTCGCGAACTGTGCGTTCTTGATATTCGTTGTAGCCTTCCCAGATGTTCGTCATCAGAGCCCACAAACGATTTCTTTCCTCACCGCTGGCCGTCGATGCTCGAGCAGAAAATAGATCGGCTTGCACCTGCACTTTGACGTCTGCGTGCGCGACCGAATTTTCATACCAAGACGGATGCAACGCATGGCCACCTTTTGACCCAACAATAATGTATGTCCCATTGTCCTCGCCATAAATCAGAGGAATTAAGTGCGCCGCTCCGGATTTTCGGCCGGTCGTCGTCAACAGCAGGGTCGGGACGCCGCACCACATGTGGCCTTCATCTCCACCCGTTGTTAGATAACGTTCTACGTGTTCGGTAATCCAACCCGGCATCGCTCGATCACTCACGGGTCATCCTCCACATCCGTATTGCTATCCTGCCGGAACAACGCCTCAAGCCTGGCTTTGGCGGCCGTATCCGGATCGATCGTCGCCTCGGGAGGATCGACACCATCTTCCGAGGTCTCTTCACCGCCAAAAAGGTCGCTCAATTCTTTACGCGCGCCCGCTTCTTTGACCCCGATTATCGAATCGTAAGTCCCTGCGGCTGGTCGAAAAAAATCA
>Ga0310124_10002358_pt1 | contig 12970 bp, 9 predicted proteins | sample CB11b_AW_Bot5_MG_FD_203507 | JGI IMG/M metagenome (GOLD analysis project Ga0310124, IMG submission 203507) | Marine microbial communities from Western Arctic Ocean, Canada - CB11b_AW_Bot5 | ecosystem: Environmental > Aquatic > Marine > Oceanic | place: Canada: Western Arctic Ocean | collected...
GAGGACTTGTCGACACCTGTTGTCGTGCTGATCACATGCTCGAAGAATCTGTTCGGTGAGAGCGGGCGTTCCTTCTCGAAGGGTTCGGTTGTATGCTGGCCAACCCGCAGACAACATTGAGGTATGCTCTGGCAATTGATACTGGCTAAGTGATCGCCGCAGCCGACCTGGCTTCATTCAGACACATGTGCACCTGATTGGATTCGAGTCCAGAGTTACAATCGACTTGTTGCCAGTATGCTTGCGACCTGCCAGAGCGTTAGGATCAACCCTCCGATTAATTATGTTAAGTGTGGACACTGATCGTAAATGGATATCCAATTTAAGAAGGACCTATCACGTGGAGAACGGCTTAAACGTGATTTGCGCCGCCCGAGCCCACTTTCGTTCGGCGCGTCAGCGGTAGTAGTGGCACTGATTGCGGCCGCGATATTTGGTCCCGGTTGGTTCAAATCCGCGTCGGAAGGTATCGGATCGGTGACTGAAGTTCACGACCTGACCAGGGCGTCGACCCTTCCAGAAGACGATCTCGAAGCACACCAGATCGTTCCATGGATGGATACTCAGACCCGGAAAATGATCAATGCGACGAGTCCGCTTGACTGGAAAGTTGTCAACTTCCGATACGGTCCCTGCGCCCCGAAAAATCTCGAGGCAATGTCTGCCGGTGCTTTCGTCGATTCGGTAACAAATGCCTGTGCCTCACTCTCCGATATCCAGGGACGCTATACGCGAGACTGCTTTATTGCCGCTAGCTGCAACATTCCTGAGTCAGCGAAAACCGAAATCAACGGAGTAATGACTCTGTTGTGGTCGGCTCAAGCAGACGCTGGATATGAACGGCCGTAAGCCGCGCAACAGAAACATCTTTCCAACAGGACCTCTTGAATGCCCTCCCTCGCAGGGAGAGGGGATCAATCACTACCCACCCTGCTCGGCCTTCCATTTGCGATAGAGATCAATCACAGCGTCATCGGGCGGATAGTAGAGTCCAGGCGTCTGATTTTCTTCGTCGAGCCGCCTGCGAATCCACTCTTCCAGGTCGTCGTACTCGATGGCCTTTAGAGCAATGTCAGGTGCCACAGCACTGGGGATTACAACCACTCCATCGTCATCAGCGACGATGTAGTCACCGGGGCGCACAAGAACACCGTCGACATTGACCGAATCGTTCGTTGAGTACGGCGTACCGACGCGAGTGCCGAGGTTTGACGTCTTGTCGAGCCCCCACATTCCGACACCGTAGTCCTTAACCGTGTGCATGTCACGGATGCCACCGTCGCAGACGAGCCCGTCGACCCCGCGTTGCTTCAGCCTGAGGAACTTGATATCGCCGCCGATCGACATCCGCTTGTTGCGCATCGATTCCATCACGATCACGTCGCCCGGGCCGGCCATCTCGAAGGCAGCGTATTCGGGCGATTCTTCGCCACCCGGCTTTTCGGCCATCGCATCGGGACGGGCCGGCACAAACCGCACTGTGATAGCCCGCGCCACCAGTCGCAGGCCGGGGTTCATCGTGCGCACGTTTGGCATATAGACGTAGTGTGGCTCGTAGCCGTTCCGGGCGAGCACGTCGACGACCGCCGTGGTGTTGACGCGCTTGAGTTTTTCGATTGTCGCCTTATCAAGGGTGTGGTCGGGCGTGGGCTGAATTACTGCCATATGGGGGTGCTATCTCCGGTGGCTCGAATCGCGGAAAGATGCCAATAGTACAGGGAGGTCGACAGCGACACCGCGAGGCTCAGACAGGTCAGTGGGCGTAACGTTCTAACCCCAGTCGCTCGCAAATCGGTCGATGATGAGAGCCGCATGTTTCGCGCCGAGCAGAAAATCCTCGACCGTGATGTTTTCGTTCGGGGCATGGATCCTGTGCGAGGGGTGGTCGATCCCCGATGTCGCAATTGGCATGCCCAGGGTATTGCCAAAGTCGAACATCGGGCCGGTCCCCGCCATATTCGGGGTCATTACAGGTTTACGCCCGTAAATCTCCTCCGCAGTTTCGGCAACCAGCTGGACCCAGGGTGAATCGAGATCGGTGCGATACGGGTTCACCGCCGCGATCAGTTCGACCTCGACATCGCTGAAACCGTGGCTGTCGAGGTGCGCGCGGAGTTTGTCGATTATGTCGTGGGGCCGTTGTTCAGGCACCAACCTGAAGTCCATCTTGGCGCTGGCTACGGCCGGCAGCACCGTCTTCATTCCTTCATCCTGATAGCCGGAGTCGAGTCCAGCGATGTTTGCGGTCGGCTGGAAAGTTAACTGCTTGCGCAGATCTTCGCCATCGAGTCCCTTCACAAATCCGCTCACACCGAACGTGTCGAGCCACTCCGGCGCGTCGTCGGGAAGAGCTTCAACTGCTGCTATGGCTTCAGCGCTGGGCTCGATGATCGCATCGTAAAAGCCGTCGATCAGAATCCGCTCGTCTTCGTCTTTGATCGTGGCCAACGCTCGCAATAGTCGCCATGCTGCCGACGGTAATATCGCTGCGTACGACGAGTGTGCGTCCCCCGAGAGCATACTCACGCTGAGTCCAACTCCGAGCACGCCCTTAAGCCCCAGGTACATGAACGGATCGTCGTTCAGATTTCGACCTCCACCCTCCCAGATGCAGGCATCAGCCCGAAAATCATCACCTCGTTCGGCGATCAGATCGGGAAGATTTATCGACCCCGATTCCTCTTCTCCTTCGCAGAACATTTTTATGTTGCAGGGAACGCCTCCACGCTCGTCTCTGAACGCCCTGATCGCCGCCAATCGGGCGCCGATGTTGCCCTTGTCATCGGACATCCCACGACCGTACAAACGATCGCCAACTCGGGTTGGTGTAAAGGGGTCGGTGTCCCAGAGATCGAGCGGATCGACCGGCTGGACATCGTAGTGACAGTAGAACAACAGTGTAGGGGCGGTTTCTGGGTTTTCCGAAGCGGGTAAAAAGCCGTAAACCGTTGGCAATCCGTCGTTCGGCACAGGCACGATTTCGGCTTCAAAACCGTTGCGTTCGAGAAACTCTTTCATCAGCCCCGGTGCTTTATCAAAGCCAAGTTTCTGCGCTGATATCGAAGGCTGTCGAACCAGTTCGAACAACTCTTCGATCGACTCATCAAGATGAGCATCAATATGCGAGTAAATATCTTTCATGCTTCTCCGCCAGTCTCCCGTGCTTTCAGTTCCAAATACGCCCAGTAGCGCGCCAGGCACATCAAGGTCACGCCATCCTCGATTTCCTGACTCGCCGCCATCGCAACGATTTCCTGCCGGGTCACGAGTTTGGCGTCGACAATACCTTCATTTAGCTGGGGAGTAATACCACCCGGTTCTATCTCAGGTAAATGCGCCAGCACTGTGTAAAACGTATCGCCTATGAACCCGGATATTGGAGTTTGTGACCCCAGAAGCACGGTGCTTTCAGCCGTCACTCCCGTTTCCTCCTCCAACTCCCGGCTCCCCGACTCAACAGCCGATTCACCGTCTTCAATCATTCCCGCGGGAAATTCCCACATGTACTTTTTCACCGGGTACCGATAAATCCTGATCAGTAGATATTGCCCCGAAGGAGTCACCGGAACGACCATCACGCCGCCGTTGCCGGAGTGAATGCGAGCCCACGAGTAGTTGCCGGGCTCGCCATCGGTACAAATCGTTTCGTCGTAGTAAAAATCGAACCACGGCGTCGGGTATACGAGGCGCTCTTTTTTAGTTTCTACGTGCGGAATGTCGTTGTATTCGGGCGTTTCTGACATCGACTACGCTGCCAAATTCGAATCAGGTAACGGCGTACCCGCTATGCGATTCAGTTCGAGTTGCACCAGAATCCACACCGCAGGCTGGATAAATATCCACAGCAGCCATAAAAGTACTGCTGGATACTCCTTCTCAAACGCCTTGTCCGCGGCCGAGGCATGCTTCCACATGGCCCACAGATTTAGGAAAGGTACCACCATCAGAATTGTCCATACTAGCGAGTTGGTTCGCTGGCTATTGAATTTGGTCATTTCTTCAAGAGTCGAGTAGTACCAGTAGAACCCGTATAGACCGAATGTCAGTACCCACACCACGACTTGAAATACCAGGCTGCGTCCTTTGATCATTGCGTTCCTCGTCTCAAAAGGCCGCCAGGCAATTAGGTTGCTTCTTCGAATCAGCCCGGACATTAGCACATACCGGTACGCAACTTACGAAAGAGCTACTCAGCCGCCCCCGGCATACCCGGCTCAAGTGGCTGCGAATCTTGCGGGTAGCCCCCGGCCAGGAAACCGCCATCGACCGTTATCGTCTGGCCGTTCACGTACTCTCCAAGATCTGACGCCAGAAACACGCAAGCTCCAGCGATGTCTTTCGGCAATCCGCCACGCCTGCTCGGGATGAATCCGAGGGCTGAGCCCAGATACTCATCGTTTCCTCTCCCCGACTCCTGATCCTCCGGCAGCACCCGACTATCGATGTAGCCCGGCGCAACGCAGTTGGCTGTAATCCCTTTGCCGGCAAGATCGTGTGCCATCGAAAGCACCATGCGGTTCAGTCCGGCCTTCACGATGCCGTACACCCCGTCGTGGGGCCACGCACGATAGCTGTGGACGCTACTGATGTTGATGATGCTGCCGCCATGGCCGTGCTCGATCATACGGTTGGCAACGCTCTGAGCCATGAACAGGTAACCCTTCAAGGCGTGACCCACTAGATGATCCCAGAACTCCTCGGTGATCTCCGTGAAGTGCATGTCACGGGAAGCGACGGCGTTGTTTACTAATATGTCGATTCGACCGTGCTCAGCGACGAACTCATCGAGCATCCGTGTTCGGTCATCAGCATTGCCAACGTCGGCCTGATGCCACGATGCCTTCTGGCCAAGCGATTCGACCGCAGCAATGGCCTTGTCGGCTTCGGTGTCACGGACGACATCGTTAATACCAACGTCGGCACCGTGCTCGGCAAAAAGCTGCGCAATGCCAGCTCCGATGCCGCGGCGCGAACCCGTGATAAGTGCCTTTTTACCTTCGAGAAGTTTTGTGGTCATGGTTCATTCGATCCGTTCCAAACGCCCTAGTCCTGCATTGTTTTCGAAGCGATCATGCCGCCATCGACAAGAATCGTCTCGCCGTTTACGTACTGCCCCAACTCAGAAGTGAGGTACAAAACTGCGTTCGCTATGTCACTTGGAAGTCCACCCTTTGCTGCGGGCAGGTGCGAAGTAAATCGTGAAGGGTCGTGTGGCGCTCCATCAATCACGTCATCATCGTCGGCATCTGGTAATCGGTTAGATATTGCACCCGGAGCGATGCAGTTTGCGTTGATGTTGTGGCCTTTAAGGTCGATTGCAAATCCCTTCACCATTCGGCGAAGTCCCGCCTTCGCTGTTCCGTAGGCGGTCCATTTCTCAATAGCGGTGTACGCATGAACGCTGGCGAGACAAACGATGCTGCCCCCAGTGCCCTGCGCAATCATCTCTTTAGCGGCACGTTGGGCGGCAAAAAAGTAGCCCTTCAGCGAAAGGTCCATCATGCGGTCCCAGAACACTTCATCGGTGTCTAAAAGCGGACGTGACTGATCGGGGAAAATGGCGTTGTTGACCAAAATGTCTATTTGGCCATGCTCGGCGAGAAACGAGTCGATGACACCGTTGATTCCTGCCACTGTGCTCACGTCGCCAGCATGAAACGTGCCTTTGACCCCACGATTGCTAACTAATTCGGCGGCTCGCTGCGATACGTCATCATCGACAATATCGTTGATCCCAACGTCGGCTCCCTCGTTCGCCAGCGTTAGCGCAATTCCCCGGCCAATGCCTTTTCGTGCCCCTGTGATCAGCGCCTTTTTACCGTCAAGCAAACCCATTAGTAGCCTCCGAATTCGGGATTAGAAATATTCTGGTGCCGATCTTAGCTGTAGTTGGACTGCTTCGTGCGGGGATTGCGACCGCGCTATCCGAGTTCGTCAGCGAACTTTGGCAGTTACTTCGGTCTGGGCTTTGCTTGCTGCCGCGTTTTTCGCCGATTCCAGATCCGGTACGGGGTACTCGAATGCTGCCCCGTCTGCTGCCCCTGAGGCAAAAACCAGAACGGCGTCACGAACCGGCATCCCAAGCTTCTCAAGCACCAGCGCATACCCGGCAAGCTGGGGTTCGTATCCGGCAGCGCGCTTTTCCAAATCTGCCCCTTGAACCTGATCAGTTTTGTAGTCGACGATCGTTACGGTGCCATCATCGTTTCGCACAACAAGGTCGATATAGCCTTCGACCTCTACGCCCTCAGATATCTCGGCTGCCACCCACGCTTCTCGCCAGCTGTTGTTCGCCGTCGCACGCGCAATCGTCGGACTCGCCAACGTATTGCGAACGGCCTGCGCTATCTCATCGCTGCTATCTGGAACTTCATGTGCATATGCTGCCGATCGCACGAGTTCGTCCAGATCAGTAAGATCGGCGAAATCAACATCTTGCAAAACCGCGTGAACCGCCGATCCGAATTTAGTGCCACCGCGACCTTTTTCATCGGGATTCAGCTCGGTCGATTCCATGCTGTCTTCGGGCTTGGGCGGAATCTTGAACATCGTATGGTCGGCGAGCTTCGACGGCGTCACGTAGCCTCGATTTGAAGCTGTTTCCACAGTCTGTTCCAGAGCACCAATCCAATTTTCACGGTCGGATGTCGAGTATTCGGCAACACCAACGTCAACCGTTGAATCGTCATCGCCCGTTACTCTCACGCCACCGAATTCAACCTCGAATGCTTCAACTGAAATACCTTCCGATTCGATCAGGCCCGCGATCGTTGCCGAAGGACTCGGGCTCGTGGATGTTGGTTTTTCTGACATTGGTCGGTGCAGACTTACGGCAAGGTGTTCCCTTGCTCTTGTCGCTCCAACGTAGATCAACCGAATCGTCTCGGCTTTCCCAGCCGCATCATCCTCTTTCGCTTTATCGGTGAAGTTCTCTGTCGATAGGCCAAGTTTTTCCGAACCCAGTCGCACTGCGAGCGAGGGTGTTCCAGCCTGCTCACCGAAGATGGAGTGATTCTGCCGATTCGGTCGCCTGCCCTGCAAACCCATCAGAGCCACAATTGGAAATTCGAGTCCCTTCGAGGCGTGAATTGTCATTACTCGAACAGCGTTTATATCGCTGTTTGCAAACGCACCTTCGGCCACTCGAACGTTCTCTTCTGCCTGCCTTGTTAACCACCGCACAAACTCACGCAACGAACCTGTTCCAGATCGTCGGAGCTTGCGTGACATCTCAACAAAAAGATCGAGCAAACGTTCTCTATCACCGGCCGGATCCATCAGTGCCGCCAATTCCCGAATTCGACGTTTCCTGATGAACCATTCGATCAGATAGGGAGTCGACCACATTTGGCGGTGCGCATGAAATTCGGCCAGCCCTGTTAGCGCCAATCCAACACGCCGAGCACCCGATCCCTGGCTGAACTGCTCAAGATCAATTGGTTCATTTCCATACTCGAATTTGAGTTTTAGTTGAGCCCATTCGAATAAGTCTTGGTCCGAACATCCCCACACGCTCGATTTTAGGGAGGCAACAATCGCTACCTGATCGGTCGGATCATCGATGGCCGCCAGATTATTGCCGAGTTCCTGGAACACCTGCGATTCAAATACCGGAGATTGTCCTTCAAGCACATACGGCACGCCATGTTTGACGAATGCTGCTTCTAGTGCGGGAAGTGCGGTCCGGCGCGGCATCAAGACACAAAGATCACGATAGTTAGATTGAGAACAGATTTCATCTCGATCTTCCAGCATCCAGTTTCCCGCTCCGATACTCATCGCAAATTGAGCCACATCTTCGGCTTCGGCAGCACGGGCTCCATCGACGTCGATGTGATCACCGTTACCCATCATCATTACCCGAGGTTTGCCCTTTTCAGCACTGGGGCCCGCTGATCGACTCGCGTCAAAACGTTCATATTCAGCCTGATCCGGATCTGGATCCGAGCCGTCAGGGCCGTTCATCCACGGTTCGAATACGGTGTTTACCCAGTCGAGTATTTCCGGCCTGGAGCGATAGTTGGTGGAGAGCGAGAGCGGTTCAGCTTTCAACGAATCGACCAGATGCTTTAACTGCTTCAGGTCGGCTCGACGGAATCGGTAAATCGACTGTTTAGGATCTCCAACGATGAAAAGTGCACCGGGATTCGAAACACCGCTTCCGGCCCGATCGGAAAGTAGAATCGCCAGTTTAAGTTGCAGAGGGTCAGTGTCCTGAAACTCGTCGATCAAGACATGGCTGTATCGCGCCTGGAAATACTGACGAGCCTCAGCACTCTCTGTAAGCAGCTGACATGAAAGAACCAACAAATCCTGGAATTCGAGGGTGCCCGATTTCCGGCGTTTTTCCGCATAACCAGTCACCATTTCAGCAACCGAGTTCACTAACGAAACGACCACACCAGCACCAAGTGCAGCTTTAGCAGTACTGATCGACGTCAATGCAGCCTTCAGGTTCGCTTTTATTTCCCTGAGGCTGTTATCGCCCGATGCAAGTAAATTCCAGTTCTTTTGGTTCCCGCTGGTGGCGTTGAATTTTGGCAACTGAGTAAGCACCAACAGTTGCTCTTCAGTCGATCCATCGTCAAGCGCCTGTTCGATCCACGAAAGAGTTAGCGCTACCTCGGCATCGAGTATCTTGAACATCAGGTCGTCGGTGTTACTACAGTACTCTTTCAAGTTCAGTGCGATTGAAAGATCGGCTTTGATAGAAAGCAACGAATCTTCAGCACTTATCGAATTTGTCGGGGCAGCCAATAGCCCCATTCCCTGGATAAGGTCGTAGCTGGCATGAAATTCACTCGCCAGATCTCGCAGATTCTTGAACGGTGTGACCAGTCCATGTCTCTGGGCGGCTAGAACCGCGTTCGAAAATTCAGGGTTTTCTAGAGTGTCTTCCAGCCACTCATCCCATTCCTGCTGGAACAGCTCGACGCCCTGCACTTCATCAATCAGTTCGAACACAGGAGGTAGTCCAACATCTAGCGGGCGCTCTCGGAGCAGGCTTTGCGCAAAGCTGTGGATAGTTCCGATAAAAGCACTATCGATTGAAGTCAGAGCCGAGGAAAATACTGCTTGTCCTTGCACATTTGAATCCCGCCGCGCCTCGTCCAGCCGAATTTCCAGTTCTGCTCGAACACGTTGCCGTAGCTCTGATGCTGCAGCGATCGTGAACGTTATCGCCGCTATGTTTTCTGGCTTAACCGCGCCATGAGTAACAAGGCTGACTATTCGCCTGACCAGAGCTCTGGTTTTACCGGTTCCGGCACCTGCGTCGACATAGAGAGTTTCATCAAGCGAACCACTGGCAGCGCCAGTAATTCGTTCATATTCGGTCGAAAGGTTGGTCATCGATCACCCTCCGCAAGCTCTCGGTAATTTTCTAAAGCTGGATCAGAATTTTTCTTGCTTTCCCAGAGCCGAGATTTACTGCGAGGGCACACCCGTTCGTACTCGCAGTAGGCGCAGCTTTCAAATGAACGCCCTCGTCCCGGAATCGATGTCGCCCCTCCCGGACGAGCCGGAAATACACCGCCATCAATACCTTCAATGATGGTTTCAACAACCTCAGCAAGCGCCGATTCGGCATGATCCTTCTCGTATTTATCCGGCGAGGGCTTGAACTCATCGTTGCCAGATTCGCGAACGAACCAATAGGCAGCAGAAATATCGGCATCTGCGTGCTTTTCGGCAATCGCCTTCGAGTAGATCGGTAGTTGGAGCTTGGTGCCTCTCTTCGTCGGGTCTCTATCGAGACCGCTATACGGAACGTTGCTACCGGATTTGTAGTCGTAGATGATGACGCGTCTACCGTCGTCCGAGATATCTACGCGGTCGACCTGCCCACTAAATTTCACCGAATGCCCCGATGCAGTTCGCACTTCGATCGCCGGGGTTTCGTCGTCTCGACCAAACGAATACTCGGCCTCGATCTGGCGCATCCCGGTATCCCCAATAACTATCGGTTCTCTCCGCAACCACTGCCGCAAAACTAACCATGCGCGAGTCTGTTCAATTCTCCACGCACCGTCCGACCTGCCGGGTGTTTCTTCTTTCAACAACTCAATATGTTTTTCAACCACGGCTTTCATGCGGTCTTCTTGAGATTGCCGATCTGGCTGTTCGCTGACGAATTCATCGCCCATGCGCCAGAGAGAAAATTCCTCAAGAACGGCGTGGATAAGGCTCCCGAAGGCGATAGGGTCAAGTCCGATCTCAACTTCCGGAGATTCGGTCGGAGCGATGCGCAACCTCCTCGAGAGGAAGTATCTGTAAGGACAGGCGGCATAAGTCTCGAATGCAGTGGCCGATCCGACTGTCTCCCCGAGTTCCGATTCAACGCCTGCAAGATCGATCTTCCCGTCATATAGAGTCCATTCTGAGTCGTCACGCGCCATCTCAAATCGCACTGAATCCGAAAACGATTGACTACCTTGAACCAGCGGAAACTGCAAAATTTCGTCCCTGCCACCTTGCCAACTCTGGGCAGTGAGGACATCGAAGTCGTGAGTATCGCTGGCATGCTCGAATGACCCTAGAGAAGATCCTCTGCCTCGAACAATCTTCACCCCGCTATATTCCGACTTGAGCAAATCCCCAGCTTGTAGCAAGTTTTCACCCGAAACCTGTCGGGCAGCCTCCAAAAACCACCGTGCTGGTCCCTGCTCTCTCGATTCGCCCGGAACACCGCTCGGCCAGTACAAGAACACCTGCCTGGCACTTTCTAGCACCGAAACGAACGACTGTTCGCTTTCCTCAACCCTCCGTTCGATCGTTGTGAGGTACGACCCGTCAGGATCGATCTCCCTCTTCACCGGATCGGGCAATAACGGGTCTGACAGACCCGCACTTGGGTAACGCCCTTCCGACATTCCCAGTACGAAAACCGTATCGAAAGGACAGCCAGCTGCGGTCCAGACCGGCCCTACGTAAACACCCAAACCCAGTGATTTCAGCCCTGCAGATCGTCGGTCCAACTGTTCACGAAGCACGCCGGCACAGTGGGCGTAAGTTGGAAGTTTCGATCCGGGAGTTTCAAGCGATTCAAGCTTCTCGATCAGACTGAACAACCGGCCTGTTCGTGAAGTACGAGATTCTTTCTGCGCATCGTCGCTGCTCGTCAAAAGATAATCGTCGACCATCGCACGCAGCCACTTGCCGAAGCCCAACCACGAGTCCTCCGCTATAGATGGTTTCCGTTCAGCAAGACCCGCAACGAAATCCTTCAGTCGATCGGCGTATCGGGCGTCCGACCTCGCAGCCTCAACCTCGTTCGCCCTGCCCTCATCCAGTCGATCCGATCTTTCGGCGTGCCTGACGATGTTTCTTGCGTAGCGGTTCAGACGTGGCGTCCAGCTGTCATTGACCGACGATGTAACGCCGGCGGTTCTCGAAATGGCATCCCATCTCGAAGCTGGAACTACCAAATCGTCTTTAGGATCCTTCACAGGCGCGCTCGAAAGCCATGCGGTCAGGTCGAGTCGACTAAAATCGTTCTCAAATATGTCCAGTAAACCCGTGACGAACTGGCCTTCCGGGGCATCCGATAAGGCTGTGCGATCGGGCCCTGAAACCGGAATGTCTGCCAGCTCCAACGCCTCGGCAATTCGGCTGGCGTAGCTGTCGTCTTCGAATACCACCGCCATCTGCGCAAAACGCTTTCCGCTTCGAGCAAGTTCGACGATTTCTCGGACGACGCTTCGAACTTCCTGCGCAACGTCCGGGACTCCGGTCGGCTTCAGTCGGTGCGTATCTTCGGCGGGATGATGGGGCAGTTCTATTTCAGGCGGAGATCCAACGATCGAAACAGTTACCGCCCCGGGAATTCCAGCCAATGCTTCGAACAGTGGGCGTTGGACCGGAGCCACAACCGACGCCTCAACGAGCAACACCGTGCCGAGTGCCTTGATGCGCCCAAGGTGATCGTGATCGTCACCCTGAATGTACTCGGCCGCTCGCTCGGCTACTTGAGAGCCTCTTCGATATCCGCTGGCGAGTTCCATGTACTTGTTGAAGCGAGCGATGAGTTCCCGCTGTACTTCATTTTGGCCAGCGATCTGTTCGAGTTGGTGTGGCTCAAGCAGTTCCAGCCCTCGAAACGTTGAGTGGAGCGCAGATTGCAGCTGCGGCGATACATCAGTGCCACCCAACCGTTGGCCGAGCGTTACGTCACGGGCCGACTCGAATACGAACTCCGAGGCCTGAAGATCGTGAAGCCGTCGTTCTTTGAAATCTCGACCTGCCAGATGCTCAGCGATATCCTCTAGTCGCTTGAAATCGACGTTGAAAAGTCCATCTTTGGCAAGCGCCCGCCGAATGTAAAACGAAGCCTGGTTGGTGGGCGTTACGACTGTAATTCGTTCGAGTTCCCGCTCTTCACGAACCCCATCGATAAGCCGACGCAGCACCCGGTCTATACGTTCGTTACGACCCGCAAATTCGATCTGGCTACTCATGGACAAATCATCGGCCTTCCCTCCTTCGAGAGGGACTGAGGAGCCACGTCCAAGACATGCGAGCCCAAGTACGGCCTCGGCACGCCCGGCTCTAACGAGACTGCAGCTCGCGACCAAGGGCGAACGCCCGCCCGGAGCAAACGAAAAACGCGCGACCAAGTCGTCCGACGACGCCCGGAGCAAACGGTTCTCCCCCGAAATGGGGAAGTTAGAGGGGGAGACTGCAGCTCGCGACCAAGGGCGAATGCCCGCCCGGAGCAAACGAAAAACGCCGGATCTTTGCTGGAATTGCGGGAGTTGCTACGTGTTCTCATGTGATCTGCAGGTGGGCTTGCTTTGCTCATACGCAGGTTAATAGGAACGGGCGCCGAATAGCCAGAGACCGCGGCAGAAAAAATGGCGCCCCCGGCGAGACTCGAACTCACGCTCCCGGCTTCGGAGGCCGGTGCTCTATCCAACTGAGCTACGGGGGCTATGGTCGAATTCTAGTTCAAATACTAGATTTATTACCTGTC
>Ga0310124_10002359_pt1 | contig 12965 bp, 9 predicted proteins | sample CB11b_AW_Bot5_MG_FD_203507 | JGI IMG/M metagenome (GOLD analysis project Ga0310124, IMG submission 203507) | Marine microbial communities from Western Arctic Ocean, Canada - CB11b_AW_Bot5 | ecosystem: Environmental > Aquatic > Marine > Oceanic | place: Canada: Western Arctic Ocean | collected...
CCAGGCATTGAGCCGGTAGGGCTGAAGGCTGGCGTGGGCTCCAAACGTCATGCCCCCGGGCACCTGGCCGGGAACAGGTTGAGTCGCCCAGGGTGCCGGCTGGATGCCTGGTGCCTGGACGATTCCCATCGGATTGCCCGTCTGCAGCACGGGCATCGTCATCCACGTCGTACCCGACGCGCTCGGGGGAGCTCCCATCATCGGAGCCGGGTCATAAACCGGAGCATAGACTGGGGTGTTGATCCCGGCCTGGAACGGCACCGGCACGTAGCTCGGAACCACCCCGCCTGGAATCGTGCCCGGGGCCGCCATCGGCATCACCGAGGTCGGGTAGGCCGGGTAGGCCGCAGGAGACTGGGCACGGACGACCGTGTCGACCAACAGAAGGGGATCAGCCGCCAGGGCCGCACTCGGGACGACCAGGCAGAACGAAACGAGAGCCTTGAAGGGCGCAGTCACTATCGCACCTGCAGAACGCGGGAGTTGGATGGGAGAGAATGAGGAGAGCGAGCGGGAATTGTCTCGATGTCGCCCAGTGCGTCAACACCAGAATGCACTCATTCCTCGCCCCGGACTCCCCGAGGTTTCACCCCTCGAAGCCGTCACTTCAGTTGCGCCGCAGCTTGGTCTAGAATGCGGTCCCAGGAGGTCGCCTGCAGCGCGGTCCTCTGTGCAGCTGTCAGCTCGGGCAACAGGCGATGTCGAAGCGGATCACGGTCATCGGCGGCGGAGCGATGGGGACCGCCTGCGCCATCGTCCTGGCCGAGAACCCCGAACAACAGGTCGCACTCTGGGCCCGCAGCAGCGATCACGCTGCCGATATGGCGTCGTCGAGGGAGAACAAGAGACTGCTGCCGGGGATCACGATCCCCGATCCGATCGAAGTCACCTCCGACATCGAAGCGGCCGTCACAGACAGCGACCTGCTGGTGATGGCCGTCCCCACCGCATTCCTCAGGGAATGCCTCAACGACATCGCAGGGGCACTCACCGACGACCGGCCGGTGGTCAGCGTCATCAAGGGGATCGAAAACGAGACGTTTCAGCGGCCCAGCGAGATCATCGGCGAAGTGCTCGGCAGCCGGGCCGTGGTTTCGCTGAGTGGGCCGAGTCACGCCGAGGAAATCACCCGCAGGCTGCCGGCGACCGTCGTCGCTGCCAGCGGAGACCTGGCACTGGCCAGGAGCGTTCAGCAGACCTTCACCACCGACCGGTTTCGGGTCTACACCAACGTCGACATCATCGGAGTCGAACTCGCCGCGGCTCTCAAGAACGTGATCGCCATCGCCGCCGGCATCTGCGACGGACTCGGCTACGGCGACAACGCCAAGAGCGCACTGATGACCCGCGGGCTCGTAGAAATGACCCGCTTCGGAACCTCGCTGGGCGCAGAACCCCAGACGTTCGCCGGACTGGCCGGCATGGGAGACCTGATCACCACCTGTGCCAGCCCCTACAGCCGCAACCGCAAGGTCGGCGAGAGACTCGGAGCCGGCGAGACTCTCGAACAGATCCTTGAGAGCATGGATGCGGTGGCCGAGGGGGTCTGGACCACCCGCAGCGTGCACGAGCTGGCCGAGCAGCAGGGGATCGAGATGCCGATCACCGCTGAGGTGTTTCGCGTGCTGTTCGAAGGCAAGCAGGCGGTCGAGGCGACCGATTCGCTGATGATGCGGCCGCCCCGCGACGAATAGCCTGCCCCGCCTGCCCCGCCTGCCCCGCCTGCCCCGCTAACTCCGCCGGCTGACGCTCTGCCAGGCACAGATCGCGTCGTACACCGCCCCCACGTCGTGCACCCGGATGATCTCGACCCCCTGCTCGGCCAACGCCACGGCCACTCCGATCGTCCCGGCCAGCCGCTCCTCGACCTGCCGCCCCAGCAGCTTCGAAAGAAACCGCTTGCGCGAATGACCGACCAGCAGCGGGCGATCGGCACGATGCAATCGATCGATCGAAGAGAGCAATTCGAGATTGTCGGAGGCGGTCTTGCCAAAACCGATCCCCGGATCCAGCACCACCCGCTCGGCACTCAGACCCGACGTGACCAGGTGATCGAGTCGACTCTCGAGATAACTCGCCACCTCCTCGACCACGTCTTCATAGACCGGGTCATCCTGCATCGTCTGCGGAGTGCCCCGCATGTGCATGCAGACGACCGCCACGTCCAACTCGACACACGTCGCCACCATCTCGGCATCGGCACAGAGACCCGAGACATCATTCACCACGCTCGCCCCGGCCTCGACCGCAGCCCGAGCCACCTCCGCCTTCATCGTGTCGATCGACACCGGCACATCCACCTCTGCAGCCACCGCCTCGACCACCGGTACCACCCGCCGCAATTCTTCGTCATTGTCGACCGGGTTCGCTCCGGGCCGAGTCGATTCGCCACCCACGTCGATCATCGCCGCACCGGCTGTGACCATTTCGCGAGCCCGCTCGACCGCCGACTCGATCGTGACGTACTCCCCGCCGTCGGAAAAACTGTCGGGGGTCACGTTCAGGATCCCCATCAACCACGGGTTGCCGCCCAGGACACGCGTCGTGTTCCCGATCCGCCAGGTCCGACCACCAGCCTCGTCTCCCACTCCACTCACCGTCGAATCTCCCGCAGGCCACCCCCCACCACATCAAACACGAACACCCGCCGACGAGGGAACAGCTCCAGCACCCGCGACATCGGCACCACTTTTGGAATGTAGCGGCCCACCAGCACATGACTGTCGAGCCCCGGGTCGTTGACGACCAGGTCGATGTGTCGATCGGCCGGATCAGGCTTGACCAGTACCAACGCCCTGTCATTTCGGGTTCGCAACGCGACCCGCTTGTGGAACTCGGCATGCCGGGCCCGGGCAAACCCGACCTCGCCAACCGCCAGGTCGATCCGCGAAGGAGACCAGACCGGTGCAAACTCGAGATAGGACGTCATCGGTGTGACCAGCAGCAGCCCGGTCCAGGCCACCGCCAGGCCCACGCGGCCAACACGCAATGCCACCTGCCACAGACCCACCGTCACGCCGGCCACCAAAAGGCACCACAACGGAGCACTCTCGAACACGTAATGCCAGTTCATGATCCCCGCATACCAGTAGGGAACGTGTGCCAGGTGCAGACAGAGGATCGCCAGCACGATCGGCCACCAGCGGCTCCCCGGAATCGGAACCGCTCCCAGCAGATAACCGGCCAGCAAGACCACCCCCGTCATCATCAGTGCGACCAGCCCGACGGTCCACTTGCCCGATTCCGTCAGGCGATTGACCACGTTGCGTGAAGCCAACCGTGCATCGAGATTTTCGGCCCAGCGGTCGTAGTGCTCGAGCACCCGCCCACGTGCCGCGGCGTCCATCTCGGCAATCCGACTCTCGCCACGCTCGACGTTGCCGAATCCGTAGACGTGGCGAGGCGTGTAGGTGTCGGTGAAGACCTGGTAGGGCGTCCTCGACCAGTCTCCGGTCACCTGGTGGTTGTACCAGCCCATCACCATCAGTCCCAGCAGTACCGGGAGACCGACGCACGCCACCCGAGTCTGACGCCCACCCTGCCACTGGCCGCCGTCTCCTCGAATCCACCAAAACGCCAACCAGCATCCAAACGGCAGTCCCACCGCGGCGGCCGTCAGTGGGCGACACAGCATCGCCAGGGCCAGGCCCGCTCCGGCCAACAACCCCCACCCCACGATCCCCGTTCGCTGCAGTCTCAGGAACGAGTACACAAACACCCCCAGTCCGGCCAGCGTCGGATGGTGAGACAGCAGCAGGTTGCTGAACAGGGCCATTCCCGGTGCGAGGGACGTCAGCAGCCCCGAGAGCAGCCCGACCCCGTTGCCAACCAGCTCGCGGCCGATCCCCACCACCGCGATGGCCGTCAGCACACCGGCCAGGTAATGACCCCAGACCGGCTTCCCCCACGCCACAAACGGTGCCATCCACGCACCCACACCCGGAAAGTACCGGCTGGCGAAAACTCCCTCGTGGTTCAGCACGTGCATCTGATCAAACAGCGGCCGGGCCTCTCGATGCGGACTGGCGGTCCACTCGCCGGAAACAAACGTGCGGGCCTGAAACAGGTAGCTGTACTCGTCGTGAAAACCCGGTGGCAGGCTGCCGAGACTTGAAGTGCCAGGACCCGCGACCGGCCGCGAGACCACGAGCAGGCTGGTCCCCAGCGAGAGTGCAGCGACGACGAGCACCGAGAGCCACACTCCCAGGCCACCCTGGCCCGCAGGCGTCGACCACCATCGAGACAGCCGGACTCCCCAACTCCCGGTCTGCAGCACGCGTCCGAACCGCCACGGAGCCAACAACACTCCCAGCACCAACCACAACAGGCACGGCGCGGTATCGATATTGATCCCGACCAGGGCCGTCTCGAGCAGGCCGCCCGGGGCAGTCTGCCAATCCGAGATTTCGACCCCGAGCACGAACGCCAGCCCGACCAGCCAGGCGACCCACCAGGCCGCCCAGGGCTTCCAGGCCGCCTCGCGCGCTGTCGAATCGCTCATCAGCAGCCCATTGGCAAGTTCGGAAAGAACCCGGTGCGACTTCGACGGGGAACGCACCAGCACCCTGTGAGCATCGCTTGACGCTCTCGATCAACGCCCTTCATACTCGATTTCCACACCCGGGTGGACGAACATGGAGCGGACCACGCCCCCCATGTTCCCGGGACCATCTTAGCCGGGATCAGCTCGCTGACGAAACAGGAGTCATCGTGAAACGCGTCGCTCTGGTCACCGGGCTCTCGGGACAGGACGGATCGTACCTCGCCGAGCTGCTGCTCGATCGAGACTACGACGTGCATGGACTGGTGCCCTATGGGCGGCGGGAACTGTGCAGCCCACGCTGCCAACTGCATTACGGGGACCTCACCGATGCCTCGCGGCTGGCCGCCGTCTGCAACGAGGTGGCTCCCGACGAAGTCTACAATCTCGGTGCCCAGAGCCACGTGCGGGTCTCCTTCGACCTGCCCGTCCACACCGCCGACGTCACCGGTCTGGGAACACTCAGGGTGCTCGAAGCGATCCGGCAGCACACCACGGCAACCGGTCGCCAACCCCGCTTCTACCAAGCATCCTCCAGCGAGATGTTCGGCAACGCCGCCTCGCCCCAGGACGAAGCCACGCCCTTTCACCCCCGCAGCCCCTACGCCTGTGCCAAGGTTTACGCCTACTGGCAAACGGTCAACTACCGCGAAGCCTACGGCCTGTTCGCCTCAAACGGGATCCTGTTCAACCACGAATCGCCCAGACGCGGCGAACACTTCGTGACCCGAAAAATCACCCTCGCCGCAGCACGCATCAAGCTGGGACTCCAGGACCGACTCGCGCTGGGCAACATCGACGCGCGACGCGACTGGGGCTTCGCCGGTGACTACGTCGAAGCCATGTGGCTGATGCTCCAGCACGACGAACCCGACGACTTCGTCATCGCCACCGGAGAAACACACTCGGTCCGTGAATTCCTCGAAGCGAGCTTCGGATCCCTCGACCTCGATTACAACGACCACGTCGAAATCGATCCGCAGCTGTTTCGGCCGACCGAGGTCGACGCGCTCAGCGGCGATGCGGCCAAGGCGCGTCGCGTGCTGGGCTGGGAACCCCGGGTCAGCTTCGCCGAACTCGCTCAGATGATGACCGAACACGACCTCCAGGAAACCCGGGCCCAGGCCGCAGGCCTCACCAGCGACACCACCTCCTGATTCCTGCCCGCTTACAGCTCTTCTCCTCGCCCTCCTTCTCACCGAGCCCCCCCATGCCCGACCCGCTCGCTGGACAAACTGCCTGGATCACCGGTTCCTCGAGAGGCCTCGGCCGGGTGATGGCCGAGGAGCTGGTCCGACTGGGCGCCAACGTGGCCGTACACGGCACCCGGCAAGACAGCCCCAGGACGTTTGGCGAGGGTGAGTCGATGGACCAGGTGGCCCAGGAGATCGCCGAGGCCGGCTCGGGTCATACGATGGCCTGCTGGTGCGATGTCACAGATGAGCAGGAAATCTCGCGGGTGGCCGGGGAGGTCCGCGAGCACTTCGGGCAGATCGACATTCTGGTGTGCTGCGCCGGAGGCGACATCGGGGCCGGAGGGACGGGTGTGGGCAAGGGCGGTCGACCCGAAAACGACGATTGCCTGAATATCTCGCTGGATGACTACCAGAGCGTGATGGACCGCAACCTCCTGGGCAGTATCCTCTGCTGCCGCGAGGTGGCTCCGCAGATGATCGAACGCAACTCCGGTCGCATCATCACCATCGGCAGCATCGCCGGGTGCTCGGGGCGGACCTACGGAGCCATCTACTCGGTCGCCAAGGCCGCCCTGCACGAATACACCCGCTGCCTGGCCGACCAGTTGCGGAAGCACAACATCCCGGTCAACTGCGTCGCGCCCGGCGGTACGGTGACCGAGCGATTTCTGAGAATCAATCCGGTTGAGGACGAGATGATGGTCGAAGAGGGGACACTGGAACGCTACGGGCGTCCCGACGAGGTGTCCGGGGTTGTCGGATTCCTCTGTACCGAGGCCTCGAGATTCATCAGCGGACAGGTACTGCGGGTCGATGGCGGCGGGCAGACGTTCCCCTGCTAACGTGGCCACATGCGCAGTTGACGCGACGGCCGGATCAACCGATCCTCGTGTCATGAACCAACCTGCCTCCTCGCCTCAGCCAGCCGAAGCAGAGCAACCGGCCCCCAGGTCACTCAACCCGTTCTTCCGCATCACGATCATTGCCGGCGCGATGTTCGTGATCACGATCCTGGCGATGATCGCCTCGGCTCTCGGAGCCACACCCTCGTCACCGGCCAAGACCACCTTCGACGAGACGTCCGGTTGGCTGCTGGCAGTCGAAGTCGTCGCAATCCTCGCCTCGGCGTTCCTCGCAATGGCCGGCGACTCAGCCGACCCGCAGACCCCAATGCCCCCACAGGTCAACGACTCGACCGACGACCATGAGCCCCGCCGTCCTGAAACAGATTGAGTCTCTCCGCGAGACGATCCGCCGGCTCGATCGGCTGTACTACGTCGATGCCGCCCCCGGGGCGAGCGATGTCGAGTACGACCGGATGATCCGCGAATTGGCGGCGCTGGAGGAGGCTCATCCGAAATTCGACAGCCCCGAGAGCCCGACGCACAAGGTCGGTGGCGAGCCGATCGCGGGATTCCAGACGGTCACGCACCGCCTCCCGATGCTCTCGATCGAAAACGCCTTCTCCGACGAGGAACTGATCGAATTCGACGCCCGCGTTCGACGGTTGCTCGAGGAGGACGAGGAACTGGAATACACGCTCGAGTACAAGATCGACGGCGTGGCCCTGTCGCTGATCTACGAGAACGGCGTGCTCGTGCAGGGACTGACCCGCGGCAACGGAGTCCAGGGCGACGACATCACCCACAACGCTCGCACCATTCGCGGAGTCCCCCTGAAACTGGCCGAGACGCCCTGGCCTGAAGTGATCGAGATCCGCGGCGAAGCCTACATCGCCAACTCGGACTTCACCCGCCTGCAGGCCCAACAGCAGCAACGAAACGAAACGCCGTTTGCCAACCCGCGAAATACCTGCGCCGGTGCACTCAAACTGCTCGATCCCAGCCTCTGTGCCGCCCGAAAAGTCCGCTTCTTCGCTCACTCGACCGGGTTCCTCTCGGGTGCCGAATACGCCACCCACTCCGAATTCCTCGAAGCGGTCGCCCGCATGGGACTGCCGGCAACTCCCGGTGTCGAAACCCGACCCGATATCGGCACCGCACGCGAGTACGCCCAGACTCTCATGGACAACATGCACGGGCTGGACTTCGAGGTCGACGGGCTGGTGCTCAAGCTCAACAGCCTCGAACAACGGCAGCGGCTGGGTACGACCAGCAAGAGCCCACGCTGGGTGATCGCCTACAAGTGGGAACGCTACACCGGCACCACCACCGTCCGAAACATCTCGATCCAGGTCGGCAAGACCGGCACGCTGACGCCGGTGGCCGAGTTGAAACCGGTCGAGATCGCCGGGACGACGGTTGCCCGATCGAGCCTGCACAACCGGGATGAACTGAAACGGCTGGGGATCCGCATCGGCGACACCGTCGTCGTCGAAAAGGCGGGCAAGATCATCCCGCGAGTCGTTCGGGTCGAAGAACACAGCCGCAGCGGGTCCGAAAAACGGTTCCGCTTCCCCGGGAAGTGCCCCGAGTGCAGGACCGCCGTGGTGCAGGACGAAGGAGGCGTCTACATCCGATGTCCCAACCACGCCTGCCCCGCGCAACTCCGCGAAAACCTCAGGTTCTTCGCCTCACGGGCCGCCATGGACATCGAGGGGCTGGGGATCAAGCTGATCGAGAGCCTGCTGGAGGCCGGGATGCTGAGTTCCCTGAGCGATATCTACCGCCTGGAGAACCATCGCGACACCATGATCCACATGGACCGCATGGGTGAGAAATCGGTCGACAACCTGCTGGAAGCGATCGAGGAGTCAAAGAGCCGACCGCTGTGGCGGCTGCTGACCGGCCTGAACATCCGACACGTCGGCGGCACAAACGCACAGGTCCTGGCCGATCGGTTCGGCACGATCGAGGCCATCGCGGGTCAATCGGTCGAGCAGCTGGCCGAGGTGGACGACATCGGGCCGGTGATCGCCGCCAGCGTCCACCAGTTCTTCCATGCCCCCACCAGCCAGTCGGTCGTGTCCGACCTGCACACACTCGGCCTGCACCAGGGCGACCCCATCCCCGCACCCAGCACCCAGGCCGCCGGCGTTCTCGAGGGAAAGACGATCGTGGTCACCGGTTCGCTGACCGAATTCTCTCGAGACGAAATCAAGGAGTTCATCCGGAAACACGGCGGCAAGTCAACCGGCAGCGTCTCGGCCAAGACGGACCTCCTGGTCGCCGGAGACAACGCCGGCAGCAAGCTCACCAAGGCCCAGGAACTCAAGATCCCCGTCATCAGCGAACAGGAGCTGCTTGACCTCACCAACAGCCAGGCGGGGCCTACGGCACCGTGATGAACTCGCTGGAGTTCAGATAGGCCCAGAAGACGTCCTGCAGGCCTTCGGCGAGCGGTCCCGAGGCGGGGGTCTGTCGGGCCTGGGCGGTGGGTCTCAGCGGGAGCATTTCGCCGATCGCCTTCATTTCGGCCGACGACGGGAATCGTCCCAGCGCCGAGAGGCACAGCCGCTTGACTCGATCGACGTCACTGCCACGAGTGTGCACCACCTGGTGGAAGTACGACCCGGGCTGCTGCGAAAGTGCTTCGCGAATCAGCGGACCGTTCATCATCATCATCGCCTGGGTGATGGTCCCGTCAAAGTTCACCGCCTCGTCGTTCTCGTCGGTCTCGAACGAGTAGACAAACTGCGACTGCCAGCGACGCCGGTTGGCCGCCACGCTCTCCCAGTCGCTGGCCGTGATCCGATCGGCCTGCGTGGCCACCAGCAGCGAATCGTAGAGCTGCTCGACACTCATCGGCTTGGCGTACACCCGGCTGAACAGCGGCGGCCGGCCGGTCGCCGGATCGTCGATGCTGTTTGCGGCAGTCATTCGGCTGGTCAGGCCATAGGCCCGCGTGCTGCAGATCCAGCGGACCAGTTGTTTGACGTCGAAGCCACTGGCCACGAATTCCCGGGCCAGCCGATCGAGCACTTCGGGATGCGAGGGCGGGTTGTGGGGCCCCATGTCGTCAACCTGCGTGGTGAACCCCTGACCCAGCAGTCGGGCCCAGGTGCGGTTGACCATGGCCCGTGCCAGTCGAGGATCACTGCCGCGAGTCATCAGCCTCGCCAATTCGGCCCTGGGGTGTTTGACACCTTCCAGGTCCACTCGCTGACCGGCCAGGCCGGCCGGGGCCATGTGCAGCACGCCCTGTCGATCTTCGTAGTACGCCACGCCGTCGGGCGACCCGCTGATCAACTCGAACGCCTCGCTGCCACGAACCGCCGCGGCACGGGTGCTCTTGAAAAACGCACTCAGGCCGTGGAACTGCTCCTGTCGCGAATCGTTGAACGGGTGGTTGTGGCACTGCGTGCACTGGACCTGGGTCCCCAGGAACAGCCTGGCGGTGATCGCAGTGGCTGGCGTGGCGTCGTTGTTGAGATGGGCCAGCAGGAAGTTGGCCGCGCCGTTCTCGTCGTTGCGACCGCGGGCGGCCACCAGTTCGCCAACCACCTCGTTCCAGGGCCGGTTGCGGGCAAATGACTCACGCAGGAACTTCTCCAGAGACCCCCGATTGACCTTACGCCGCGTCCCGCGACCCACCAGCAGGTTGGACCAGACGGTGGTCGAGTGACGGATGTAATCCGAATCGTCGAGCAACCGGTCGATCGCCTCGGCCCGCTTCTCGGAACGGCGGTCCTTCAGGAAGGCAATCACGTCGTTGGCCGGAGGAATGTGCCCGACGATGTCCAGGTAGACCCGACGCAACCACTCCGAATCCGAAGCGACCTCCGAGGAGGTGATCTCGTTGTCCTGCCACACCTCGGTGACCCGCTCATCGACAAACCCGACAACTTCAGCCAGCGAACCGGCTGGCGGCCCGGTCCGTGTCGACGGCGGATTCGAGGTCTTGCTGCCGGGCTTGGTTCCAGTCTTGATCCGGGGCTCGGTCACCGCTTCCCGGGCCGTGCTGTTCTTGGCCACCTTGTTTGCCGACTGCCGGCCTGGAGCGGCCACGATTGTGGCCGGCTGACGCGGTGCGGTGTCGACGATCACCTTCGAATCGGCACCACCATCTTCGATGGCCGGGCCGTCCGGGTCGACGCGGACGATGCCGGATCCTTCGGGTGCGGTCCCGGACCACATGGCGAGCCCGACGGCCGCGACGAGAACCGCGGCCGCAGTCGCCACGATCGCGGTCGCTCTCCGGCGACCGTGTTCCAAGCGAGTGGCCGCCACGGGAACTGCCACCGTCGCGTCTCTGACACCAACTGCTTCCTCGGCCGCCTCGGGTTCTTCGACACCCCCGCGGGCGGCGTCCCAGTAGAGCGTGCCGTGCAGCGAGATGTACTCGAGATAGAACTTGCGAGCTTCCGGGTCGCCGAGCACGAGCTCCTCGAGTCGAGCCGCCTGCTGGCGGTCGAGTCGATCTTCGCACAGCTCCTCGAGCAGCTGCACAAGCTCTTCGTGTTGGATATGCGAGACGCTCATGGGGTCGCCTGAGCCCGGATCTGGCGGTTGACACATTCCAGCAGAGTGCGGCGGATTCGTGAGAGCGACTGGTAGACCGAGTTGATCGGTCGCCCGATCAGCTCGGCCACGCTCTTGCCCGATTCCCCCGACGCATATCTCTGCTGGATCAATTCGAGATCGTTACTCTTGAGCTTGCTGAGACACACGGCCAGGTACTGACGTCTCTGTTCGAGTTCATCCGCCTGTTCGACCGCGTCGCTGGCGACCTGTCGGACGAATTCGTCGCTGAAGAGGTGCCGGTCGCGGCGTTGTCGCTGGCGGTACTTCAACACCTCGTAGTTGGCGATCTGGCACGACCAGGCCAGGAAGTTGGTCCCCAGCTCGAAACGGTCGAACTTCCGCCAGATGATCACGTTGGTCTCCTGGTGAATCTCCTCGGCGTCCACCGGATTGGGGACTTGCGAGAGGATGAACAGGAAGACTCGCCGCTGGTAACGGGTAAACAGCTTGATGAATTCTTCGCGCGGTGCCACCAGCGTGGTTCCCGACTCGGAACCATCGGCGGAGGATTCGGTGGTGATGCGAACTTCGTTCACCGGTGATGAACCTGTTGAGGACAATGTTTTGCCAGGAACACGACCACCCGGCGTCGTCACCGCCGGGCCTGGTTGATGCGATCCAGGACCCCGGAGGTGACGCGACGGTGTCAGGCGGTCAGCCGATCAACTCCTTGATCGCGGTCCCGCCGTTGGCCAACTTCATCGGGCGACCCCGCTTGGACCGGTGTACGGTCTTGGAGGGAATCCCCAGTGCGTGCGAGACAGTGGCCCAGATATCGCCGGGGAGGTAGGCCTTCCCGTCAACACGCGTGCCATCGCGGTCGGTCTTGCCGACAGCCTGTCCGCCCTTGAGTCCTCCGCCGCCCACCATCACGCTCCAACTCGCGGCCCAGTGGTCGCGACCGACGTTGGCGTTGATCCGCGGTGTGCGGCCGAATTCGCCCATCCACACCAGCACGACGTCATCGAGCATGCCACGCTGGGCCAGGTCGGCCGTCAATGCGGCGATGCCCTGGTCGAGCTGAGGCAGTCTCTGGGTCGAAAGCGTGTTGAAGACGTTGTTGTGGAGGTCCCAGCCACCCATGCCGACCTCGATGAACGGAACTCCCGTCTCGACCAGTCGGCGGGCCATCAGCAGGCCCTGGCCGAAGCCGCCGGTGCCGTAGGCGTCGCGAGTTTCCTGCGACTCGTCGGCGACCTTGAAGGCCTCCATCTGATCGCTCGTCATCAGGTTGACCGCCTTCTTGTAGATCTCCTGGTGACCCTTGGGCATTTCGCCACGCTTGGAGTTGATGAAGTTGGTCTCGATGACGTTGAGCATCCTCAGCCGCTGGCCCAGTCGATCCTTCTTGTCGCCGAGGCTGGCGTTACGGATCTGGCCATTGCTGCTGACGACAAACGGTGCGTGACGGGCTCCCATGAAACCGGGGCTGCCCGACGGAGCATTGACCGACACGAAGGCAGGGATCTCAAGAGCCGATCGCTTCGCGCCCAGCTCGTTGCTGACCACGCTGCCAAACGTCGGGTGCACCACGGTGGGATTGGGGACGAACGAGGTGTGCATGTAGTAGCGACCCCGACCGTGATCCGCCTCGCGAGTGCTCATCGAGCGGACCACGCTCAGCTTGTCCATCTGCATCGCCGTCTTGGGCATATGCTCGCTGATCTGCAGGTCGCCCTTGGTCTCGATCGGCTGGAACTCGCCGCCGTTCTTCGAACCGGGCTTCAGGTCCCAGATGTCGATCGTGGGAGGACCTCCGCCCATCCACATCAGGATGCAGGCCTTCTGGGCCTTCTTGATGTCCTG
>Ga0310124_10002361_pt1 | contig 12963 bp, 12 predicted proteins | sample CB11b_AW_Bot5_MG_FD_203507 | JGI IMG/M metagenome (GOLD analysis project Ga0310124, IMG submission 203507) | Marine microbial communities from Western Arctic Ocean, Canada - CB11b_AW_Bot5 | ecosystem: Environmental > Aquatic > Marine > Oceanic | place: Canada: Western Arctic Ocean | collected...
ACGATCATGCTCAGCCAAATGTCTCTGCAGGAGCCATTGATCTATCAAACAACGCATTATCACATCGAAGTGTTGACCAGAGAACAGGCCAATCGATTGACCGAAACACTAATCTACGACATCAGTGATCTGCTGGCCGTGGCACCCAATTTCAATACCGCACCGCAGTTCGACCTCAATGCGGCGATGTCAAACACCAATTCAGGAGGCAGTGGCACAACCAACGGTAATCGTAGCGGAGCAAGCGGTTCGTCATCCGGTATTTTTGCTGATAACGACATTGACGATCAAGGGCCGCAAAAGAACCGCATGCAACACGGCAAGGAACTGGCCCAACTTATCCGGGATACGATTGAGCCCGAAATATGGACTTCCCACGGGGGGAAATATGCATCTATCCGGTATTACCAAGACCTACTGGTGATCAAGGCGCCGCAATATGTACATGAGCAGATTGGCTTGCCGATCAAATCTTTCAAATTGTCGCCTGCTCTTGACATCCCGTTATGGACCAAAATATATAGTTCCAGATCAAGGCGAACCGAGACGCGACACAGTACAAAACGCAGCAGTGGCAACTGCGTGTCGGGCATCGGATTGGCAAATCCGCAGCACGTCAGCGGAATCAGGCGTTGACCTTGCAAGCCAGTAGCGAACCGTTTTATGGCTGATTTACCGCACCAGCGTTAAGACGAAGCCCCGGCGGGTTATTTGTCTGGGGTGGTGCTTTCACTGCTGACTTCACCGGGGCCAGCGGACTGTTCCCCGTCAGAATCGCCGATCTTTTCCGACTCGGGCTGGTCGCCGACAATCTGATCCGGCCGCAGGCGCTGCTCGACCTCAATTAGAATCTGATCCGCCTGCTCACGCTCAAACTTCCAATCATCGATCACAAAACGCCGCTGGCCTTGGTCACTGTTGTAACTGACGATGGCAATACCTTTGGCCTCCCATCGATTCTTGTTGAGCGTCGTGATCGCATCGTAGGGTACGTGCTCACCTCGGTTGCTGGCCAAGCCCTTCTCATCCGACGCCACCCACCGATTCAGCGACAACAAATACAGATAGCCGAACCACAGGCCAATCGGAAACGTGATGGCCAACTGCACATATTGCGAGATGATGGACCATGAACTTTTCGATGGATCTGGCTGTTCCGGCAAACCGTTGTCGGCAGCATATTGGGGCCATTTTTCGACCCATTGTTCGCCTTGCTTGCTCTTGAAATCCTCCCACACCGCAAAGGTCTGGTTAATCTGCGGATATTTGACGAACCCGTCGTAGGCCGACCAAGCGGCGAACAACAGGCACACGACCGCGATCATCGCCAACCGCCAACGATACCCTTTACTGATTGCTGCCTTAGCTGCCATACAAAGACTCACTTTTGTGACAATATCGGCTGATTGCGTCCAAATCGTTACCTTGCGAAATTGGCAAGTGCAAGCGTACTATCCCATCAGCGGTCAACCGCTGCCCGAGCACCGGGCTGACGCATCAATCGGGCAAAACCGCCCTCGCAGACGGCACGGCGGGGAATTCGAGGAAGGCTGCCTCGTCCTGCCAACGCCCAGGTCAAAAATACACTTGTTTCGCGGATCATCTGCACACGGGCCGGCTCAACCCGCACCGGCCCGGACCGTCTACCATTGGGCAGTTTCATAACCAATGACATGCCCCTGTACAAAGTTCCTGGCCAGCAGATTTACCTATTTCCAGCTATACCAGCTTGAAATCAAGCCTTATCAGTAAAACAATGATATTGTCACCTTATCTGATGCAGTATGTGTCGGCCAATTTAGGAGAATGAACAGTGATGAGACAAAATCACATCGGTCGATTGATCGCGGTATTACTGGCCGTGATTGGCCTTGCTGGCACCGGCGGATGCGAGACTGACGCACAGACCGGTTTGCTGATCGGCAGTGCCATAGGCGCTGCAGCCGGGGCTGGAATAGACCACGATAACCGAGGTCGCGGCGCGGCCATTGGCGCCGGCATCGGCGCCATCGGTGGCTATATCAGCGGCGACATCAGTGACAAGAACAAGGCACGCGAACAGACGGAAGACTATTGAGCCCACAAACCGATCTGGTCGATCTGCGCCTGTTGTTGCAGCAACGCATATCGCCTCAGGTGACCATGTTCAAACTGATCGTCGGCCCGCGCTAAGCCTGCAGCGAGCAAACGCTCGTTCAGCACGGTCCCGTCCGGCAAATACACGTAGGCCAGCAATCGACCGCATTGCCCTCGTAGGCGATGCGTCTAGACGGACAATCTAGTCAACTGTCCCAGGCACAACTGCTGTGTGAACTGTCTGGCCAACTCTGCCAGCGGCGAGCCAGCACCGGGAGCCTCATCACGCAACGGCTTGGCCTTCTCCAGCGTGTCCACTCCCCACAACCGTACGTGAATAACCTTCTGTTCATATGTCGGATCAACAACATCGATCTTATCGCCTTCAGGGACCCGAACCACGGTATAAGCACGGCGCTCGTAATATCCGGGATGGTGGCTACGGACGACTGGTAGATACCCACCCCGATCAGCCATGCTGATGAAGACCAGTAGCAGTATCACTATGCCGTAAATAGCCAGCTTTTTCGGTGTGCGATAACACAGATACGTTCGCAAGAGCACCGAACGGTGCTCAAGTTGACGACGTGACCGCTGATCGCCCGATCAACGCACCATCACCAACTATTGTACATCAATAAACGCGAATCAACGGCGCCCAAGTCCTTTTTTCGTAACTTGAAGATAGGCGGCCACGAGCAAATGACGAAGTTGCTCGATGCTGATTTGGGACAAATATTCAGTGGTAAAATCAAGCTTCAACTGCTCCATGTGGAGCAACCGCTCGGTGCAGCCGGCACGATCGAGATCATAAACCTGCAGGATTTGTTGTTCAACGGCCGGATCCATACCTATTTCTTCCTAGTCATCGCCGCGTCATCCCTGCGGCTATTTGTTGCTCACGCAGTTACGTCGATCATGGTTCCCGCTTGATCGGCTGTTAGCCGCGGCATCCTTTGGGACATATCGCTGGAGCCGGCCACCTGTTGGTTATCGGCCACTGGCTGCAACCACATCTGACCTTCGTTTAAAACCACACCGGTATACGGTATGCTCGGCATGCCGCGGTCATCACAACTCGGGCAAACAATTTCTACCGGAGGATTAACTAGAAGCCGAAGTTGCTTGCGTGCCAACCGGGAAAACATGGCCCCACCCTGCTGCTCAGGTTGTCGAAGTTGCAGCTTGATCTGGTGCGCGTCGAACTGGCGACACTGCAAGGCTGCCACCGTAAGGCTTGCGTGTGCTCTTACCCTCACGCCAAGAAATAGGCGAATTCCATGCCAAACAACCCGAATCAGGCCATGCCACTGGAAGTGCCTCCCTGCCAACCAGTTAGCTAAACCCAGCTTTTAGCATTACGTCAACCGGCTAGATCGGTTGTCCTGACCATACCTCATCGAACACCAATACCGATGATGTGAAAATCAAACAATGGAATAAATGTTCTTGCTGCTGACGCTCAAAGCAGCTTCGGTGAGACAGTGACCAATTTGGCCATCTGGGAAAAATCCGGTGTGGGCAAATCACATGACAATGCCTGGCACGCTTTGCGCATCAAGGCCAGCCTTACAAACAACGGTCAATCAGGTAGCGAACCGCCTCCTCAGGTTCAAAATGCGTTATGTCCAACACCTTGTCGGCCACCGCCTGGTACACCGGTTCACGCATCGCCAACATGGCCTGGATCTCCTTAATCCCGTCGCCGAGATCGGTCAGATTAGGCCGCGACCCAGACGAGTGGCTGTCGCCTTCGATGCGCTGCAGCAGCGTTTGTGGCTCACACTTGAGATAGATGCGTACCGCGTCAGCCTGCACGACCGCCTCATGGGCCCCCTTCTGCATCAGTGTGCCACCACCTAGACCGATGATCAGTTGTTGCTTTTGACACAGATCGCGGGCAACCTCAACTTCGGCACTTCTAAATGTGGCCTCGCCATGATCCTTCCATATTTGGGCGATGGTCTTGTTGTCGAATTGTTTGCAGATTTCGTCGTCCACATCGACGAAGGTCATCCATAGCCGTTCGGCGAGCATCCTGCCTAGCGTGGTCTTGCCGCAACCGCGATAACCAATGAGGATGATGTTCACGTGGTCGTTTCCGTCTGCTGCCTGTAGTTTAGCAACCGCCAATCATGACGTATCATACGGCCATGGCCGATGCCGATCTTCAGGCCGATCATCTGGAAAAATTGCGCCGCTGGAAGGGCTGCGCCGACCGGGACTTGAGCCTGCAATTTCTGCGTGGCCAATTCCAGCGTGAGATCGAAAAGCCCTTTCGCCAACTGGAGGCCATTGCACCCTTGTGGCGGCAACTACTACCCCCTGAGTTGGCAGAACATAGTTGCCTGGAAAGTTTCCACCGGGGTGTGTTGCAGGTGGCGGTGGACAGCAGCCCGCGGCTTTACGAGTTGGACCGGCTGCTACGTAGTGGATTGGAAAAGCAACTGGCTAGGCACTACAAAGGCGCACCGCTGCGCCGCGTCCGATTGCGCGTGGATGAAACCCGTTTCGCCGATGGCCTAGTGGAACGGCCAGAGCATCGGCGCCAGAATAACCGTCACAACGATAACCAGTAGGTTCAACGGCAGCCCGATGCGCAGGTAATCGCTGAAGCGGTACCCGCCGGGGCCCAACACCATGAGGTTGGTCTGGTAGGCAATAGGCGTGGCAAAGCTAGCAGCGGGAATCATCATCAACGCCATGGCGAAGGGCATGAAGTCCGACTCCAGTTGAGTCGCCGCAACCTTGGCCACCGGCAGCAACAACAGGGCGGTGGCCACCGGTTGTATCACCGAGGCCAATGCCATGGCCAACACGCAGATACCCAGTAATACCACCCTCGCACCCATCGGTTGCAACACATCAACCAGTACCCCGCCGATGTGGCCGGCCGCTCCACTGTTTTCCACTGCTTTGCCGATCCCGATGGCCGCACCAATGACCAGCAGGACTCGCCATTGGATACTGCTGCGGGCCTCTTGCGCTGAACAGCACTTGGCTGCCACCATCAAACCGGAGGCAATCAGCGCCGCGTTGACCAGTTTCATGTGGGGAATGAATGTGGCCGCCACCACCATGGCGATCAGAATTGAAAGTGCCAGCCACGCCCGGTCAAAACGCATCGGCTGGAAATTCGACACGGCCGAAACCAAAAAAAAGTGGCCGCTATCGCGGTGGGCATCAATAAATCGCGGATGCGTCTCGATCAGCAGCGTGTCTCCCGGTTGAAGCACGATGTCACCGATGCGCTGATTCAAGTGTTCACCGTTGCGGTGCACAGCGATAACCGCAGCATCATAAAGGCTGCGAAACCGCCCTTCGCGAACGCTTTTGCCGACCAGCGGGCAGGTATCACTGACCACAGCCTCGACCAACCGACGGTTGGGGCGTGGATCGGAAAGCTTAAACACTTGGTCCGTGGCAGGCAATAGACCGCGGATGCGTTGCAGGTCCACCACCGAATCGACGACTCCAGCGAAGATCAGCCGATCGTTACCGCGCAAGACCTCGTCAGGCCCGACGGCCACTATCGTCTGCCCTTGGCGTTCAACCTCAACCAGGTAGAGCCCGGGCAGGTGACGCAGTCCCGCCCCCTCGACCGTCGCGCCATCGATGGGACTGCCCGGCTCAACGAGCATCTCAACCGTGTAACGGCGGGACTCGTCACGGTCATGGCTATCCGTGTGCCGATCGGGCAGCAGTTTAAACGACGATACCAGTACGTAGGTGATGCCGACCACCGCAACCGGTACCGCCAACAGCGAAATCGTGAACATGCCAATCTGGTCGGCCAGCGCATCGTCCAACTGATCATAAACCACGACATTCGTGGCCGTACCAATCAGCGTGCATGAGCCGCCCATGATGGCCGCGTAGCTGAGCGGAATAAACAACTTTGAGGGACTCAAGCCAGTCTTTTTGCACCAGTCGCTGACGACAGGCATGAACATGGCGACGACAGGCGTGTTGTTCATAAAGGCAGACAAACCCGCCACGGGAAACATCAGCCGCGCCTGAGCGCTCAGCACGTTGCGAGGTCGGCCCAGCCAACGATCGATAACCAAGTTCATCGCGCCGGTGTGTTGCAACCCCGCCGACACGACAAACAACACGGCGATTGTGATCAGACCTTCACTGCCAAACCCAGCCACTGCTTGCGTGGGATCAGGAAGCAGGCCATCGGAGAACAGACCCAGTGTCATTAGAAGTGTCAGCCCAGCCAGCAGCACGGTATCCGGCCCAGCAAGGTTCTTCAGTAGCGCCGCGGCCATCACCATGATGGTGCTGATGGTGACCCATGATTCCCAAGGCATCGGGAAACTCCTATACCGTTTACCATACGACGAGGTTGTTCTAAAGGATCGGTCATACCACCCGCCGTCGAATAGACAAGTCGTTGCGGGTCGGCCTGGTCGTGACGATTATGGGAACCAGCCCACGCCCAGCAGCATTCATGGTGGCCACGCAAGGCGTACAAACGCTGAATTGCAGTGCCGGAACGGCAACGCATTGCCCGGAGCCCACAGATCGGTTTGTTTGACAGTTTCGACGACATTGTTAGTATGTTTTGCCCTTTACCGCGTGGCGATGGTGGTGTACGAACGATGAACCGTCAGACGTACTTGGCCAAGAACGACGAAATTGACCGCGTGTGGCACGTGGTGGACGCGACCGATCAGGTCATGGGGCGTTTGTCAACCAAGGTAGCGGTGATCCTGATGGGCAAACACAAGCCCCAGTACACGCCGCACCATGATGTGGGTGATTTCGTAATCGTGACCAACGTGGAAAAGATGCGGTTGACCGGTTCCAAGCTGGACCAGAAAATGTTCCAGTCCTACAGCGGCTATCCTGGGGGGCTCAGGAGCCGCAGCTACCGCTGGATGATGGAAAACCAGCCGCAGCGTTTGTTGCAGCGTTCTGTTCGTCGCATGCTGCCCAAGAACAAGCTGGCACGGCGGCAGTTGCTGAAGCTGAAAATTTACTCGGGGACCGATCACCCGCATCAGGCACAGCGGCCCCAGCCGCTGGCAGTGTAGTGCTTAGCAAGTACGCTGATACACAAGGCCAAGCAGTCGAGGTAAATGTCCATGGCAGAAAATCAACTGGCTGCTCAGCCTAAAGCCGATGCGGAGTCAGCTCAAACTCCCGCCACCCAAGCCACGCTTGCCAAGCCGGCAGCCGTTGACAAGGGCGGGTTCAATTTGGGTACCGGTCGCCGCAAGGCCGCAGTAGCTCGTGTACGCATCAAGCCGGGAGACGGAAAGTTCCTGGTCAACAATCGCGAGATTGATGAGTATTTCACGGAAATACGTGATCGGCAGGATATCATCGAGCCGCTGAAAGCCACCAACACGCAAGGCAGCCTCGACGTGCTAGTCAAAGTCCACGGCGGCGGCTCCACTGGCCAAGCCGGGGCAATCCGACTGGGCCTGAGCCGGGCGATCAAGAATTATGACCCTACCCTGGAAAGAGTACTGCGCGACAACAGCATGCTGAGCCGCGACCCGAGGAGGGTCGAGCGCAAAAAGTACGGCCAGCCTGGCGCTCGCAAGCGGTTCCAGTTCTCCAAGCGTTAAACCCGAACAGCATATATCCGCTCACATCACCTCGTCTCCGACGGGAATAGCGTCCATGGCGCCCCGGCGAGTGACGCAAATGGCCGCAGCGTGGCTGGCCATGGCAAGGCAATCGAGCGGCGCAGCGCCATGCACACGGGCGGCGAGAAAGTAGCCGACAAACGTATCGCCGGCTGCGGTGGTATCCACCGCAGCGACCTTTTCAGCTTCCACGACCAGTTCAACGTCACCTAGGCGATACATGGCCCCCTTATCACCAAGTGTCAACACGATCGTCACCCGCGGCCAACGTTGAGCCATCTGCCGCAACATGTCAGGCGCCGCCGCTTGGCCGACCATACCCGCCGCTTCCGTTTCATTGACCACCAGCAGGTCCACGCACTCGATGGCAAACTCGCCGATGCCATCATCGAACGGCGCTGGGTTGAAACAGACACTCAACCCCCGGTCATGGCTGGCTTGGATCAAATATCCCACGTCGTTGATCTCGTTCTGGAGCAACAGCGTATCACCGGGCCCAAAATGCCCGAGCACGGCATCGATATGCTGGCGATCAATCTGCCGATTAGCGCCGGCAAAAAGAAAAATAGCGTTCTCTCCAGCATCGTCTACCTGAATCACCGCGTGTCCGGTCTTGTCCTCGCCGATGTGCGTGTGCGAAACGTCCACGCCATAGTCAGCCAACTTTTGCCGCAACCAGGCGCCATCAGTGCCAACGCGGCCAGCATGGAACACGACAGCCCCCGCCTTGGCCAGTGCCACGGACTGGTTGGCGCCCTTACCGCCGGCGAAAGTATCAAAAGAAAGGCCCGACACTGTCTGGCCGCAACGAACGATATGCGGCACACGGTACACGTAGTCGATATTCAACGAACCGAAGTTCAGTATGCGCAAAATTGATGGCCAATTCGTTTTGCCGCACCTGACAGAGGCGGCCGACCACGTTATACATCCAGGTTCTTGACGTCCAACGCGTGGGTTTCGATGTACTGGCGACGGGGCTCGACGTCCTCACCCATGAGAACGCTAAACAAATGCTGAGCTTTGTAGATGTCGTCCGGGGTGACACGAAGCAGGACGCGGTTTTGTGGGTTCATGGTTGTTTCCCACAGTTGTTCGGCTTCCATTTCGCCCAGACCCTTAAATCGCTTGATTTCCACTCCATTTTTACCTACATCGAGCACAGCTGCCACGATATCGGCAAGGTTGGCCACGGGCACGCTGCGTTGGTTGCCCTTGTCGTCGGAGGCGATCAGTTCGAAGCGGGTCGGCAGTGTTTCACCGCTGGCCGATTCCTCCTGCTTGAGTGCATAATCGTCGATCGACAGGCCATACTCAGCTAGTTGACCGAACAACCACTCCAGTTCCCGCACCTCATGCATTTCCTGACGAACCCACTTGGCGCCGCCGTTATCACTTTCACCGATGACTTGGTCCATGTTCAGATCGGCGTGATAGACTGCCTGCTGCTGGCGGTGCTGTCCCTCATCATCCTCGGACCAGAAAAATTGATCGCGGTTGCCAGACATTTGCAGGAGAATGTGCGGCAGGCGCCCTTGGCCGGCGGGATCATCGTCCCGCTTGGCCAGCAGTTGCTCAAACATGATACCGCGGCGCCGTACGGTAGCGACGAGTTCGTTGAGCTGCTTGAGCAGTTGAAACGCCTTATTCAGGGCACCACCTTCCAACCGGTAGACCTGGTTTTGCTGATCGTCGCGAACGACCAGTGTCGTGCCGTCCAAGCCAATCGTTGACAACATAGCAGTCATGCGCTTTTCGTTAAGCACATATTCGCTCTTTTTGTTGCGCGTCACCTGGTAGAGCGGCGGTTGAGCAATGTAGATTCTGTTGTCCTTTACCAGTTGCGTCATCTGACGGAAAAAGAAGGTCAGAAGCAGCGTGCGGATGTGCGAACCGTCGACATCAGCATCCGTCATGATGATGATCTTGCCATAGCGTAGCTTGGAAATATCAAACTCGTCTTTGCCGATACCACAGTTGAGCGCCTGGATAATGGTGCGAATTTCCTCGAAACCGAGAATCTTGTCCAACCTCGCCTTTTCAACGTTGAGTATCTTGCCACGCAACGGCAGTATCGCCTGGGTGCGGTGATCACGGCCCGCTTTGGCCGACCCGCCTGCAGAATTACCCTCGACCAGATAAATCTCGGAACTCTCGACGTCCCTGGAGGTGCAGTCGTAGAGTTTTCCAGGCAGACCGCCACCATCGAGAGCGCCTTTGCGGCGGGTCAATTCACGGGCCTTGCGTGCCGCCTCGCGGGCCTGGGCAGCCATGACCGCCTTTTGACAGATTCGCTTGGCGTCCGACGGATGCTCCTCGCACCAGTTCGTCAGTGCCACGCCCAGCGACGAACTGATCATGCCCTCCACCTCTGGATTGAGCAGTTTTGTTTTGTTTTGACTTTGAAACTGCGGGTTGGTTATCTTGACGCTGACCACGGCGACCAACCCTTCGCGCCAATCATCACCTGCAGGGGCTGTATCATTGCCTTTGAGCAAACCCTCGTTCTTGGCATAGTTGTTCAGTGTGCGGGTTAGCGCATTTTTAAACCCCGATAGGTGCGTGCCGCCGTCGGGATTGTTGATGTTATTGGCGAAGCAGTGTATCTCCTCGTTGTAGGTATCCACGTATTGCAATGCCACTTCACTAACCAATTGGCCGTCCTCAGCATTGGTACGTACCGAGATCGGCGCATGTATCGTGGTCTTGCCTTCATTAAGATGCTCGACCATCTCCACTATACCGTTCTCGAAATGGAAACTTTCGGTGCGGCCTTCAGGGCGCAGATCGGTGATCTGTATTTGAATATTGGGGTTGAGATAGGCCCGTTCGCGTAAACGGCCGGCGATGAGGTCATAGGTATGGCAAATGTCGCTGAAGATTTCCTGATCGGGCCTCCAGGAAATACTCGTACCGGTGCTCTCTTGCTGATTGACGACGCGTAGCGGTTCAGACACCTCCCCTCGCTCAAACGACATGGTGTAGAGTTTGCCATCACGCGCAACTTCGACTTTAAGCCATTCAGAAAGCGCGTTGACGCAGGAAACTCCTACGCCATGTAGCCCGCCAGAGGTCTTGTAGCTGTCGCTGTCAAACTTGCCCCCAGCGTGCAACACGGTCATGACAATTTCGACCGTTGGCTTACCGTCCAATTTCGGGTTCTCGTGCTTGTATGGACCGACCGGAATGCCGCGACCGTTGTCGGATACGGTGATGGATTCATCCGGATGAATGGTGACGTGAATCTGATCGCAGTGCCCAGCCAGCGCTTCGTCGATGGCGTTGTCCACGACCTCCCAGACCAGATGGTGCATACCGCGGCTATCGGTTCCACCGACGTACATCGACGGACGCTCGCGCACTGCTTTGAGCCCCTCTAGGACCTTGATGTTTTCTTCAGTGTAACTTTCGGTTGTCGCAGGGGCTTGCGAGACGGTTCCAGGCTGTTTTTCCATGATCAATACCGTCTTGCCAAGGCCGTGATTGGGACCGCCCTACGGCACAAAAAAGCCCTAATAGGACCTGATTTTGAAGCCGTCTAAATTATATCCGTCGAAACGTTTTCCTGCTACCGGCGCAAAGCCACAGGGCATGATTCTTTATCGGTAAAAAGCAGCGAAATAGCCCCATGAAAGATGCCGCCAAAACCGTTGAAAAAGGGCGTATTTAAGTGGATGGCTGGGGCTGGCGGCTACCATCCTGCACAGGCACCTCACCCGTCTTTGGCTGGCGATCTTGGTGCAGCGCTTCCAGTTTGGTACGCAACCGCTTGCCCAGCCCCTTCTGGTCCATGTTGAAACGGGCCTCGTCAGGGTTGAAAAGCTCCAGCGCCCGCTGCCACTGCTGCTTGGCCTCCCGGGGGCGGTTGAGGCGGTAGAGAGCATCACCCAGATGGTCTCGGATGACTGGATCGTCACCGTATTGCTCTTTGGAGGCGTTGGTCAACTCGGTGACGGCATCGATGAATCGCCCTTGCTTGTAATGGATCCAGCCCAGCGAATCACGGGTCGCCGCGCTGGACGGATCAGCTTTTAGAGCTTGACGAATCAGTTGTTCAGCCCGTTCTAGATACACCCCTTGTTCTGCCCAGGTGTACCCCAGAGCGTTGTTGGCCACCACATGATCGGGAAACTGCTCGAGTATTTGAAGCAACACTTGCTCGGCAAGATCGAGATGTGCAAATTCCTGATATAGCATCGATAACTGCAGCATCAGATCGGCGCGATGGTCGGGAAACTGCTCGATCGAGTCGTTAATCATCTGCGCCGCCTGCTCGAGTGCATCCAGCTCAGACATTGCCTGGCGCAAACGATTGACCAAAGCAACCGGTCGTTTCGCCTGCTGCTGCAAGTAAGGCGTCAAGACCTGCACCGCAAAACTGGGCTGGTTCAAGAGCAGGTAGTACATGCTCAGGTCCTGAGCCCTCGCTTCACTGTCGGGCATGGTCAACAGGAGCATCACCATAGTCTCGTTAAAGCGCTGCTTGTCGTTGACGCGCACCACGCTGTAATGCTGCAGGGCCATGCGCAGCAGGATGGAATCCTTAGGCTCATCAGCGACATGCCCGTCGATTAGGTCATTGGCCTGCTGCGACTTGCCACTGCGCCACAGTAACTCAAGGTAGAGGCTAAGAGTACGATGATGCTTGGGCCGTTGCCGTAGTAGGCCGGCCAGCACCGACTCGGTGTTGGCCAAGGCGTCGCGGTCGCCTAAAGCGATCGCATCCTCGGCCCGAACCAGTTGCGCCAGCCAACTGTTGGGCATGGCCTGCAATATATTTCTGCGCAGATTGGCATAACGGCGGAGGTTGACGGCCGGCGAATGAAATTCGTAGATATCCAACAGAGCATCGTACAACCGCAACTGGCGGGGGTGGGTGTCGACAGACTTGAGCAAAGTACGCTCGGCTCCGTCCACATCCTGGTCAAGCAGTTGCAGGCGCGACTTCTCTAACAGAAGCGCGATACTGTCCGGCCATTGCATCAGGTGCAGGCTGATCAACTCAATCGCCTCGGCTGATCCGTGCGATCTGGCCAATACCTGGGCATGTAAAACGATCACGTCCGCGTCGTCACTGTCGGCCAACGGTTCCAGCACATTTGCGGCGCGGTCAAATTGACCGCGATCAACCAGCAACCGCACCAGCATCAATCGACCGGCCTCAAACTGAGGCGTGGCGCTAACGGCCAGATCAAGTTGATCTATCGCCTCATCGGTGCGTCCGGCCCGGCGTAGGATGCAGCCTTTGATGTATCGCATCCCCGGTTCGGCTCGCTGGACGGCG
>Ga0310124_10002364_pt1 | contig 12947 bp, 12 predicted proteins | sample CB11b_AW_Bot5_MG_FD_203507 | JGI IMG/M metagenome (GOLD analysis project Ga0310124, IMG submission 203507) | Marine microbial communities from Western Arctic Ocean, Canada - CB11b_AW_Bot5 | ecosystem: Environmental > Aquatic > Marine > Oceanic | place: Canada: Western Arctic Ocean | collected...
GGTGGCCAACGGTCACGTCTATCCTCAGATTGAGTTTGCCGGCACCGGCTCGAGTTATACCCAACCCAACCAGCTCTTCGACAATACAGGGGATGGGCGCTTCCAACTTCTCTTGCCTCAATCTGGCGACAGCCTGGGTAGTGCTCGTGTCAGCCGCGGTTCGAGTATCGGCGATTACGACGACGATGGGGACCTGGACATCCTGATTGCCAATCTCGACGACCGACCATCGCTGCTGAGAAATGACGTGGGCAACCGCAACAACTGGCTGGGCATCAAGCTGATCGGCAGGTCGAGCAACCGGGACGGTATCGGGGCACACGTGCGCCTGGTGGCAGGAGGCAGCGTACAGATCCGTGACGCCATCCGTGGTAGCAGTTTTCTGTCCAGCCAGGACCCGCGCCTGCATTTCGGCCTCGGCGCAGTGACAGAAGTCGATACCCTGGAGGTGCGCTGGCCCGGCGGTGGCGTGCAACGTCTGCTGGAGATGAAGGTCAACCGCTACCACGTCGTGACCGAATGGTGAGAGGACGTCAGGCATGCAACTGATCGTTGCTCTCAGCACACTCATCTGCCTTACCACTGCCGTGGCGGTTTGCTCCGAACCGGATTCCGAAGGACTCCGGACAGTACAGGTCAGGGACAACATCTATATGGTGAATGGCGCCGGGGGCAATGTTGGCGTCTCGATCGGCGCCGACGGTGTTCTGCTCGTCGACAGCAAACCGGCGCAGCTGACACATGGGCTGCGCACCGCCCTGATCGGACTGCAAGGGGGCCGACTGGTCTACCTGCTCAATACCCACTTCCACCCCGACCACGTAGGTGGCAATCCGGAGTTAGGAACACAGGGTACCATCATAGCCCACAGCCGCACCCGCCAGCGTCTGGTTACGGGTCCGGAACCCATGAAGCGATTCTTTCAAGCCCCTCCGGAAGCAGGGCTGCCTGAGGTCACCTTTGAAGAATCACTTTCCCTGCACTTCAATGGCGAAACGATCACAGCCACTCATTATCCCCACAGCCACACCGACGGGGACATTGCCATCTCGTTCACCGGAAGCAACGTCGTCCACCTGGGCGACCTGTTCTTCAACGGTCTCTTCCCATTTGTCGATCTGGACTACGGCGGCGACGTGGAGGGTCTGACGCGAGTTGTCGCTAGCCTCGTGGAGGAATTGGCGGCTGACACGAAGATCATTCCAGGGCACGGACCGCTGGGAACGCTCGACGATCTGAAGCTCTACCACCGCATGCTGGTCGAGACGACGGCGACGATACGAGCGGCAATGCAGGCCGGAAAAAGCCTGCGACAGATCCAACAGGAAGGTTTGCCGGAAGAATGGCGGGACTGGGATTGGCCCTACGTCCCCACCCGGCGGTGGATCGAGATCGTCTATTGGAGTCTCGGGCGCGATTAATTTCAGCGCACCCCGATATAAACGACGTTACCCACCTCCTCGAGCAGCGCGTCGACGACCATCCACACGGCACCACCCATCAGCTGCCCGGCGATGAATCCGAGAAACAAGGGTTTGCCCACCTGGTATCCGGGGGTCCCGGTAAAACGGAAGATGATCAACTTCGCCAACCAGCCGAGCAGGACCGAGAACCACGCCCACCCCATCACCCAGCTGTCACCCACGGGCATGCCGATGTAGTGCAGAGGCCACCACAGAAAGTGATGCTGCAACCAGATCAACCCCCCCATCAGCAGCACACCGACACCGGTAAACCACAGACGGGGCTCGATATGCTCCCAGCCCACCGGATTCTGCAGCTTGTCCTCAAGAAAACGATACGCCAACGTAGGCACGCCGAACTGCCGCAGGTTGATACCACCGTGGCTGTAGTTCAGAGTCAGAGTGATCCACGTCGCCGCTGCCATGCCGACGACGATGGCCAGGGTCATTGCCGCAAACAGCCGCGGCCCACGTAGTGATCGCGGATCCGCCAATTTGAGTCCGTTGGCGGCGGATGCCATGACCGTGGTGCGCATCTCCGCCGCCCAGGAGTAACTCAGCGACGTGCTCGCCAGGCCCTCCCAGCCCACCAGATCGGTACCCAGTGTGTAGACCGTGAAGGGTTGCGGCAGCATGGTCGACGCCGTGAAACCCACACCGCCCTGGGCGATAACCCTTGCGATGGCGAGAAAGATGACGAAGGCCCCCACAAGAAACACGAAGGTCGCCAGCGGTGGCAGTCCCGTCGCCAACAGCCACACCGCCATGAAGAAACCGCACCCCAGCCACAACCAGGCAGCCTGGCGGTATGTCAGGATCTCGTCGTCGCGTCCGTCGTCGGCGCGGCTTTTGTCCCAGGCGGCGCGAGCGACCCGCCGCAGGTGGGATCGTGACGTCCACAGCATGACCCCCACCAGCGCCAGCATCGCCCCCATGCCTTGGTGTGAGAGGGCGGTGGAGGAGCCGGTGAGCGCCTCGTTGTGCCCCTTGATCTCGTATCCGATCAGGTTGAATACACCCGTCTGGAAACGACCCAGCAGGTGGAAGAACCAGACGGAAAAGGACACCTGCAGACCGAGGAAGTAGGACATGCCGATGATGGCGAAATTGATGAATACAATGAAGCGCACGCTACGGCGGAACAGATAGAGCTGATCGAAGTAGGTCTGGACCTCGGGGATGAAGAAGTAGTAGTGGTGCAGCCCACGCAGCATCTGCAGGGCAAATGGCAAGGCGAAGCCGACCCAGAACAGGGGAGATCGAAATAGCGGCGGCACGATGTGGTCGTCGGCGCCACGCAGTACTTCAAGGGGCAACTGCGCCAGTGGAAACACGAGCCGTTCCGTGTCCACCCATGGCCGTCGCAGAATGACCATCGTCGCGATCATCCACAGATACACAGCCATCATGAACGTTCCCCACGCCACCATCGGTACCAACCACGCCCCCCACGGGATCCCCGTCGAACCTTTCGGCAGTCCCTCGTAGAAGGCCTGTGCTACCATCGGATCATGCGGCGCCAACCAGGACGGGATCAGGGGCTGCACCAGATCGACCCAGTTATTTTCGGGGGTGGCGTAATAGAATGGTCGCGTCAGGATGTGGAACAGATTGGTTACCAGCCCCCAGGTAGGGATGGCGGAGGCGATGATCATCATCACGTAGACGACGATGAGTTCCCCCGAACGCAGGGCCAGGGGTCGGTGGATCACCTTGAGCAAGGGGTTGAGCAAGCCCACCAGGAGCAGAAACAGCATCATGGCGCCAGCGGTGATGTAATCGGAGGTGAGCCCGGCGTTGTGCAGCACGAGCACGCTATACGGACAGGCGACGTTGATGGCCGCCGCCAGCACAGTGCCCAAGACGACGGCGCGCAGGGTGATGTCTGAGCGTTTGCCGGTTTGAGGGGCGCTCGCCTTCGGCGCCAAACTAAATAAGCTCGACCACAGGATATGACTCCGGCGCGTAGAGTCCGGCCTCTCCGGCTACATGCCAGGACCATACCGCCATCTGCCGACTTTGCCGTTGATCGAGGACCTGATGGCGCGCCAGGGCGACACGCAGGCACTGACCGGCGATCGGTGAACGGGCGCCGTCAAGCAGGTGTTCGAGTCCCGCCCATGGCAAGGCGAGCTGCACCCTCCAACCCCGGTCGATTTCGTGGCGCTCGTTCAATGTGCCGTCTACGTTGACGCTGGCCCGCAGTCCGACGAGTTGCCATTCGTCAAACAACCAGCGTCGACCACGACGATGATGGGGTCCGGCATCACCACCGATCACCATGGGGCTGCATCGCGCCAGATTGAGGTCCGCTACATCGTAGCGACCCTGACGCTGATAGGCATCGTGCCAGATGAACAGCAGTTCTTTGGTAGCACCCGCCGGATTGACGGACAGATTGTACAAGGCGCCATCCGCTGCCAGCAATACCTCAAAAGTGTTCTCCTGCCAGACGAGTCCTGTACGAGATTCTCCCGTCGTCCATACGTCCCGTTCCTCCAGCCAGGCGTCGATGTAGAGATACTGATCGTCCCAGGCCAGCGCCGCATCGGTGGGCAAAAAAGCGACACCGCCCGCTGCGGCGTCAACAAATCGTGATGTGCGCGGCCCTTGGCCACAAACTGGCGCCCCCGCGCGAGGGCAGTGATAGACGAGGCTGGGCGACGCCACCAACTCAGGCGACATGCTGGGCTGCCAAATCCTGTGTCACGACCTGATCTGACAGATGGATGTAGGTGAACCGTTCAGGGATGTGCGAGTCGTAAACTCCGTGGCAGTTGAAGGCCCACCCCGGACAGGTGCGCCGACCGCCCTCTTCAAACCACTGGAAACGGGACAGGTCCATGCGCCACACGTCCCCGTCCTGCGCCGGCAACGAACGGCCGTCGGCGAGATGTTTCAGCCCCTGCCAGGGAAAAGCGATCTCCGCCGTCCAGCCGCGATCGACATCGCTGTCGTCGTTCAGCGTGCCGTCCAGGGCAACGGCCCACTGCAGGCCAGGCATGTCCCAATTACGGAAACACCAACGACGCCCGCGCGGATGTTTGTGGCCACTCCAGGCGCCTCCCAGTGTATCGACAATGCCGGGTCCCAACAGGTCAAACTCGGGAACCGCGGCGTATCCCGCCGAGACATAGGCGTCTTGCCAGATATACAGTCGCTCCATGATGGTACCGAGGGCGTTGAGCTCGAACTCGAAATAAGCGTTCTCGCCGGCGATGAACACCTCCACGTCATTCTCGCGGCAGATCATGGAGTCGCGCTCTACAAGGGTTGCGCGCAGATCTGGCTCCTCACACCAGAAACCGACATACAGGTAGTCGTCATCCCAGAGAATGGCCGCCTTCGTGTCGAACAGTGCTGGCCGGCCGAACTCCTCAAGATCCTCAAAACGGGGCGAACGCTCGGCGAGCGCCCACGTCGACTCATCGAGGTGCCCATCAACAACGACCGGTCCCGTCGCACGCCGCGCTGTGTAGTGTTTGAGGCCATTGTCGGTATATCCCCAGCTGTTGCTCATCTTTTTGGCAACGCCCCCTGTTCTTCGAGCCAGACACGCAACGGCGCATCTTCATCGGTTGGCGAGGTATACCCTCTACCGCCAGAGTGTGTGACACCGAGCAGCTGCTGTTGGATAGGGTCACATCGATCGAGATAGTGTCCGACGGTCATGTCGTCGCGTGGCCGCAACCAGCGATACGAATAACCGTAGAACAACACCCGTCGAGGTTCGTGCCAGTAGTTGTGACTGCCCGAATGCCACAGCCGTCGATCGAAGAACACCGCTGTTCCCGGTGGCACACACACGGGAATGCCGCCATCCACCAGCCCCTTGCGATCCGCCCCGGGAAAATCATCCAGCAGGTGTGAACCGGGCAATACGTAGAAGTTGCCCCGTCCCGTCTCGCTCGTATCGCTGAGGAAGTAGGCGACCTTCAGCGACACCCGCGGCCGGGGTGCCGACTCTAGATCCTGGTTCAGCGTACCCGAATCCTGATGCCAGCCCAGACCTATGCCGTGGGTTTCTGCCGTGTGGCCTGCTGGCTCCGGTGGTGTGTAGGTCATGTGCGTGTGGTAGAGTTGGATATGCCAGTTGAGCAGACCCCAGACCTTCGGGAACGTCGTCTCCCAGTCCAGCAGTTGCAGATAGGCGTCATCCTTGCCAATGAAATCGTAATGATTGATGCGCGCCTCTGGCGCCAGCCCCATGCGTTCCCGCTCCCGGGCGTCGACGCCGTCGGATACCGGCACCAGCTGCTCGACCAGACTCTGGGGGATGGCGTTGTTGACGATCAGGTAACCATCCCACTCGAAGGCGGCCTGTTCCTCGTCGGTGACCTGGTACTGAAGGCAGGCGGGTTCCATCGGCTGAATCCTGTGGTTTGGGGGCCAAGTTGAATTTGCACAAGATACTACGCGCCTCGCCTTGCGACTATCTTCCACAAGGAGGATAAATCGAGATGAAAATCACCAAGACTGAAGTGTTCGTCCTGGGTGACCCCGACTCCGAGAAGTTGGTGGATGGTTCGGGGGTCCATGGACTGGCCTTTGTCCGCATCCACACCGACGAGGGCATCACGGGGCTGTCGGAGATTTTCTGTGTGCCTCCCGGCGTTGCCCGTGCAGTGCTCGACGGACCTGAGTCCCTCTTCGGCCGGCAGCTGCTCGGTGAAGATCCGGTCACACCCGAGCGCCTGTGGACGAAACTCTACAACAGCATGTTACACGGCAATCGCCGGGGTTGGGTCATCATCTGCCTGGGCGCCGTCGATGTGGCATTGTGGGATATCTACGGCAAATCGCTGGGTCGTCCCGTATTCGAATTGTTGGGCGGCGCCGAGCGCAGCCGCCATCAGCTGGTCAATGGCGCCGAGGGCGGCCAGGTCATCCCCTACTGTACGATCATTTCCGACGGTTGGGATCGGGACAGTGTCTTGCGGCAGCAGGTGGACCGAGTCATGCGGCTACGCGAACTCGGCTATCGGGCCTTCAAGGTCGAACCGATGAATCAGACATCGGAGACCATCGTCGAACTGACCCGGCGCACACGCGAGGCCCTCGGTCCGGAGCCCATGCTCAGCGTCGATGTGGGTTACCTGTGGAACGATGTCGGCGCCGCGGTGGCAACCCTGCGGCAGCTCGAGGAATTCAACGTCTTCTTCTTCGAGACGCCCTTTCCGGTGGACCGCATGGAGGCCTACGCGCAACTGACGGCACAGACACGATTGCGCATCGCCGCCGGCGAACATGCTGTCACGCGCTGGGAGTTCGTCGACTTCATGGAGCGCGGTGGCATGCAGGTCATGCAGCCGTACATGACAACCTGCGGGGGTTTGACGGAAGCGCGGCGGATCGTCGAACTGGCACAGGCGCGGGGCGCTATCGTTTGTCCCGGCAACTGGTCGACTCACGTGCTGGGTGCAGCGACGGTGCATCTGGCAGTGTTTTCGCCGATCACGCCATTCATCGAATCGGCTGCAAGCGAGGCCTACGCATCCCCCCTGCGCAAGGCACTGCAGCTGGTCGGGCTCCCCGTTGTCGATGGCGCCATCGCCCTGCCCACCGCACCCGGTATCGGTGTCGAGTTGCCGGCGGAGCTGATCGACGAGTTCCTCGTGCCTTTGGAAAAAGGTTGGCGCTACCACGAAGACCAATAGCGGCGTTACGTCAACGCTCGCGCGCCCTGATTCTTCTGGCGCTGAGAGCGAACTCCCCCTAGGGTTGGGCCCATATCCCTTACCTGCGGATACCGTCACCCAACCAACAAGCGAGTCCACATGACCGATGTCCTCTATGTAGCCATTGGCGGCGATCAACCTCAGTTGGCCTGTTATGCCATCGGCAGCGACGGCGTCACCGAGCCATCTTCCGCCATCGATCTTCCGGGTGCCCCATCCGACCTGGCGGTGTCACCCGACAGGCGGTTCCTCTATGCCGACGTCGCTGTCGATGGCACGCACCAGTATCTCAGTTATCAGATCGGTTCTGGCTCGGGTGCTCTCACCGCCATCGGCGAACCCGCCCACGTCGGTCCCTACCCATGTTACATCCACGTCGACAAGACGGGTCGCTGGTTGCTCGCCGCCTACTACTCCGACGGTATGGTCACGGTACACAGCATCGGGGAGGATGGCGTCGCCGGCGCCCGTGTGCAGCAGTTGAATACAGCAATGAAGGCTCATTTCATTCAGACCGATGGGGCCAACCGTTTCGCCTTCACCCCTCACGTGGGTGACGAAAATGCAATATGGCAGTTCCGCTTCGATGACGAAACGGGGCAACTCACGGCCAATGAACCGGCCAAGGCCGCACCGGAGCCGGGCCAGGGGCCGCGGCATATGTGCTTTCACCCGAGTGGGCGGTTCGCCTTCAGCAACGGCGAGCAGGGCTCGACGGTGACATCCTGGTCGTATGACGCCAACACCGGCACGCTGACACCCGGCCCGATGTTGTCCACATTGCCCGCCGACTGGGAGGGCAAGAATTCCTGTTCGCAGATCAACATCACGCCGGACGGCCGTTATCTGTACTCGTGCAATCGTGGGCACGACAGCCTCGCCGGATTTGCCATCGATGCCGACACCGGTGGGCTTACATCGTTGGGCACATTCGGCACCGTCGGCACACCGCGGCCACTGGCCATCGCCCCGGACGGCACGACGGTGTTTGTCGCCGGCAGTGAACTGCGCGTGTTCCGCATCGACCAAGGTGGCGCATTGGCGCATCTGCGCGATGTTGACCCCGGACCTGTCGCCTGGATTCTGGCGGTGCGCACATGAAAAGCCCCTATGCAGGTACCGGCACCTGGATCCGAGGCAGCTTTCACGGCCACTGCGACGAAAACTCGGCCTGTGCCTCGGTGCCCCTCGCCGACAGCGTAAGAGACTACCAGGCCCTCGGCGCCGGTTTCGTCACCCTCACCGACCATGATCTCATCACCGACCTGGCGCCATTGCAGACACAGTATCCGGAATTGGTCCTGCTCCAGGGCTTCGAATACAGCACCCGAGAAAATGTCGTCTTCGCCGGGCCCGGACTGCCACCACTCTACGAGCACTCTCTGGAAGAGGCTTTGGCCCAGGCGGGCGACCTGTTCACCATGGTCTGTCACCCGCAACCCAAGGGTGCCGCCCTGGAGTACTGGACCCGCCCCAAACTTGAGGCGCTGGGCACGTGGCCTGACGGGCTCGAAGTCTACAACGGCCATTACGGAATCGACAGCGCCATCGCCTCGGGTCGGCAACCCTACTACGCGAATTTCTGGGATGAGTTGCTGACCGCCGGTCATCGCTTGTGGGGGTTCGCCAACGACGATTTCCACGACCCGGCGGATTTCGACAACGCCTTTAACATGGTGCTGGTAGAGGACATGACCCCTGCCGGCGTCGTCCGTGCTGCCAAAGCGGGGCGATGTTACGCCTCGACAGGGCTCCTGCTACTGGGGTTTTCCGTCGAAGGATCCCTCGTGAAGGTGCAGCTCAGCGCGCCCTGCGACGGCCGCTTCATAGGCTCTGGCGGCGTGGTCCTCAGCCGTAGCGAGAACAGCCTGTTCGAATACGAAGTGGGCGACGAGCAGTACGTGCGCTTCGAGGGCGTGGGAGAGACGGGCCGCATCTTTCTGCAACCCATGTTCCGCGACATGAGTGCCGTGTCTCGGAAATAGCTGATCAGACTGCAACAGCTACCAGCTCACAGGCGATGTCGTTCCACTCCCATAACCGCTGCGGTTCGTAACGAGTAGTCCCTGCGATTGCCTCTGCCCCCGTTTCGACATCTACAAAGGGACTCATGGGGATCTTGCGCACATTTGGCAGCGCTCTGATCAGATCGATCTTGTGGTGCAGTGGTTCACAACAACCGTAGTAACCAAGACCGAAAACGCTCGAACCAGCGCACCGCATAGTCCAACCAGAACTCCCTATCCGACACTCGAAGCTCGTCAGGTCGCTGATGAAATCCGCACAGTATCAAGGAAATCGCACCATTGGTATCGATGCCGGCGAGGCCATCGCACCCGGTCCCGGAGAGGTACGTCTCGATGTCGCCTACTGTGGTGTCTGCGGCACCGACATCCACATCTACCACGGCGCCATGGACGCACGTGTGCAACTGCCGCTGATCATCGGCCACGAGGTCTCGGCGACGGTCGCCGAGGTCGGTGCCAACGTCGACGCTGTCAAAGTCGGGGAACCGGTGGCGGTACGACCGTTGCAGTTCGGGGAACGGGCAGCTTTCGACAAGGGTTTCGCCCATGTAGGTAAGAATCTAAAATTCATCGGTATCGATTTGCCCGGTGGCATGCAGTCATCGTGGACGGTGCCGGCCTACACTCTGCACAAACTTCCCGAGGCCCTCAGTCTCGAACACGGGGCGATGATCGAACCCGCCGCCGTCGCCTGCCACGACGTGCGCATGGGTGAGGTGACCGCCGGAGAATCTTGCGTCGTCATTGGTGGAGGGCCCATCGGCCTGCTCATCTCTCTGGTGGCTCGCGAGACAGGAGCGCGCGTGTTGTTGTCCGAGGTCAACGAATCCCGCCGACAGCTGGCGACAACACTTGGCCTGGCAACCGTCAATCCCATGCAGCAGGATGTGGTGCAGTTCGTGCAACAGTGGACCGAAGGCGTCATGGCAGATTGTGTCTTTGAAGTCTCCGGCTCCGCTCCGGGGGTGGAGGTGATGACGGAGCTGCCCAATGTGCGCGGCCGCATCGTCATGGTCGCCATTCACCCACAGCCGAAACCCGTCAATCTGTTCAAATTCTTCTGGTCTGAGATCCGCATGATCGGCGCCCGCTTATACGAAGAGCAGGATTTTGACCGGGCGATCGAGTTGGCCGCCGCCGATCGTCTGTGCCTCGATCGTTTGATCACGCGCATCGGTCCGATCGAGGAGGCGCAGTCTACTTTCGAGACCATCGATTCCAACCCCGACGGCATCAAGTATCTCATCGACTGCCGGTAACCCAGTGCAACGACAGGAGCAGCATGGCCAATCTGCAGGAATTTGACCTCGGCGGAAAAGTCGCCCTCGTCACCGGTTGCCGGCGTGGAATCGGCAAGGCCATGGCGCTGGGTCTGGCGGAGGCCGGCGCCGATATCGTCGGTGTCTCCGCCTCCATGGAGGCCCGTGGCAGCGACATCGAGACGGCGGTCACCGCCCTGGGCCGGGCATTCAAGGGTTATCAGTGCGACTTCGCTGACCGCGAGGCGATCTATGCCTTCATCGCGAGATGCAAAATCAACCACCCCCGCATCGACATCCTCATCAACAATGCCGGAACGATCCTGCGCCAACCGGCGGTGGAGCACAGCGACGAATATTGGGACAAGGTGATCGACGTGAATCTGAGCGCCCAGTTCGTGCTGACCCGAGAGTTCGGCAAGGACATGGTCGAACGGGGTGCTGGCAAGATCATCTTTACCGGGTCACTGCTCAGTTTCCAGGGGGGCGTCACGGTGCCGGGATATGCAGCCAGCAAGGGTGGCATCGGCACGCTGACCATGGCCTTCGCCAATGAGTGGGCGGCACATGGCGTCAATGTCAATGCCATCGGCCCGGGGTACGTATCGACGGACAACACCGAGGCTCTGCGCAATGATGCGGCACGTCGCGAAGCGATTCTGGCTCGTATCCCCGCCGGACGTTGGGGTGATCCCGATGACTTCCGTGGACCCGCGGTATTTCTGGCATCTGATGCTTCGCGTTATGTGCACGGCACGACGCTGATGGTGGATGGCGGCTGGATGGGACGTTAGCCTGTGCCGACTGCGCCGGCTCGCTCACGCCTTTTCCTTCGACACTACTTGTGCCCTTCCTGCTTCGTCGAGTACGATTTCGTGCTGCGGGGATTCTGGTGCGACAGAATCAGCTCGATGCCCTGCTCTACGTAGGGGAAGTATTCGGCGGTTGATCAACAGCCCCAACGCCTTGGCGCTGGATTGCAGATCGTGACGGACGAGGGCATCCATGCTGGTGGTTGAGTCATGACCCAAACTTGGGTCACAGGCCCTTGGTTGGGCAATCGCTGTGGCGTGCGGTTGTATACCTTTGGTCTGCCACTGAAGAGGGGGCAGACCCGTGACCATCGAACACCTCGACCATCGCAAGCGCCTGTTCGTCGACATGTACGACGTCGATGGGCAGAGCAACATCAGGCGTGACTTCCACAGCGCCGTCAAACACCCGCAACCCGTGCTGAGCCAACAGACGGCCTGGGAGTGCCATGGCGGCATGACGGCGTCGGTCATCTTTGACGAAGAAGAACAGCTCTTCAAGGCCTGGTATATGGCCGGACATTACGACGAGGGTATCGGTCACGTGCAGTGTCTGGCGACATCGGCCGACGGGATCCACTGGGAACGTCCTGACCTGGGCCTGCACGAAGCATTGGGCTCCCGAAAGAACAACATCGTTATTCCCGCCGACTATCACGATGGCCAGGACCACTGGGAAACGATGTTGAAGGATCCCACGGAAGCGGATCCGGCACGGCGATACAAAGCCATCGGCTGGTCGAGTTACGACTGGGACGGCTCACTTTCCGGCATCTACTCAGCCACCTCCCCAGACGGGCAGATCTGGTCACACTCCCCCGAACCCCTGTTCCGTTTCCATCCACGGCCGGGCACCGACGACTTTGGTCCCGTGGGCGACGCCCAGTCCTTCATGGTCGACGCGGAGCGTGACCGTTATGTCGCCTTTCTACGCGGCCGTCCCGAGCGCCTGATGAGCCACTCCGATGACTTTATCAGCTGGAGTGCGCCGCGTCCGTTTCTAAGCCCGTTGCACGAAGAAGAGGCGTTGTATAACAACACGGGTTTCAACTACGGCAGCCGCTACCTGGGTGTGCTCACCCACTTCGACAAGCGCCCCCTGCAGCAGACACAATCGTTGCGTCTGCTTGCCAGTCGTGATGGCGACGCCTGGGACCGGCCTGCAGGTCAGGCACTGGTGAGTCCTGGCGAGATCGGCGAGTGGGACCGTTTCCAGATCATGCTCACCGGTGCACCCCCCATCGCCGTCGACGATCAGCTTTACCTCTATTACCGTGGCACGTCACGGCGGCATGCCAAGGTGCGACGGGAGTTCGACCCCCGTATTGAGATCGACCAGGATGTGAACACCATGTCGATCGGCCTGGCCACCTTGCGTCTCGATGGTTTCGCATCGATTGCCGGCAGCTACGATGTCGGCCATGTCATGACGAGACCCTTCATCTGTCATGGCAACGAACTGGCCCTGAACGCCAAGGCCGACCACGGCCACCTGCGGGTCGAACTGCTTACCGAGACGGAGCAATCGGTCGAGGGGTACGGGATCGACGACTGTGTCGCCGTTTGCGAGGACGGCGTCGATCTACGAGTCGGCTGGGGACCGGAGGGAAACCGGGGACTCCCCGACCAGCCTGTGCGCCTGCGCTTCGAGTTGACCAACGCTCGTCTTTATTCCTACTGGTGCGCGGGGCATTGAGCTACCAGATAA
>Ga0310124_10002366_pt1 | contig 12947 bp, 12 predicted proteins | sample CB11b_AW_Bot5_MG_FD_203507 | JGI IMG/M metagenome (GOLD analysis project Ga0310124, IMG submission 203507) | Marine microbial communities from Western Arctic Ocean, Canada - CB11b_AW_Bot5 | ecosystem: Environmental > Aquatic > Marine > Oceanic | place: Canada: Western Arctic Ocean | collected...
AAGGGACCATTTTGATCCCGGTGCTCGACAATCCGATCGGCCAACTTTGGCCCAATACCAGCGACGAATGACAACAGGGAACTGCTGGCCGTATTGACATCCACACCAACAGAATTCACGCAGGATTCGACTTCTCGAGCCAGGCTCTTTTTCAGCAGGACCTGATTCACATCATGCTGGTATTGCCCGACCCCGATCGACTTCGGATCAATTTTCACCAACTCGGCCAATGGATCTTGCAAACGATGCGCAATGCTGATCGCGCCGCGAACCGTCAAATCCAGATCCGGATACTCACGGGCCGCCAACTCACTGGCTGAGTAAATGGAGGCTCCTGATTCACTCACCATGACCTGCGCCAGCGTCAGTTTTTTATTTTTCAGTAGCTCAGCAACGAACTGGTCGGTTTCACGAGAGGCTGTTCCATTGCCAATCGCGATCAGCTCGACACCAAACCGCTGGATCAATTCATGCAGCTTGATCGACGCGCCAATCACGTCTTTTTTCGGAGCGGTGGGATAAATGGTTTCATTGGCAAGAAACTTCCCTGTTTCATCAACCACCGCAACTTTACAGCCAGTACGAAATCCGGGATCAATGCCCAACGTCACTTTCGCGCCGGCCGGTGGAGCCAACAACAGTTCAGCAAGATTTTTTGCGAACACCTGACTGGCCTCTTCATCCGATTGTTCTTTAAGCCTTTGCATCACGGTCGTTTCCGTTGCCGGCAATAAAAGTCTTTGGTAACAATCCTCGACAGCTTCCAAGAGTGCGATACGGAATTCAAATTCAGAGGGAGGCACCCAGTTCGATTTGAGCCCCCGCAGAACCCGTTGATCATCGAGGGTCAATGAGACTTTCAGCACCCCTTCCGCTTCCCCCCGTTTCATTCCGAGAAATCGGTGGGACGGAATTCGGCGAATGGGTTCACGTCGATCAAAATAGCTCTCGAACTTTTGGCCTTCCTCTTTTTTGCCCCGCTTCACCCGGGATGCAACCTGGCCCGACTGGAACGCGTCGGCCAACAATCCTGCTCGTATATCGGGGTCATCAGCCCACACTTCAGCCACAATATCGCAGGCACCCGCCAACGCCGCATCGGTATCAGGAACGTCATTCGGAGGATCAACGTAACGAGCTAGAATCGATTTCCGACTCTCGCCCAACGGCTGCTGCCTCAGCAATAAGTCTGCCAAGGGCTGCAACCCTCGTTTCCGAGCGGCCGTGGCACGGGTCCGACGCTTGGGTTTGAACGGCAAATAAAGCAGCTCCAGCATCTGGCGATCGTCGCAACTGAAGATTTTATCGTACAACTCCTCCGTCAATTGCCCATTGGATTGAATCGTTTTCAGGATGGTCGTTTTTCGGTGTGCCAAATCGCGCATGCGATCCAGCATGTCTTCGATTGCGCGTAGCTGTATTTCGTCCAGACCTTTGGTCGCTTCTTTTCGATAGCGAGCAATGAAGGGAATGGTGTTGCCCGAGTCCAACAACTCGACCGTGTTGCGAATCTGCCGAGCGGCCAGATTCAACCCCATCGAAATCTGTAAAACCACACGCGTCAGATCAAAACACTCGAAACTTGATTGGGACATTCTGATCCTGTGGGAAAATTTTGACCAATATCGCGGAGCGTTCGATTATGAGGCAATCTTGAGATTTGACTAGGGAGCTATTCAACCACCGCGAGGATGGGCAACCGGATTCGCAAGACCTGTTGAACACTGGCTCCCATTCAGGAAAGCAACAGAGAACCGTTGATTTCGTGAAACGTCTGCGCTGCCTGCACCAACGATCCAGCCGTCAATTGACGGACCCCATAGACTTCTGTTTGCACCCCAAATTTCGAGTGAATGCGTTGTAGCGCCAAATCAAAATCTCCATCACCCGATGCTAACACGACGGTATCCACCTGATCGGCCCATTCAACCAGATCCAACGTGATTCCAACGTCCCAGTCCCCTTTGGCACTGCCATCTTTACGTTGGATATAAGGTTTCAGTTTAACATCGAATCCAATGTCCCTTAGGATTTGTTGAAATCCTTTCTGTTTGCCGTCGTTGGGCTCGATCGCGTAGGCAAACGCGGCGACCAACTGACGATCACGGGTCACCTGCAACCAAAACTCACAATAGTCAAATTGACGCTGAAACGCCTGACGTGTGGTGTAGTAGATATTTTGAACATCCACAAAGATGGCAACTTTTTCCATTTCCAATCCGTCCTGAAAAAATGCGGAACTGGCCTCTGTTAATTAACGCCTGGCGGGTTACCTTGGTATCGACAAACGGATCGAACGGGTCTGTTTTCGATCAAACAACTTCATTGCTCGCTTTTAAATCGTAGTCAATTGGGACGACATGGCAAAACGCAAAACAGCCATTCGAATGCGCAGTTATGGGAGCTACTCTCATTGGGATTCCCGCTCCAAGGAACTGCCCAAAATTCTGGAATTCACGACCGCAATCCCCGCCGTCATTGATATCAAATTCGGATTGATTGTCAACATTCAAGGCGCCAAAAACTGACCTGCCCCCCTGAAATTGGTCCAGGAAGAGTGAGAGAATTCTGTCGGGCCGAAGGCCCAGAAAGGACTCTTTCAGATGGCACAGAAACGTCATCGTGTGGACCAGAATATCTCCAAGTTGCGTCGAGCGGATGTGGAGCTTGGCAAAGGAAAGAAAGTTCCGTAAGTTTGCAAGTTGATTGGGATCGTAGAACAGACGTATTACCGCTGGCGGCAGAAGTACGGCGGCAGGCAGCCGGAAATGGCCAAGGAGCTCAAAGGCGCTGCAGAATGAGAATGCTCGGTTGAAGAAGATGGTGGCCGAGCAGGCACAACCTCGCAGTGTTGCCACCCGGACCCGCCCAGATTGGCTGCAGAAAGCGTCCCGTGCGGCTATAACGAAGGGACAAATAGCGGCGGATGGTAAGAAAAATCAAAAATCAAGATCGACAACAAATTGTCGGTAGTTTTTTGTCGGTGATTCAGGCGACGAGGACCGAATCTGGAAACAGATGTTCTATGGGCGGCATGGTATTCGTTGCTCTTTCAGTTCTTACAACGAATTGATGTAAAGCAACAAATTTCGATTGTAGCCCTAACAAAACAAGGATTCCTGACGATGTTGAGGAAACTAAGAAACTTACACCTGGCCACAATCCTGATCCTGTTCATCACGCCGGCGTCGCTCCGAGGCGAGCGCACGCGGTGGGTGAGCGTCCAGGAGATTTACGCCAAAGGCAAGCACAACGCCTGGCCGGACATGTGCCGCTGGCGTGACAAGATTTACGTTGTTTTCCCCGCCCCGGCGCCGGGCACGCGGAAACGCACGGTGTGGTGGTCCTCGAGTCCGACGACGCCGAGCATTGGGAAACCGTGCTCGACACCCGACCCTCGGACTGGCGGTTCGAAGACGATGAAACCTGGCCCGCGGAGACGCTTTTCTTCCTGCCGACCGAAGAGCGTTTGTATTTGCGTTATTGGGCAATGGCCAAAGGCAACACCGATGTGGCCGCCGAAAAAAAACAGGAGCTCAAGAAACAGTGGATGGGGCTGGGCGGCACGGAAAACAGCTGGCAGCGGTGGGTCATGTGCCACGAGTCGTCTCATCGGACGCGCGTCAGGTATACCACCGACGGCTGAACGTGGAGTGAACCTCAACAGTTGCTGGAACCACGCTGGTGGATCTGGCGGCCGCAAACCTTTCGGGGTAAGCATTACATGGTCGGCTTCACCGGTGAAACTCAGCAGTGGGAGATCACCCCCGAGTTGAAACCTATGATCCCGGTCGCGGACGACCTGCCGCTAGGCTCGAAGCGCGGTGAGCGCATCGAGCTATTCCGCGCCGCGTCGCTGTTCGTTTCGGACAACGGACTTGATTGGACCAAGGTCAGCCACATCGCCAGCAACGACGACGGCGAGCCGGGCCTCCATTTTCGGCCGGCCGGCCGGGCCCTGGTGGTCAGCCGCAACGGGGGGGGGCGGCAAGCATGCCATCGCCTACCCGAGCGACCCGCCCTATCAGCAATGGAAAAAGATCCCGCTCAATCAATCGATTCACCAGGCGGCGGTGATCTACCACAAAGATCACTGGATCCTCGGGGGACGAAACCTGGACGAAAAAACGTTCGAACCGAATCGTTTCGATCCGGAAAACTCGCTGCAGTGCCGCATTGGGACAAGACTCTGGTTCTTTGACGACGAAACGGGCGAACTGACGGAGGCCACGTCGCTTCCCAGCTGGGGCGATTGCGGCCAACCGGCCTTCCTGCCCACGCCCGAAGGCGATCTGTTGGTGGCCTACTATTCCTGCTCGCAGATGATCGACCGCAGCCTGACCATCGGGGGCGGCCCGCACCCGGGAAAATACAGTCCGACATCCATCTATCTGGCCCGCGTCGTCATCGATTGAAGGGGGTTTGTAGGTCTGTGGGAGTCTATGCCGTGCCCCGGATTGGTCAAGCCCTGTTCGTACCCTGAGGGTTTGGGCCAATACTGTTCGGCACCAAACATGCGTTGCCTGGGCACGCGTAAACCGCCCCCAACGGAGTTTAGGGGGTGTTGATTTAATCTGGCGAACGGGAGCGATTCCGCCCGGCGCGCGTAGGAGGGTAGTGTTGGGAAGCACACAGCCCGCTCGACCACGGGCCTAACGGCCTCGTTGTTTTACGCAAGTCGATAGCTGCGGAGCGGCGCCAGCATGTAGCCTGGGGCGTTGCAAGGCGAGTAACACGAGGCTTGCAAAAGCCCCAGGTAATTGTGAGGTATACGTCGCGGTCGAAAACCCCTTCCCCAGCGTAGGCGACCGTCAAATCTGAGTCAGCTACTTCTTTTCGTTGTCCGTTTGCTGCTTGGTTTGATCTGCCTCTTGCTCCATATAATCGCCGATGACAGTCTTTAGTGGGCAGACTGAGACTGCAGGGCATTTCTTACAGCTGGCAACTATCGCGATTGGGCATAAGATCATCGAACTTCTCCTTGGTTGGTTGTTTGCACACCGGGCGGATCATGACTTGCTCCCGGGCACCATTGTGGGCGTGTCGAGGCGGGAGTACAACGCTACCCCCGGAAGAACGTTTCTGGCGGGGTCCTTTGTCCGATGTCGGTGCCTCGCCAGTTCACCTTGCTTCGTTTAATGTTCGAGAAAGGCCTTATTTCCTCACTATCGATAGGATTAATTCGCGGGCAACCATTTTTCAAAAGCTCCTTTCAAAGGAGTGCACTAATCGCTAAAGGTCATACTCGAGCAGTTGGCGGTTGTCTGTGAGCCAGCTTTTAGCTTTTTCGATTGCTGGGACCGGAGCTTTTAAGAAATTCCAGCATCGTGGGGTGTGATTTGATTCGATCAGCTCAAAACAGCGCTCAGGCACTCAATTTACGCGAATGCAGCGGGTTTCCATGCCTGTCGACACACTCCAGCGTCGAGGTTGTTAGCAAGGTTACAGCCAAGCTGAATAAAATTGACAATTGGCTGGTGTACAGACGAGCTGACTCAACGTTATCAACACGTGACTAGACAACGCAGGAGATCAATTCTGGAAACTCTCCGCCAGGAAATGCCAAGAGTAGAATTCGACGGCTTTGGGTGTCACACAGGCGTCTCATGTCGACAACCAACGACTAGCTGTGCCGCATCTTTAGCGGCACAGAGGCCAGGAGGGCCAACAGCAGGGTGGCCGGTTCGGGAAAGATGCAGGAGACCACGTTGTGAATTGGTCCCAGGCAGAGATTGGTTACACTGGTTGACATTGGTTGTTCCTCGTCTTTTCGAAAAACGATAACTTACTTCTCTTGCGGCGCATCGGAATCGCTGCCCCATTGCGACCAGCCTCGCACGAACACTTTGACTTTGGGATAACCGGCCAATTCCAGCGCAAAAGCCTCGACCGAGGCTCGTCCACCGGTTTGTCAGTAACAGACCACCGTCTCGTCGGGCATTATTCCTCTTTTGCGGAATAGCTCCCGCAATTGCGATTTCGTTTTGAAGCGACCGTCCTTGGCGACGAGTTCTTTCCATTCCAGATGTGCAGCGCCGGGAATGCGACCACCCGCAAATTCGCTGTCACTGCGAGTATCGACGATCTTGAGTTTGTCTGACTTCAACGACTTCTTTAGCGAATCAATTTCCTCCATCCGGTCAGCCTGAAACTTAGGTTTGAATTTGCTTGCTACAATCTTGGGCGCCGATGTTTCGGCAGGGCGGTTCGACTTCGCCCACGCTTCCCAACTGCCGTTCAGGAGTGATGCGTTCTTCACACCGAGATATTTCAAAAGCCACCAAATGCGGGCTGTATCAGTGAGCCGCCCACCATACACAACGACATGCGTTTCCGATGTGATTGTCAGCGGCGCAATTTTTTCCTTCCAACCCTTCGCATCATACAGCCCGTTGTCTGCGGTAGCTAAGTTTTTCCAATCGCGGACATCGACCCAAAGAGCGCCGGGGATGTGACCCTTGGCGTAGTCGTTTTGAGAACGAATATCGAGAACTCGCAAGTTTTTGTCGTTCAGTTGTTTCTGGAGTTGATCCGGTTCGACCAAGATTGAGCCATCTCGTTTGTTCGCAGTTGCGACTTTTTTGTCGGCAGCGGTGATGGTTGAAACGCAAATCAACATAGTACTGAACCAAACAAACAGTCCCGTTTTCATCGTAGTATCCTCCAAAATACTTGCAGTCATCGTGGTTGGTCTTTCGATAAGGTCTTCTTCAGTAACTCGAACAACGTCTTTGTCGGTTTATCATTGGGAACGCCGAGGTCGGCGTTGATTGTGCCGTGGTTTTTTCGCTTTGGTGGGAAACGCTCTTGCCGGTACTCCCCCCTGCTGTGACCTGCCCCACGGACAGTACCACTTTTATGTTAGGTTCAGCATATCATTTTCTTCGAGGGGATTCTTGATCGGCAAGTTTCTTCTTGCCGAGTCGGTCCAGGGCTGAATCGCTTCCGGGGCAGGTCAGGTTGCCTTGGCCTTGCCCCAACCTATGTACCAGCCTTCATGAGAGGATCTGGGGTTAAGTGACCGCTGCTGATCTGGAGTGAGGGCGTAGGCTCCAGCGGAAGGACAGCAGCGGGCGGCGAACTCCGCCGGGGTCTGGTAGTCTAATGAACTGTGGGGTCTCTGGTGGTTGTAATCGAGTCGGCTGCGATCGACAACCCAGCGAGCATCCTCTAAGCCTGTGAACAACTCGCGGTTGAGGAGTTCATCTCGAAAGCGGCTGTGGAAGCTCTCCACGTAGCCGTTTTCCCAGGGGCTGCCCTTGGCAATGAACAACGTCTTCACGCCAGCTCGGTAAAGCCGGCGAATCACCACCCGAGCGACAAACTCAGGGCAGTTGTCGCTGCTGATATGTTCCGGCACGCCACGAACTGCAAACAAATAGCCGAGCACCTCCACCACCTGGGCCGCCGTGAACGACCAGGCAACCTCGATCGCCTGGCTTTCCCTTGTGAACTCATCGATCACCACCAACATCCACAGCTTCCGGTTATGCTCCGTGCGGTCCTCGACGAAATCGTAGCTCCAGACGTGATTGGGACGCAGAGCGCGCTTGCGGACGCCGCTGTTCTCGCTGCCGCCACAAGGCGACCGACGCTTCTTATGCTGTTTCTTAGGCACTTGCATTCCTTCCTCTCGCCAGAGCCGTGCTACCCGCTTGTGATTGACCGACCAGCCTCGTTTGCTAAGCGCATCGTGAATCCGAGGGCTGCCAAACCGAGGCCGCTTGCGAGCAATCCGCCGCATCTCCTCCAGCAGCTTCGCCTCGTTCGCCAGACGACGTTTGGCGTAACGCTGCGTCCCACGCGGGGCTGTCCCAATACCTTGCAGGTACGACGCTCTGAAACCTTCTCTGGCCCCAAGCGGCGACGCACTTCATCGACGGTGTGCCGCTTCCTTCAGGATCTGGTTGTCAAGCGCCTGCTCGGCCACCAGCTTCTTCAGCCGAACGTTCTCCTTCACAAGAGACTTCAGCTGCTTGGCCATCTCCGGCGCCATCCCACCATACTTCTGCCGCCAGCGGTAGTACGTCTGTTCGGTGATCGCCAATCTTGCAGATCTCGGAGACCTGCTGGCCCTTGCCAAGAGCAATGTCCGCCTGGCGGAGCTGCTTAATAATCTGATCGGTCGTGTGTCGTGTCTTCTTCATCTTCAGAGAATTCTTTCCCCCTTGAATTCACTATTTCCTCCTTGTAGGCTCCGGATCTGTCGGTGGAAATCAAATTTCCTATCAGTTATCAGTGAGCCATCGAATGGTCTCGTACCGTGCTCCCCCTTCACGTCATACTGCGAGTTCTCCAATTGTCGCACTCCCGTTACCATTCGCGGAAGCGGGAGAAGGAGTGCGGTCTCGAGGACATGCCGTCGTGCCCACGATCGTCACCGCAGCAACTGACGTCAGCCGGGGTCGACACGATCAAGAAAATGGTCACTTCCGACAAGCACCATCATGTGCCAACAGGAACGCTGGCTCTGCTCGCACAACGGCTGGGAAGGTCTTTGCCTTTTCGTCTACCTGGTACCGGCTGGTGCGGATTCACGAATGGCGGCGACCTCGAAAACGTATTCATCCCGTCCAACCGAAAGTCGGCAAGGGACTAAACTTCATTGCCAGCGGTTCAGGAATCGTGTGATGCTCGACTCGTTGAACATGGGTTTCTCACTCGGCTGCTTTGAGCTTTAGGATTTGTTCAGCAATTTTGATCCGCCACCTATCGCATCGCGTGGTGTCGGTGACATCCGCTGTGATGTCCTGAATGGCCTGGCGGATCAACTGCTCTGCCGATGTTTGAGCCCGCGGCCCGTTGGTTTGGGCCAGGAGTCGCAGGGCATATAGATATCGGTAGTCATCCACACCTTCTCGGTAGAACTCATAACGGCGAGAATGGACCAGTGCGTTCTTGTCCCTGTGCTTGTACACGAGACAATGCCCTACCATTTCTTTGTTCTTACCCCAGGGGCTTTGCGCGCGTGCGCAGTAGGTCCACACACCGGGGCCAATAATGCCGTACTTGAAATTCTGCCAGCCATAAACACGATAGTAGCTGTAGAGGTTCTTGGTCCGACCGGACATGTCAGCGGCCTGGTAAGTCCACAGTTCCGGCGGCTGGTTGCCCTGCTCGATCCACTGCGCCAAGTACGGATACTGCTTTTCGCGGTCGCCGCACGACAACACCGAATTGAAAGCTCTGTAAAACCGAAAGCTCGCGTCGCGATCACGAATCCCAGGACCCCGGTTACACATGATCTGAACGTTGGGGTCGATACTCTTGATCAGCTCCGCGAAAGGGAGTTCGTAATTCAACAGTACGGACATGTTGGATTCATCGGCAAGGAAGAAAACGCAATCTTCCTCGGACAGTTCCCATTCGCCTAAAGTCGTCTTAAGTCGCCTCAGCCATTGCGTAAAGACCTTCTTCCAGCGCTCGTTCGGATACTTGATTGACTTATCCGCCACGAGCTTATCGGGCAGGTAGCTGAGCTGTAGAATAAACCGTAGGCGTTGGTTGTTTCCAGGCGCAGCGCGCCAGGCTTGGATTACAGGGCGCACCTGCTGCTCGAGGTTCGTGGCATCGAAACCCGTTATGTTTAGGTCCGCATCAATCTCGACCGGGAAGGGCATGAAATTCCAGTAGATAAAGACCATATTCAGACCATAGCGCTTCATATGTGTCACAGCCTTGTCACGGACTTTCAGACCGACCTCACCATTGAAGAACTCCACGTACCCGTTGTTGGCAAGGATGTCGTAATTGGGCAAGGTGAAGTCCCAAATTCTCAGTCTGCCGAGAACTGAGCGCTGTGTACCCGTATCCAGATCGCGCAGCACAACGTCAAAGTGATACTCGCCCGGCTTGATACCGTTGAAGCGCGTGTCGAAAGTGAGCCACACCTGCCGGCTCTGGTCCCTGGGGATTTCCAGAGGTCCGTCAAGATCGTAGAGAGCGTCGCCAAGTTCTTCCTGGCCGTTCTTGAATCTGAAATACAGCGATTGGCGTACCTGAATCGCCTTTGCGGGCAGGTCAGGCGACGGATGAATCTCGACAGCCTGGCGGACATCCTTGCCGCAGGAGTTTACCATGAACACTTTGTCACGAAACTCGTCCATCGCCATTGTCACGTCGACCGATTCGAGCGGCAAACTGGCAAGGTCCGGCCGTTCGTCTCGGTAGATATTCGAATAACGTGAAATCTCCCATGCGTAAAAATCCTTCTTGTCGGCTAGTACCGGCTTGCCAAGTTGTCTGGCGATGACCTCGACCTGTCGCTTGTGAGAATTGTGTTGACCTTTGAGGCCGTCTTGAACACCCTTGCGCGACGCAGCCAGGATCGCTTCGGTCTGTCGTCTATACTGGGGCACTTTTGGCTGAACGTCATCTCGGATCTTCGCCGGCACGGCTGGCCAGTTCACGGCGCTTTCGGTCGCGGCAAGTTGCTTCTTGACCGACTGGACACGCTTCAGGAGCGTTTGGGCGGTGAACCTTCCATCGGGTCATAGACCGCCTGATGGCATCGATGCGATAGACGGCGTCGATCTCATTGTCGGGAAAAACGAACATCAACATCCGGATCAACGACGTGTCATTCATGGGTAGACGGACGGAAGCCAGCGGAAACGCGCACAACATGGACTCGCCCTCAGGAACATACCATGCCATGTCATCCCCGTTTCGCCCGCCATCGTTGTAGGTCAGGCTCGTCATGGATAGCTTCACGGGCGGTAGGCCCTCGGTGACGTTTCGAATCGTGACGACGATCTTTGAATACGTGCTGGCGTCGATGGGTTTCTGAAAGAAGTTAGTGCCAAGCAGCACTCGAGGCCAGTGGTTCTTGTGAACCGAAAACGGGCGAACGCGAACCTCGAGGGCACGCTTACCGGTGACCACGTCCTTGTCCGTTAAGGACACGGTCACGCCCGACGTGCTCATGTGCTTGAGCACATCATCCTCTTCAAAGTCGGCGAGCATCAGTGACCGTGCGGACTGTGCCTGCGCCAAGCAGCAACTCGCCGATAATGCTGGGAAAACTGCGAACGAGATCAGGAACAAACAAACGGAGACGATCTGTTTCATGTTTTGGCTTTCACTTCCTTAATTTGGCACCTGACCGGTCCGTACGTGAGTGAAACTGAAATGGACCAGTTTCAACACGGCCTGCCTGACCGAACGGGATAACGGACCTGCTTGAGTTTCTCAAGTTAGTCCGGGTGCAGTTTCCTGCCGGACCACCAGTCAGGCGTCTTTAGAATAAATGAGCACATAGCGGTCCGTAACCCGCTGCGCGGCCCTCAGGGACTGAGATAGGGACCGCGGGCTGCGCGAATTTTCGGTTGGATCGGTGGCCGACCACTTCCGCTTCCCCGTTCGGTCAAAAAACTGAAACGGTGCCGAAATTGTTTTGGAAATCCGGGTTCGAAGCGAGTTAGGAAGCAAGAGTTGGGCCGATACTGCGGGCAAAAGTCAGGTACACTTGGATTAAAACTTGTAATAAATATAGGGTTAGGATTTTGGCTCTTGTCTGTGGCTATGTGGCTAAGAAAATGAAATAATTATTGAATAAAAAGGCCCTGAAAAAGGGTTTTTCTTATCAAGTAGCGAGAAGCATTGAAACATCTAACCTTTTAAAAATGGATTTACTAGATATAGCAGCTCTTTAGCCGTCTTTTGTCGCGTCGTCGTTCCGATGGCTGACGAGCGTGCGTTCAACGAGTACTTGACTGCAATTGGCGCTTAGGATGACTGGTTGGTTGGTCGCCAAGGGTGATCGACACCGGCTAATCGAACGGGGTGAGTTATGGAGAATGTGCTAGACTGAAACCTCGTTTTGTCGGTACGATGGGAGTCGCTGGCCGCCGCGTACTCTGGAAGGACCGTTGAACATGCTGTCGATCAATGGCCGTAACGTGAGACTGTGTGACGGGGCATCGCGCCGTGAGTTCATGCGAGTTGGCGGTCTTTCGCTGTTTGGCGGCATGTCGCTGCCGCGCTTGATGCACGCCACCGCGGGTACCGGCGCCGTTGGTCCGGCGAAGTCGGTCATCATGTTCAATCTGTTGGGCGGACCGGCGCACATCGACATGTTCGACATGAAGCCGAACGCGCCCGCTGAAATTCGCGGCGAATTCAAACCGATCAGTACCTCGCTTCCCGGTTTGCAGATTTGCGAGCACATGCCCACGCTCTCTACGTGGATGCACCGCGCTACACTGATTCGCACCTACAGCCATACTTTTAATTCACATGATCCACTTTCTTTTATGACCGGGTTTACCGACAACCAGTTCAGCGCACAGGCGTTGCCGACCGACCCACCCGACATTGGTGCGATCTGTCAGTACCTCAAGCGGGGGCCCAGCGACCTTCCCGGTGCGGTATGCATGCCTTGCTTCCCCGGATCCGGACAAAAATGGCGCCGTCGCGGGCCCTACGGGGGATCGCTTGGGCGCCAATACGATCCGTTGTTTACTCGCTGCAAACCGACCTTCGAGCGTGAGCCAAAGACAAAGTACTACGACCCTGTGCTTCCGATGGGCGAGCCGTTTCCTCCGGCACCCGATGCATTGCCCGGAATGACGGTCGACCGGTTGGGAAATCGGTGTTCCTTGTTGCGGCAACTCGATCAGTGGTTTGACCAGGTTCAGTCTTCGGCCGCGGTCGAAGCCATGGACAGAACCAAACAGATGGCTTATGCGCTGCTCACGTCGGGTCGGACACGTGATGCATTTGACGTGTCCCGCGAGACCAACGTGACACGTGACCGCTACGGCCGCAGCCTGACGGGGTCGAGCCTCTTGATTGCAAGGCGTCTGGTCGAAGCGGGAGTCCCCTTTGTCAGCGTGCACCAGGAAATCTTCGATCATTACGGGCATGCTTACGACATGCATTCCAACAACTTTGGGATGCTCAAGGACATGAACCTTCCCTTGCTGGACCAGGTCGTTCCGGCGTTA